>Ga0307512_10001919_pt1 | contig 27757 bp, 38 predicted proteins | sample 14_EM_MG_FD_200267 | JGI IMG/M metagenome (GOLD analysis project Ga0307512, IMG submission 200267) | Populus trichocarpa ectomycorrhiza microbial communities from riparian zone in the Pacific Northwest, United States - 14_EM | ecosystem: Host-associated > Plants > Roots > Unclassified | place... | reverse complement strand
GGAATGACCTTTATTCCTACCATAGGCCAGTCTCAAAAGGTGCATCAATTAGCTGCTGATGTTCACTCAATCATTAGAAAGAGTGTGTCAATCCAAAAAATGGGAGATACAGGGTTTACCTACCATAAGTGACATGCTTATCAGTTTCCTCATCTTCTTGCTATGAATTCCGCCAACATCCCAATTGCTTCTAATTGGCTTTTTTAGCCTGGGACTCAAGTCAAAAATGCTATGCTTAGCTCAAAGGCTCATATCATATTATTCTGATCCACTGTATACTAATTGTTATATAGATGTCAAAGAATCCTCTGTAAGGTTTTCTGGTCCATGGAGAAACATCTAATAGCTTTTGTAGGGATGGGTTCTCTATCAACACAATGCTGTTAGATATCGATCTCAATGATGGTATGACGTCACGCTCCATAACCAACTCATGACACTTATCAATATCTACAGACTCTGTATTGCACTCTCAACCCATTCCTGGCCCCTCCTCCCAACCTCTTCATCTCCCCTCCCTACCTGTCCCTGGCACCTCAGTGCTGTCAACCCTCATGACCATTCCCACAATGACTTCTTCATCTGCCATACCTGTGCAGGGTGCCCCACACTTTGGAATACTGAAGACACTCCAGGAGAAGGTCAAAGGCCTACCGAAATCAGTCCCAACAGCAAAGAAGACTGGCCCACTGGGAGGCTTTTTCTGCAATTCTACAGAGCTCACAAAGGACATCACAGCTGACGCAGATGTCTGGGAAACATGGGACCAGAGACTGAATGTCCTCATCTCACACAACATCTCTGACATCTATCCCCTCATCACACAAGGTAAATTCAGTCTTATTGGGTTAGTTCAGCTTTTGGAGCACCTTGTTTGTGATTGCAAAGTTGACAAGGGCCTTCTTGATGGAAAGGTTGGCCATATCATAGAGGCCATTGATAGGTATACTACTTTCTCTGGTCCATTCCTTTACTGACAATCCCATTTCTCTCAGTGTCTGCAGGTAGCAAGATACCTCCAAGGATGCTAACCATGTCAAAATGTCACATGGAGCCATATCCCAGACTGTTATGAAGAAGTCTGTTGGGAAAGTTTCGAAAGGAGGGAGGGGGTCATGGACTCCTTCCAACATTGTTTCCCCCAAGTAAGTCCTCTGAGTTGCTAAGCATGGATCTCCTTTGATTATCATGCTATTTAGGTGGGAGGCAGCACACAATTGGAAAGAGACAAACCTAAAAGGGACAATGCAAGAATTCAACAATTTCTGGGATCTTATTCAGCACAAGAAGGGCACATTACAGGTAGCATTCATTCTGTTGTAGGATACCTTCACAAGCTAATTTTTTCCAGGTGTATAAAGACTGAGCAAAACAACTTGTACATGATGGCATTGATCTGTTGATCTGTTGCAATACTGACCATTGGTTTTCAGAACACTAAAAAACTGGCGATGTAACACCCCTTGCAGAGAACATGTTTGACATAGTGGATGCAACGGACATGGTGAAGTTTTGGGGCATGGTGGATGCAGTGGACACTTTGGGTGATTCGGACATGGTGGATGTGGTGGACCATGGACCTGGTGGATGTAGTAGACCAATGGATTTGGCAGATATGGGCAAAGGGAGCCAGAGTATATTGTGGTCATGTAGCATCAAAGAATGTCAGGTTTTTCTGACGAAAACTGATGTGATAAGGTGCAATATGATTCATTTGGCAAAGTATCATATAATGTCAGATAGCAACAGTATTTGTGCTACTGGCTGGCTTCCAGTGATGGTATCTGACCTTATTTTGGTGAGCCACATGATGTCGAAATAAGTCACATAGTGTCAACACATTTCTTGCTGGGACTGAGTACTGAGTACTGAGCTAGCAAAGAAGGGATATGTTACATTAGGAAGTGGTGGGGTAGTAACACTAGCACTATAGTAGCTCTAGTATATCACTTAGCAGCATCTTCAATATGATCTTGCATGACACTTGCGACCATACTTTCCTTCCTTCTCAATCCAAATCAACATGGGCACATATTATAACACCATTTGTTGAAAGTTTGATGAAAGAGTTTCAACATTGAGACCAAGTATGATGCTGCAATATCAAGTCAGAGAAAATAAAATAAAAGAGATTAAGACACACCTGAGGGCCCTCAACTCCTCCCAAGTGAAGTGATTCATCACAAAGTGGTCCATTTCGAGCTTGTTTTCCCATTGGTACCATTGTTCCCTTTCTGGTAAAGTTGCCTTCACCACCCAAGCGTCATTCTTCAGGCCAGATCGGTAAAATGCTATATTCAGCTCTTTATTGGCACTGGAGTCAGTAAGTGCCCATACTCCCTTTTTAAGAGCAAAATGTCCTGCAAGACCAGTGTCATGGACTTGAACCCCAGTGTTGTCAAAGAGAAGGAAGATATTGTTAAGGTCTAGAGCAGTAGGCTGGCATTCACATAAACGGCAGAGGAGAATATAAAAAAGAAAGCAGGATTTGCCTTGGTTGAGTTCAGTGTTGATGTGAGTGAGGTGATTGTAAAAAGTAATGAGTTCGCACCAATTCCAGGCTGTCCTGTCACTATTACACCCCCACTTCTGTCGTTCAATGACATTGAGGTCAACTGGTCAAAGGCCGAAATGTACTCATGGCGAACAAGAAGGACCTTTTCATTGTAACCCAGATCTTGTAGTCCTAGCTTGTTCACCTGGGTCCCAGGTATATACCTGAGACCTCCACAATCAGGCACGTCCAGTAGCATATCTTCGAGGTCTCTTCCCCACATCACCCGGTGAAGCCGCTCACCCACTTGGTAAAACCGTTCGGCCAGCTGAAGTGGAGTGGCTAAAAAGAATGAGAGAATTATGATACGTCGCCCGAATGTAGAATGAAGATCCCACGGACCGACACTAGACTGCACATAAACATGTAGATGGCTAATTGGAGGTTGAACCGGCCAAACTGATGATAAGGGTTGATGATGACAATTCAACTTGTGAGTGGTGTCAAAATTGTAGTGACGCAGAGAATCTTCATCAATGGTGTTAAAATCGACGTCAACCTGAAGTAATCGTATCAGAATGGGCTGAAAGTCAACATCAGTGACTACATGGAACGCCTGGATGACACACTTGGAAAAGCATGAGTCCATCCCCATCGACACCACTTAGCCGATTTTTTTGCTTGTTAAGAATCTGCTCTTTGAGGTCATCGAGGAATTTCGATGGGTCTATGTTTACAGCGAAATAGGAGAAGCCACCGGCCACATAACACCAGAGTTTATAGTGCGACATCTGGGCCCTGATGGTAACGGTGCAATGTATTCCCGGAGTCAGGGGAGCTCCTCCAGCTCCTGAGTGACAGCATTCACAGGTTTGGATCTGGTTAGGGTTGTCACGGCTGAGACAGGTTTGGTGTTGATGCATCTGGCACCCTTGCACCCGTTTTCTCAGCTCCAACACCAACTGCCACTCTGGTTGCCTGTGGGGTCCTTTGCCCCATAGTCGAAAGCCCGGTAACCCGACAGAATGGAGCGAGAGCGTGAAAAAATAACCATGACTCGTTATCGTTACCGGCTGCAATCTCACGGCACGTTCGTATGGGGCTTCAATCAGATCATCACGCGTTAGGTTGGATCCGTTCTCTTTGTCACATAACGGTGTTGTGTTTAGCGTCAATCTACGTGGGTGATGGAGATCGTTGGATGCCACAACGTCTACAAATCAGGTAAGAAAATCTTCACGACCGTTGATCCTGTCACCCATCACCTGTGCCCAAGTTGGACTGGTTTTTAGCGCTTCTTGCTTGCATTTACACGAACACCTGGGCGATTAATATCGATTAATGCTTGGTACAAACTACACTACGTACGGAGATACAGCAAGGGCCACACAATGATTACTTGACATGTTATGATTACCAGGGCTGCGTTGGATAGATGACAGATCGTTTGTGAGTGCGCGAATCGTTTTCCCTGAGCGAAACGCTGACTACCAGAGGTTCCTGATGCACCACAAACCAATCCTGAATCTTCCCCTCCCATTCCTTGTAGTCAACTCCGGGAACCTTCGAGAACCGGAACCGCCGCAACACCCAGCAAAGTAGCATTCGCATCTCCATAACCGCCATGTTCTTTCCCGCCAAGATCGTCGGATCGCACGAGAACGGTATTAAAGCGGGGTTTGATCGTGATCTTCCCTCGGAATGGAAGAGCGGGAATCCTGGATATCATCTTGAACGCTGGCAGTTCGATATCGCAGATGTAGAGTCTTAGAGTCTGCGCGAGAGTTCAAAAGAAGGATAAAATGGAGTGAATACGGGGGAGGCGGATTGGTGGTTGTTAATCGCACGACCGCCGGCAGGGGAGAGAGAGAGAGAGACTGTGTGTGTGTGACGAGAGGGCTCCGCACGAGCCGCTTGAAGATGCTGAGATGGGGCGTGAGGGTGTAGACTGTGATGGGCACGCATTGCTCCAATGGCACGGCTGCGATTTGTAATGGGCATAAGGCTTGAGGCAGCGGGAACGCAAGCGGAATGAGGGAGAAATGAGCATCATTGATTCGGTGATCCGGCTTTGAGCCAGGCAAAGATGATTATATACATGTATGCCACCATGCCCACACCTGAGCGCATTATACCATGTATAGAGTCATTGAGGACTCCCCTCATACGTTCCCTTATTCTCCTTTCGTCTTAGGACACTGCCTCGAGCATTCTGAACAGGGACCCGACTTGCGAGCTGTCGTGCAAGTCGCGTATAACGTCGGGATGAAGGCTGTCGAAGTGGCACGTGCTTGTGGCATTGACCAGGGTGGGTGATCCACGTGTTGAGGTGCGGCGAAGGGGCCTTGAGGAAGAGACGAGGAGGCGAGGAGATGAGGCAAAAAGCTGACATCAAGTCGATTGTGGCAGAGGCCGTCACGTGGTCGAATTAAGCCGATTCCGAGGCTGGCGTGCCGCTACTGCGTACACTGGCAGTATTGACGCACGCTGCGTGCGTCCATACTGTACGTTGCAGGTTCTGTTAGAGCCCGATCCGGAGGCATCCTGATACAAGGAGGGTGCCACATACGTCAGAGAACAATAGTCTCTGTACACGGAGGGATCGCGTGCCCGATCACCTGGATGGAGCTCAGTACCGCCTTCCACTACTGAAACTGTGGTAACTTGCAGCAACAGACAAAGGGACGGGAGTCCAGGACTCCGGGTTGATGGAGATGGACGTTGAGCCAAGCCAAGCGGTATGAGTACAAATAGCCAGGCCCCTACTTACAGGAGTCACGTTAAGTGTTCCGCGAATAATCAAAGAACAAATCAAATTACACATACAGTATGGATCTGGTGCACCCTCGGATTACCGTGTATGGGTTGCTATAGATAATGGATGGACAGACCAAGGGACAGACGGTCGAGACACATTAATATGCTAACAATAAAACGCTTCCTTGCTCACTCTTATACTTTTTTAGCCAACACTCAACCCTTAGACATCCTTTCTACACACTGTAGGGCAGAGTCGGCGTCTGCGAATGAGTTCGGAAGATGATCGATATTGATGATCCCCAGAGGTGAGAGGAAAGAGAGTGAGAGAGGAGGCCGCGATCCCGAGAGATCGAGAACGCGCAAGATGAAAATGGGAGAAGCGAGGATGTCAGTGTGTCGGCGTCGACGTAGCGATTGTCTTGAGTGGTCGTCAAGGTGGAGGCGGTTGGCAGTGGCAAAGGCGTTAACAAACACGATATGAGCACAAGGAGATCAGAATGATGGCTGCAGCTCAGCAGGCTCACAGGCGTCGGACAAAGGATCACACAAGAGGAGAGAGGAAGGAATGGGGCTGCAGTTGCCTGGCTCTTGACGAAGCCAGACGCGGGGGTATTTATATGCAGACCGGGACAATACAAGACGAAGTATGCTACGCACAGAGGTAAGCAAGTGGGAAAAAGGTGAAAGACAAACTCGAAGTGGTGCTGCTGGTGACAGGCCATGCAGTGTCGTATGTGATAACAGCGGTGTCCGAAAGATTGAAATTCTACTGAATTGTTGTGACGTTGAGCACGTGAACAGTAAGGGCAAGGGATGGTGCAGCAGTGCTCGATGGGAAAGTGAAGGAGTAAAATATGAATAGCTAGATCAAAGAATATCGGAAATGTATGAAACAGTAACTCGGATATAGATATATACAGTAATGATCCTTCCAACACAGGCCTGGGCCATGACGCCTGCTACGTGGGGCGGCGGGCTTTTCGATGCGGCACATGGTTGCAACATCAGCCAATGGATTTGGGTGATCCGAGAGTCTTCAGCCCTGAGGATCAGGGCACGACGATGGATGGGTCTTGTTCTTGATGGGGAAAGACGTCGGTTTGTGTGACAAGGAAAGTGGGGACAGGAACAACGGAGGTGAAAGGGGCAAGAGGCGACGAAGGCGAAGGACAAGGAGGCAGGGCAAGGCGTGAGAGGAAAAACGTTGAAGTGAGAGTTGAGTTGAACGTTGAGTGCGTCGGAGTAGGCCAGTCCGGGAGGCAGGGTCACGTGTTCATCAGCACACACAGGGAACGGACTTACTCAGATCGAGAACGCGGGCTACAACTCAGAAATATGGCTGTGCGGAGTCCGTCTGCTCGTTTCCGAGGCTAGCGCGACTACTGGCATTACAACACTTTTATACATTCCTTTGTGTATAATAATGTATAAATAGTCTGCTGTAGATGCGGGAATATCACCCAAGATATCACCACCCTTTTTTTGGCAGATTCAATCCCACTGCGAGTGCGCGCTTCGTTTCTACACATCGCAAGCCCACATGCACTCACACCCTGGTGGCGCAGCCAATGGCTAGAGCCCCTCCAATATGACCAACGGCTGCCTACTGCCAGTGGCCAACGATGAGTTTGCATTCAGCTTGCGGTCCGAGCAGTCCGTAATGTGGCTTTCAGACCAGCAGGCTGGTGACCATTTTAGCACTTCACTTGCCACATTCAGATGAAACCAGCTTGTCGGTATGCATAAACTGGAATGCTTAAGGAAAGTAAGTGAAAAAAAGGTAATTAACGAGACCCAACCAACCCCAACCACCAGAAAAACGGCAGCAATCCTCCACCCCCTGCTGAGAATGCCCCGCAAGTCACATCGCCGTTATAAACTCCGGTGCTACGTAGCCGACAGCTTTACCTACATAGCCATAGATATAGACCCATCAAGAGAGTTAGGAGACCTCAAACAGCTGATTGCTGACAAGCAAAAGGAACGGCTTGGTGGGTGTCAACGAGGACGAAATTAGGCTTTTCCAAGTGTGTCATTTATGCGGTCCATGTGGTCACTGATGTTGACCTTCAGCCCATTCGGATGCAATCCCTCAGGTTAATGTTGCCCTTAGTGCCATTGACGAAGGTTCTCTGCGCAGCTATGAATTTGACACTACTCAGGAATTGGGTTATGATCGTCTGTATCAGCCGGTAACAACAGCTTGGTCGGTCCAGCCGCCACTTGGTAATTTACATGTCTATGTGCGGCAACGTTCTCATGTTCAAATTGGTCGGTGTATTTTTCATTCTATGTTCGAACGATGTCACCATAATTTTCTCATTCTGTTAGCCACACCACTTCAGCTGGCCAGGCAGTTTCACCAGGTGGGTGAGCGGTTTTACCAAGCGATATGGGGAAGGCAACTCCAAGAAATGCTCCTGGACGTGCCGGATGGTGGAGATCTCAAGTATATTCCTCAGACCTCGGTGGACGAGCTGGGGCTGCGAGATCTGGGATACAACGAACGTTGCCTTCTCGTTCGCCACGAATTTATTTCCGCCCTTGACCACCTGACATCAATGTCATCGAACGACAGAAGCGGAGGCGTAGTTGTGACAGGGCAACCGGGAATTGGTATGCATTGTATACTATCACCTCGCTCACATCGGCACTAAACCCAACCAAGGAAAATCCTGCTTCCTATTCTATATCCTCCTCCGTCGCTTATCTGAACGTCGGCCTACTGCCCTAGAGCTTGACGACATCTTTGTGCTCTTTGACGACTCTGGTGTCAAAGTGCGCGACTCTGGTCCTGCAGGGCACTTCGCCCTTGAAAGGGGAGTATGGGCACTCACGGACTCCAGTGCCACCCGTACACAACCATGTGTAGCATTCTATAGATCCGGCCTGAAGAATGCCGCCTGGGTAGTACAGGCAACGTCACCAGCAAGGGAGCACTGGCATCAGTGGCAAAAGGAACTTGAGGCGGGCCATTTCGTGATGGACAGTTTTGCTTGGGATGAACTCAGAGGCCTTGGGTTCGTCTTGGTTGCATTCATTTTATTTTCTCTGACTTGATACCACAGCACCATCCTTGGTCTTGGTGTTGATGTCCTCTTGGAGAAATTCAACAAATGGGGCCCAAATGCACGCACATGTCTTACGTTGGCCAAAACACCAAGTCAAGAGGTTATGTTCGAGGCAGCTGCAAAAGAAGCCGCCAGGCTATATGCTACAGACCCCCGCCAACTCATCAAAAATACGGACATGGTGACGCAAGGCACTTCCCACAGGCTTTTCACTATCGTGCCAGGTCCGCACAAGATGGTTGAGATCGTGGAAATCAAAACAGAATATCTACGCAACCTCGTTGCAGATGCCGTCGCCGAAGTTGATGCAGCCAAACAAGTCGAGTTCTATAGCCTCACTAGCAATCATCCCTGGTTCCGAGTATCAGCTGGCTATGTATTCGAGAAGTTTGTCTGCGCCTGGTTATTTGCGAATCCAGCGTCGGAAGGACTACTCTGTACACCCGCAGAGCCCGCAGATGGATCCTTTGTACTCTACCCCGTTGGTGGAAAGAAAGTTTTTGTATTCGGTGGAGTAGGTGCCCTCACCGGGGCAAAATATCGTAGGACATCTGGGTGGCTCCCTGCCGCTTCGATGCCATAGTCATCACGCCCGAACGGATTAACACTATCCAATCAACCATCGCATCTTCACACGACGCAAACTTGAAGGGCTTCGAACAGGTAGAGAATGTCTCAGGCTACAGCTCATCTAGTCCCTATCGACAGAAACGCCTCTGGTGTCATGTCTTCGTGACACATCATGAGGACAATGCACAAGGGTTGCGGAATCAGGCGTTCCCACACCTCCAGGCCAAAGATATTCATATCTATTCTGCGGTTCTCAATTCCGCGCTACTGGGCTTAACGCGTGAGAGGCTGTTAGATGCCCAAACACAGAGGGTGTGTTGGTGTTAGTTTATCCACGTTGGCCTTTACCTAACAGGTCACCAGGACAGGCTCGTCCCTATGGTTGGAACAGACGAAACTCCAGCCGAACCCGAACGAGGTCGGGGAAGAGGAAGGGGAAGAGGGCGGAGAGGGGGATCTTAGGCATACACCATCATTGGTGATGATGCGGGAAGACGAGGAACAGGTAATGTCCTTACGCCCGAAATCAAGAGGTGCTGGCGCAGGCTTACTGATACGGCGCATAGATGGTCATTGAATGAGCCGATACTGTATGGCGTGGGTGTTCTCTTCGGCTTTGCACCTTGATCGCGTATTGTCATTTGTACGTAGAATCGGGGTGTGCCTCGCGACCATGAGAAGCCTTCGAACACAGTGTAAACCTTGTCCTGTGGGACACAGTACGGTACTGCACAGGAACGATTGAGCGCGCGGGGAGATTTTTCGAAGTATTGCTTACGTCAGTCCAGATCAGAACGTACGCGCGTCCGTCTAGCGCACGCGCTGCACCACGCTTCATCGACTACAGTATCATGGATCACTTTCCGACTAATTGGGGTCGCCCGGTAAGCATAGAGCTACTAACATCTCACTTTGTGCAGAAATCAATAATATCTTTGTAGAAATATGACAGTTTTGACACAAACGCCACCTATCCCTTCCATAACCGCGGTTATGCACCATCTTCAGCGTCGAATGGTGCCACGCAACACACACAGTGCGTCCTCCCCATAATGGCCCGTGCGTTTCTAATCTATTCATGCGCTCAGACAACCGATTGTCACTGGCACATCCGTCCTCGCCATCAAGTACAAGGATGGGATCATGATGGCGGCAGACAACCTCGGTTCGTCGTACGCTTTCTCTGTGACGCCCCCCACTCATTTTAATACCCTTCCTATTTCAGCCTCCTACGGCTCTCTTGCGCGCTTCAAGGGCGTGCAGCGTCTCCATCCTGTTGGAGACTATACGGTCGTCGGTGCGAGCGGCGACATGTCCGACTTTCAATATCTTCAGCACCTCCTCGACGGCCTCATCATATCCGAAGAAACCAATTTACAAGATGGGCATACGCTCGGTCCCGCAGAGATACACGAATACCTGTCGCGGGTGATGTACCAGCGACGGTCCAAGTTCGATCCGCTGTGGAACTCGTTGCTTGTCGGTGGCGTCAAAGACGGGAAGAGGTCAGCCACACGTCTCCCCTCGCATTTCTTTTTTCCATCCCTGGTTTGACCCGTTCTCGTCGTCCGATCGAAATCGAATCAGGTTCTTGGCTTATGTGGACTTGCTCGGCGTCACCTACTCTGCCTCGACTCTCGCGACCGGCTACGGCGCTTACATCGCCCAGCCCCTTCTGCGGAAGGCCGTGGAAGGTAAAGAGGACACGCTCACCGAGGCCGAGGCCCGTACGATTCTCGAGGATGCGCTCCGCGTGCTGTTTTACCGAGACGCCCGCTCCATCAATCAGGTAAACCGTGTTTCTCACACCCATCGCTCGTAGCGATCGTGCTTAAGCGTGCCCCCTCATAGTACCAAATAGCGAAGATAACCACGAATGGCGCGGAAATTTCGGATTCGTTGAAGCTCGAGACAACGTGGGGCTTTGCAGAGGGTTTAAGAGGATACGGAGCTCAGACACAGTAGAGGAAATGTATCCGGAATCAAATTCAAGTCGTTTCATTCATGCGATTGTACGACTGGGACAACCATTCACCGTAGGCCCTTTGCTACGATATTCCCTGGATATATGGTAGCTCCGGAGACCAATGTTGACTAAGGCTACGGATGGGTTTTCCGGGAGTCCTACTGTGTGTCATTCCGTTGTATCAGCAGAAGGGGACGCCCGTCCTCAAAGACCGAGCACCGGAAACTTAAGTGAATGGCTCATTTGTGCCAGCGCTATGACGGAAATAGCGGCCATTGACGTTGCGCAGCGACGGACAACCAATGGGGTTACTCGAGTAGGATTAATCATGAATTTACGTTGGACGACAAGAACTAAGCTACAGATCTGAGAGCAAGTGTAGTCAAACTGATGCGAAAAAAAAAGTGCGTTGGGTGAAGGTATAGATGCGTCGCAATACAAAATAGATGAATGTGAACACCGATTAGTTGAAGTTGAAAGTAGACAAACAGAGTCAGAGAGGTGTGTCGCTAGCCATGGTTCGAGACGATTGTCAATGGTGCCAAGCTACAAGTTGAGAGGGTGAAGAATTCGGTTGGACGCGCAGGCATTCATAATACGGCGGTGGGAGGTCGATCCGCGCGCTTATTCCCCCGTCGTGATGCTGCACAATTTCACACCCGTCCGCAGCAGGAGCAGGAGGACCACCCTGGCAGGGTAGGCCGCTTACGGAATGTCTCAACGACCGTCGGTCGTCACCACCGCCACCACCACCTCCGTGTACGTACGTACGCAAGTCGACTGCCGAAACTGCGGAACGTGGCAGGGTTCTGCTCCGGCGGGAGGAGGATGATTCACGCTCACGGCGCACTTCCTCGGCCTTTGCCGAGCGGGGACGCCGCAGCGTCTGCTGCGATCCCGTTGGGGGTGTGGGGAGTGGGCGGATGGTGTGGGGAGACCTGGTGGTGGACGACGATACGGCGGAAGTGCCCCCTTCTTGAGAGCTTGGGGGAGTCGTCGACGCGGCGCGGACATCTGTGTGGATACATAACGTTGGTGCGCGGCTCGCTTGTGCAGTGGCAGCTGTAGGCACATAGGGTTCGATCGGCTCCGGAACGGGTGACGGTATAATAGGCGACGGGAGCGGAGACGACCTGGGGGCGTTCTCCACGCTTATGTCGAGCACGTCGGTCGACCGATTCCACCGCTTCGTTTCTGAGGTCTCTTCGGACGTGAGGACCATGGACGCGTTGTCGGCGTCTGCGCCCACGAGATCGAGGCTTAGGGACGGATGGTTCGCGACGACCGCGACGTTGTGGCCCCGGAGGAAATCGGACGGTGCCCAGCTGCGTGGGACGACGTCTTGGGCCTGGGCACTCGCCGTGTGTTGGCGGTGTCGTAGGAGGATCCAGAAGAGACCGAGACCGATGAGGAGCACTCCGCCTGCGGCACCTAGACAGGCACCGACGATGACTCCTACGCGGTGGTGCACATCCTTTGGAGCGCTGGTTGTGGCAAGGATGGAGGACAATCTCGCGGCACCACCATGGCCATACCGCGCGGAAGACGGCCGCGGGAGGGAAGCAGTGTGGCATGTTGGCGATGCCATCGATGTTACCTGCATATAGGAGTCGAAGAGAGGGATCGAGTTAGTGGGAAGAACCACTTGGGTGTTGTAGAAAACGACTTACCGCGTCTGCGACGCGCCATTCGAAAGCTGCTGCTTGTAACAAGAGCAGGAAAGTCAGGGGGAGCGAGAGGGGGCGATGCATGACAGGAGGAGCGTACCACGAACGGTCGCAAGGGAAAAAGTGAACGAGTCGCGGACGAGGACGAGGAGGGGGTCCAGTAGTTATAGAAAAGCCATTTAACGCCCAACTCGATCTGGCGATCTCTGGATATGCCGCCCTTGAGGCCGCCGAGAAATTCCGCCGAGTCAACTAGTTGCGCTCCTCGAATTTGGCGCGCAAATGGAAACTTGTTCGTTCCTTGGCTATACAGTAGTATTACGCTGAAAGGAGAATTCGCAGTTATAGAAAGAGCATCTACGACCATGTAGCACAGCCCACTTTTACGTGGCGCAACCATACAATAGCGACCTCAGTCGTGGTTGAGCGAGGAGGACCTAAAAAAGTTCCGGATAACGCTGGTAATGGTAATTTTCTTAGTGGCGATCGCGTGCAAGTGGCACTGCAAGCGGAGCGCCGCCGCCCCGCCCTGACTCCGATTCTTCGCTTCTCTTCCACAAAAAAAGAAACATTCTGTGCCACTGGACAAGTACCGTACACCACTCTGCTGTAGGAGAGCCACCCTATCCCACTCGGCACCAAGGAAGGGGGCTGTTTCAGGAAGTGGTGCCGGGGCGTGAGCTGAGTCAACGAGTGGGTGGTGGCGTACGAGTAGATGAGCTCTCATCCATGTTGGTTGTCTCACAGCGCTGACAGTTGGAAGCGCGGAGGAAGTCCACATACGAGTATATAATGGCACTGTCCCTGGTCCATTCTCCCCCTTTTCTGCGCAGAACGATGCGCGAGGCCGATATAATCTCAAAGCATGTTTGACGTCCACCACATGAATGGGCACAGTGGGGGCCATTGGCGTCGACGCGCGCGGCACTAGCTGAGAATGAGTGGGTACCTGCTAAATTTAAAAGGTCGACGGACGGCAGCCCCATCCGAGATTCTATTCTGTGTTCACCCGATGGGTCGCATGGGCCAATGAGCCAATCCTTGGCTTGGCCCATTGCCGTGTGCCGTGTGCGGCCGATCGCTGTGGTATTTTACCCGTCGGATTGCGACCGACGGTTGACTATCTAGTTTGCCCCGTCTCGCGTCTCTTGAATTGAAGAAAGTTTTTTTACCCCTTCGGGATGGCACCGATTGGGGACGACCTTGTTCCACTTTTGTGGTCCTCGAGAAAATCCAGCTATTGCAAGGGCGCACAACTTTGTCCCGAAATAAAAGTCGCTGCATGACGACTGTGGGTACTGTATTAGAGCAGTAACGTCTCTTCCCTGGGCGCCCTCTTGGTTCTGCAAGTCTCGACCTTACTGTATCCGAGCGTTCTCGGGAAGTAACTTGGACGTCTTGTCTCTTTCCCTAGCAACTCCCACGCCATTACAATTTCATATAACTTCTCTAAGCTAAGCCGAAGAAGTTTGCCCATTCATAACGCCCGAAATGCACTGCTGAGATTCCCTGTCACATCCTGCATGGATATACCACATCCCTTATGCAACTTGCAGAAGCTACTGTATTAATAAATATGAAAACACTGGCAATCGCCGCAGCTTCTAAAAAGGAACATGGCAACACGGTGCGTCAATTGCAAGTGGCATTTAAGTGACCTTCCTTTCCGGCACGAAATCCAGAGACTGGATGGTTTTGCGTATGCAGGAAAGTGCGTACCTCACCATTGTTGTATTATCACGACGAGACACAAGGCTGGGAACTCTGAAGGCCCTATACAAAGTACTGTCACGGTACATGATCGACACGATGTGTTGACCCGATCGAGAACATCAGCCCTTAACAATCTCGTAACAGCGACGACAGAATACGACAGCTGCGGATGAAATAAACGTCAGTGCGTTATGATAAATCATGTTCCTGTATTGTGCCCGCATCAAGAGGACGACGATTAGTGTGGCACTGGTAATCGAAGAGGAATGTCAACAGTTGACAGCGACTACAATAGGGACTATTAGGGCCATATGTATGATGTCTGCTGAAACAGACACGCTCAGCTTTCGGCGTTTTATGCTGATGTCCTCGGGTTGCAGAGTATTACGCAGTGTCGTACAAATCCAGCATATACTAGTCACTGACTGGGAGAGGAATAGTTTGCTGCTTGCGAGTTAGTGAACTTGTCATATGTCCAGCTAGCGGTACGTACGTATTAAAGGGTGATATCAAGTTTCAAGTTCGGCGAACAGGAGACCTGGGATTTGCAAGTGTAGCCAGGACAGTAAGATCTTCTGGAGAGACAAGTCGCTGCGCTCCTGCACTCCAACTTGCGCTATTGCTTGCGGTGGCGGCGCGATGAATACGGCAAGTTGGAGCCGACATATCTGGACGTCTTGAGGGGCATCGAGTTAGTGCAATGACTGGTTGGAGGCCACATTATCTTATCGAGGAGTGTTACATAATGACGGCAGGGGAAGTGGCCGAAATATTGTAGCTCCGAGGGCGTCGGCCACATCCAAAGGGTGACTGCAATAGAGAGAGAGAGGCTGTTACTCATCGTACACAGTGGTGGCCCCCATTTCCCATCATCTCATCGCCTCACTGTTACCCATTCTCTTACATTACGCATCCTATTATCGCCCCATTACTCGGCACAACAATACTGTCATCTCAACCCTTACACTGGGTACCTGATCTCTTGTCACATTTTCGTAGCACAACTACCAATGTCAACATCAAGTCATTCAGTGCCTTCACCTTTACCTTCCCCACCACCACCAACAGTCCAGCCCGACCATTTTTACGGCTCGGAAGGCGTGCAATTCCCGCCCTCACCCAACTCAAACGGCAGGACATGGCTCGAACCTGACGATGACCCTCTTGCATCACGGGGCATTCCCGTATTCAAGCCATCCATGGAGGAATTCGAAGATTTCGAGGGATACATGAACAAGGTTGAATGCTGGGGTAGCCGTAGTGGCATAGTAAAGGTCATTCCCCCCAAAGAATGGTCAGTCTGTCCTTTCGGTGTATGGTTACGTTGCGCGTACGACCCTTCGATATAGGAGAGATGCTTTGCCCCCATTGACACCTCAACTCGCGTCCGTGAAATTGAAGAACCCCATCGAGCAACATATGCTCGGACACGGTGGACTCTTTCGGCAGCAGAACGTGGAGAAACGACGCGTCTTTAGCGTGCGGGAGTGGGCGGAACTCTGTAGTAAGGAAGATCGACGTGCACCCAGTGTCGACGACATCGGTCTACATTATGCCCGAAGAGCTGCACCACCACCACCGCCAAAGTCACGCGCGAAGAAAGGGGAGAGGAAGAAGGTGTCTGACGCTGCGAAGGCGGCATCAGCCGGTCCGGTCTCCACATCGATAGTTTGTGATGAGGTCGACGACAACAACCACGCAGCGTCGAGCACCGACGTGCCCACATCTCCCAAATCTCCCTCAGCTAATGGTGACTCGAAGGTGTCAGACCCCCCTGTGAACGTCTCCACCTGTGATTCTCCGTTGGAGCATATGGCCGACGTCCCCTCTCTTCCTACACCGGAGCGCCTCAGAGAGGAGGAAGAAGAGAACACCGATGAGGACGACAGGCGTGATGATAAGCCTCATTCGGCCAAACCGAAACGCAAGTGGCAAACGCGCGAGATGAGAGAGGCCCATCTCGCGGAGAGAGCAGCTGCCGATGCCGTCTTCATGGACTCTTTCAATCCACATACCGACTGGCTCCCTCCAAATACGAGGCTAGAGGATTATACGCCCGATTTTTGCAGAGATTTGGAAAGGCGATATTGGAGAAACTGTGGATTTGGGGCGCCAGCGATGTATGGTGCTGACATGGAAGGTCATGCTCATTCAGAACCCGTTTTTTTTCGTCCTCCCAGCTGACGAGTACCTCTATCAACAGGGTCTCTTTTCACAGATAAAACGACATCATGGAACGTTGCTCATCTCCCGTCTTTGCTCAATCGCCTTCTTCCCAGTTCAGCGAATGGCCTGCCAGGAGTGAATACACCTTACCTTTATTTCGGCATGTGGCGAGCGACTTTCGCATGGCACGTGGAAGACATGGATCTCTTTAGCATCAATTACATTCACTTTGGCGCCGGAAAGCATTGGTATGCGGTCCCTCAAGCCCGCGCTTCCGCCCTCGAGCAGACAATGAGAGGTGAAACCATCGGAATTCCTACATTATTACTTTTGTTGACTATTTCCCTCACAGGACATTTCCCGGAGCCCTCGAGGTGTCCGCAATTCCTCAGGCACAAGAGTTATCTCGCTTCACCCATGATGCTCGCGAAAACTTCATGTCGTCCCAATACCCTCGTCCAACACGCTGGCGAGTTTGTGATTACGTTCCCGAGAGGGTATCACGCGGGTTTCAACCTCGGTTTCAACTGTGCGGAGAGCGTTAATTTTGCCCTGGATAGTTGGATTGAGCTGGGACGGAAGGCGCAAGTGTGCAACTGTGTCAACTACAGGTATTTTCAGCATCGTTTTCCTATTTTTGGCCCTCTAATACGCGCGTCGAAATAGCGTCCGCATCAACGTCGACGAGCTTCTCCGCAATCGGGAACTCGAAATGGCAAAGGCGGCGAGGCCCAAGTCAAAGCACACGTCTTCGTCGTCATCGCATCGGAAACGCAAATCAGACGAGAATGACACACCGAACTCGATGAAGAAGACAAAAGTGTCATTATCAATGCCCAATGCCCCTCATCCTAAGGTTACCATTAGGCTGAAGCTTGGTCCGCGGCCGCCAGAGCTCGAGCCATTTCCGTGTTGTCTCTGCATCTCGCAGTCACGCGATGACTTACTTCCCGTACACGACAAACCGATCCTGCACCACCCAGCCTATGTGGATACAAATGTGTGGATGGCGCACGAGAGCTGTGCGCGAGTTCTCCCCGAGACGTGGTTGGACGAGGTCGAGGTCGGCCCGGTACTTGAGGATGGAACACGGAAGCGCGAAAAGATGGTGTTCGGCGTTGATGGCATCGTGAAAGATCGATGGAATCTGGTGAGCATTGATTGTCTTTGCGGATTCCCGCCGTCAGCTGATCCTGTTGATGTCCGCAGAAATGTTCGGCGTGTTCCAAGAATCGCCCCAAGGTGCATGGCGCGCCGGTTCAGTGCACAAGGGGTAAATGTTCGAAGGCTTTTCACATATCCTGTGCGCGCGAAGGGGCAAAAGATGGAATCGTCTACGAGGAACTCGGCGAAGTGGAGAAGGACGTCGTGCTCGTGGACATGCCTCCCGTTCCAGGTCTCAGCGCCCCAATGGATGTCGACGGCAATATTTCACCACCTCAAGACAAGCCCTCTGATTCGGTAGATGCAAACACTTCCTCGTCTCACAAGGACGCGATCAAGGTGGTCAAGAAAATGGAATTTCAACTTCTATGCCCCCAGCATAATCCCGTAAGTGTCATTCCGGCCCAATCCCAGGCGTTTTTCTTTGCTTATCGCACTTTGGGGTAGCTCTTGCTAGAAGCCAAAAAGGCGAATAAACAGGATAGGATTCGGAAAGACTTGCTGGCCCTTGCGCCGATGTCGAGGATCAAGATCCGCGTTAGTGCCGGCATATTCGAGGTTTCCCTCGTTAGGGTGATCGAGGAGTCCAACTCGGTCGAAGTACTCTGGGACCGCGGCATCAAGCGCGAGTTCAAGTGGGGCAGCGTTGTCTTTGGTAATCTCGAGGGCCAGACGATCGGACAGAAACCCTCAGAAGCGGCACCTGAAACAGAGCGTGCGTGCTTTTTTTAATACCCCTCATGACTTCCATAGTCTGAGCCGTGCTGTGGTATCAGAACATACTGCGTTGTCGTTCAAGTTGCCTCAACTAGGTGCCAGCTCGAGTACCCCAACCTCTGGAGGGCTTACCGTGGACCCAAAGACGGCTCAAACGTCTTACCAGCCTTGTATGGGAGCGTATCCATATCCAGTCGGTGCCTGGGGATATCATCACTTTCCAACGTTTCCGACTCCAACCGGGCCATCCTCTGCAACCCCCGGGGTCGCTCAAGGAGACACGGTCACAAATGCCATGGCATCTGGCACTTTCCCTTACCCTTATACAGCTGTGCAGTTTTCAACTGGACAGGCGACATACGTGCCTCCCATCAAGTATCCATATGGAGCCCCTGTCCTTCCTACGTCGACGCCGGCGCCGGCTGCGTCGGCATCATCCGCGGGAGCTACGACAGACCCTTCTACCTCTACCACGCAGACGCCGGAGCCGGTCTACAACGGTATTCAAATTCAGTGGAAGCAACCCTATACGGGACCGCGTGATCCCACTCCAGCTGCCGAGCCGCAAGCGCAGAACGAGTCCCCGCCGTCAGCAGACGCGGACGCACATGAATCGACGCAAACCCCGATCACAGTCGCCTCGGTCGAATCTTCAACAACTGACGGTGACAAGGCAGCGCGGTCCACTGATGACCTCCTCTTCACTTTCTCCACTACGGGCGTAACAACTTGACATTGCATAGCATTTATAGCATTGGATGAACGCTTTCGACGACAGTACTTCTCATTTTTTTTTTGTTTGGTGTAATCACGTATCCTTATCTCCTGTATTTGATATGTCTCATACTGCCTCTGCCTCTGCCTCATGATTGCACCCTCACTCACAAGCATCATTCGCCCCAATGCTCCTATCCTTTGTGACGTTTTCGTTCGTCTACGACTTGGCCGGAGGGCTTTCCCACGCCACAGCAGGTTTATTATCGAGAGCTTACGTGCACATGTCTCTCCACAACCATAGCCATGACAGCTCGAAGGCCGCGATGCTCTCCCCGTACAGGTGTCACCTTGTGGCATTTCATTCGTGAGCGGGCTAAGGTCTGAGTCTTTGTCCCCCTCGATCGGCTCTAGCGGGGCTGTGTGCTGAATGCTCGCAGCGGCGTACCAGCAACGCGCCCGGGTGCCCCTTTTTGTCCCGAAGATGGCCCTGTTCCCCTCTGCCTGGGTTGGCGGGATTCGGGGTAGGGGCCTGAGGGCTGGCACGCACGGGCTTGGGAAACGCCGTGGGGACCGGGCATCATGTTCTTACGGTGCTGTCTGCTCTATCGCGTCACATCCGTTTTCGCTGTTTGCGAGGCGGCTTGAAGCCTTTCGTCTGCAGGAGGAGGACTGGCGCACATCGAGTTGAAAGACCGGTGCGGCTGTCAGTTCCACTGTGGAATTCACGGCTTCACGGAGCCCTGCAACTGTGCCACAGTGATGCGGTGCAGGGGCACTCACGGCTCAGGCCCTTGCGACGGACGGACAGGAGATGAGAGAACAGAGATTCTCCCACTGTTTTTGATACTGTTGCAGGGGTTCGGTGTTGTACACACCCTCTGGGCCAGTGACGTATGAGGAGCCTTGTCGGACAGCCTGTATAGGGGTGATGATGTCCTTGAGTGCACTTCGCGGCATGCGTCCATACGCGTAACTCGATTCAGACTACTCTTGGGCTGTCATGAATTTTTTGATCCTTCTACTCTTCGAGAGTAGTTTTAGTTTTCTTTCCAGACATTCGGTATCAGAGCTCTGACCGAGACGACGGGGTTTTTTTTTTCTGCGACACGTTATGTCACTTGTGATCCAGTCGAACTTGTACCCATACTAGGTAGATATGGCTTACACCTAACTCACCCTACAGTAAGAAGGCAGAATAAAAAGGCCATTGGTGGCGCTCGAATCGCTACGCTTTTCCTCCAAATGTTCATTGCGAGACCTAACTCGTCAGCTCAGTGCGACGATAACCCATACAACGAATGACTTACAGCGTGCGGCGCAAAAAGGTTTCATCGATTACAGCACCGTAATTGTGACATCACGCGTCACTCGATGACCTCTGATCGATCAGCTATGGACCATGTTGCCTCCTAACTTTCCGACTCGGTTTCCGGTTTTCGAAGCAAATCGTACAAACTAACGAAAGCTAACCGGTAACCAGGGAAGGCCTCCCCCTATTATCCGTCTCCACGACGCTTCGGACCCGTTGTTCCCCAAATACCCACATTCTCAACGCCCTCCAAGACCCGAAATCGCTGGGTCAAAGCAACCAAACCAACGCCAAAATAGCGATGTTGATCAAGTGAATGTCGAGGCTTTTCCTTACTGAGAGAATCTCTACTCTAGTATCTGTCCCTTAGATTTTTTTTCACGCGCCAAGGTACGTTTTGTTCGAGTTGGGTGGGCCCTTTCCTCGGTTTCTTGTGAATCTGTCGTGATTTAGCGGTACTAACTGAGACGTGCACATCAATCAACTTCACGATCAGGCTCGAAACCATTTTCACCAGCTCGGAAAGCTACACTGGTTCGTTCGCCTGACTAGGTCGACAATACTTCCACCATGATTTTCACCATGTCGAGAAAATCATGGTTGAAGTATTGTCGGTCCTAGATGTGGCGGCGGAATAAAAGTGCACGAGTAAATTTACCTGGGGGTCACATCGTGTTTGACCTGGAAAACGAGGCTCGAACGGATGGCAGCAGAGCAGTTGAATGGGACCCACCGTGTCAGTGCCGAGGTGTTGGAGGATGGAGGCGGGGTGATGGTCTGATGGATATCGATGGTATCAAGTGGCGTTGGCGACTCAGACCTATTTTTAGGCACGTATGATTCTCTCGGTGCCGTATGAGAGGAAGTATAGTAGATTTTTCGCTGTTTGATCTCGTTGCACGGGGTTGGTGGTGTACACAAACTGCTGGATCAGTACCCCTGTAGTGATGTACAGAATGATGAGGCTTACTTGATGGCATGTACATGCGTGATGGATTGCGTCCTCGAGTACACTTGGCGCCACACGCCAACCGCGTGGCTCGATCTAGACTGCTGTAGTACCCTCGTGCTGTGATGAACTTTTTGTGATCGTCCTACTCTGCGGAGTTAGTTGTCTTTTCGCGACGGGCTCTGATACTTGCTCTGACGGAAGCGAGAGTTTTTTGCAAGACAGGTAGCTGTGTACAGTAGTGTGGTGTGGCCCGAGACTCCGGTGCGGTCCTGTCGCTTTGATCCGGTCGTTGTGTGGCTGTGTAGTCCGAGTCGGTGCCTTCCGGCGCCTTTGTCTTGATACTGTGACCCTGCTATTGTCTAGGTTCCTTGCCAGTCGTCAGTGCTGGTCTTCCCCCCCACCGAAGCACAATACTGCGCGTACATTCACGCAACACGATCATTGTTCACCACATTGCCTAGTCACACCATGCATAATGTGTCCCTCCCGGGCCCGTGGCAGCCTCGTTTCCACAATTTAGGACACGTCCCTAACCCGCATGGATGGGATTTATACCCCTTGGGAACCCGGACACGTATTCACCGGTCTCTGCTCCCTTCTCTTCTCTCCATTCCCTCACACCTCCAGTTATCAGAGTCCACGGCTGTGCCCTGGTCCTCTCTTTATCTGTTGTATTCAGCGAATACACTCATTCTCTATCCTGTCCTCTCCTTCACACTCCAGAATATTTTTCTTCTAGACAATGCGTTTCTCTCTCGATACTACTTTTCTCGTCCTTGCGCTGGCGCAAATCCTCGCAATAGGGCCCGTCAATGCCCATGAAAGCGATCCACTTAAACGGCATCTGATCAAGCGTGCCACTGACGGTTTTCACAAGTCTGCCCTCCGTCACAGCGCCGATCTGGCGCACGACCTTCGCACCGCGTTCGGAGGCCTCGGCGGGTCATACGCTGCTCGTGCATCCTTAGCACGCAGGAGTAGCGGTGGCAGCAAGCCATTCTGCGTATCTAACCGGGCCTCTGTCGACCAGACGGGCACGGCCGCGAATTTCAATAACGCATCGTCAACGGTCTCGGCCACGAGTACTAAACAGGCTATCCCATCATCCACCAGTTCCCCCGCAACCAGCCCGACTCCCAGCACCGCGCAGTCCAATTTCCACCTGGTGCAGTCCTACGTACGTATCGACAAAATTTGCGTAGGCTACGCATGCCGGTGACACGTGTCTGACCACCTGATTTTACAGTCAGGAAACACGTTTTTCGCGGGATGGGATTTCTTCACTGATCCCGATCCAACCCATGGACTGGTGCAGTTTGTCGACGGGCCAACAGCGGTGCGTGCGGTCGAGCATTTTCTTCCGCCGGAAGCGCATCTCATCGATTTGATTCCCTGATTCTCTGCAGCAATCGAGCAACTTGACATCGATCAATAGTGCTGGCAATGCCATCATACGAGTCGACACCACACCGCAGGTGCCCGGAAATCGCGCCTCCGTGAGGATTCAGACACAATTTACATTCACCGGCGGGCTCGTCATCATGGACAGCGTTCACATGCCCACGGGTTGTGGGACGTGGCCTGCGTTCTGGACCGTTGGCCCTGATTGGCCGGCTAACGGTGAGATCGACATCGTCGAGGGCGTGAACGACTACACGAACAACCAGGCTACCCTACACACGAACCCCGGCTGCGCCTTGCCGAACAATGTCACCATGCTCGGTATTTCGGGGTCTCTTGTCGGTGGCACGAACTGTGCCGCGGCCCAGACGGGTAATGAAGGGTGTGGTGTGCGGGCGAATCAGACCAACTCGTTCGGAGCTCCGTTCAACAACAACGGTGGGGGTGTCTACGCGAGTTAGTTTTTTTGTGCTTCCCTTACCCTTCAACGCGCCACTTCGTGGTGTCGCTTGGATGCTGATCTGGGTCGTTCGACAGTGCTTTGGGACAACACGGGTATCTCCGTCTGGTTCTTCCCCAGGCAAAACATCCCGTCCGATATCGCCGCCTCTGCGCCGGTTCCCGCAAATTGGGGGACGCCCAGCTCGTTCTGGCCCGAGAATACTTGCAATCCGTTCGAGATCTTCAAGAACCAAGCGGCGATCATTGACACCACCCTGTGCGGTGACTGGGCGGGCTCTGTGTGGACGGCGACGGGCGTTCCGGGTCAGGAACAGAGCTGCGCACAGCGAACCGGGGTCCCCACCTGCGAACAATTTGTGCGGCAGAACGGCGCGGCACTTTCCGAGGCCTGTAAGTCCCTCTGGCTCCATTCGCATCTCGTTGCGTCACATGTGATGCGGTGCTTCTCGGATCTTGTTGACTAACTCTACTGGGACAGATTGGGAAGTCAAAAGTGTACACATCTATCAGAGCAACTGATAGAAAAACGCACTCATCCACGCACCATTCATGCAGTCGATCGACGGGCACACGGGTGACCTATACATTTATTTAATGCTGTAACAGGTAATTTAAGGGGCCATGTATCTTGTACTCGGTGGATAGTGTTGGAATATACCTGTATGTAGTACGTCGTACGCTATATAATTGTTGGTTCGCGGATGAAGTCCGAGTGTGCGTGTGATGGGGTTCGGACTGTACGGAAGTACGGTGTTTTTCAGGTTTTACCTGCCGTATTCACTAACGCCCGGGGTAATGAAGAAGGGGTGTGCCCACGGTACCGAGAGATAGAAAACATGAATGCGTGGAGAGAGCATGCAGTACGAAATGTGATTGTAGATACAGACAGCTATCGACGCCGAGGGAAGCTCATTGGTGAGCCCCAAACTGCGCGATTGTCTTTGATGTAACCGACATTTCGGTGTGTACAGAATACTGTAACGCCGCTGGCTGGGTTGTCTCGAGAGAGTATCGGAGCCCGCTGACGATGGTCCAACGTATGTCATTACTAGTGTGACAGTGACATACAAGCACAAGGTCCATAATACACCAAACCAGTTACACAACACGCAAAGAATGTCTCCATGCTTTACTTCCAGCACGTCGATACTGCACTACAAACTATCTTCCGCACGTTGGCGACAAAGGAACACCAAGCCGGAAGGGCAGTCAAGAAACGATGTAAAAATAAAATCAACAAATAACACAGAAGCAGAGCGTAAAATGGGTGGTCGTAGCTCTGAGAAAGGGCCATCAAAAGCACCGTCACATATAGAAAAAGCGCCGCCACATTTAGCAAAAGCGCCACCACAAATACCAGTGCCCAAGGGATTGCCTTCGTGAGTGGCAGCACTATATCGAGTCGCCTTCCAAGTCGCTGTAATTTGAGATGTCCTTCCGTCAGTCGCAATAGCAGAGAAGCTGAAGAACATGAGCAAGGAGCACATAATGAGCCACCGTCATCTAAGGACCTCGACAATGCTGCATCACTCACCATCCTGAATTCCCAGGGTCCCGAACATTGAAACCATGGGGGTCACCGTCATGACACCTATGGCGTCATCATAGTTCAGTACGGAGTTGTCGGCGTTCTCCCTGGGGGGTACCGTAGAGGCGAATTCCAGCATCATAGCGCATGCGGCCCACACAACGCAGAAGCTTATTAACACGCCATTTCGAGTCAGAAACCTGTGGGGCGCTGTGAAACCCGTGAAATCAACATCCCTCATTCGTTTACGAGAGGTTGGGCGAAAAGCTGAAATACTCACCTCGGAGGCGATATTCCGGTTTCATTAAATGATGCAGGACTGAAAGTATGACCAGGATAATGCACATGATAGTCAATATGATGGCATTCCTGATGGTAATAGACGACGCGGTGGAAGGTTCGGATTGGATGTCCATGATCTTGAAGCTCTCGGCTTCCCTGAAAGTCAGAGTGAATTGAAGTAGTGCCACAGCAGGTTGCAGGGGTGAGAATAACACGAGGAAGCTATACACTGTACGTTTCACGCAGTCTAGTTAGCACCTTTTGCCAAAAGTACCATGACCACAAAAAAAATGCTACTGTACTCACGTTCAGAACTACGCACGAATTTGAGAATAGGAGGCGCAAAGTCAACTTGGAAGAAATATGGACAGATCTCTGGGTGTTTGTCCTGGAGCAGTCCGACGTAGTATAATCTGAGCACCGTCAGCTTGACAAATCTAGCCTACCCCAATGATGAGATGGAAGCTCACACGGCAGCTAGGAGTGTCCCCGAAACCCAACCTAGTGTCGGTGGGATGACCGTCTGTCCGTGGTAGGACGATATCGCCTTCCAGGTTCCGATGGCCAGGATCAAGGCCAGGTTGAGTAGACGGTATCCCGTCAGTTCGACGCACAGAGGTGGTTGGTGGTCCTGCTCGTCTTCCTCCGGCGCATTGCTGCTCCCGTGTGAGTGGGCGACGGGGAAGTGCCGAGTGAGCAAAATCAACTGACTTGGGGTCCAAACTTGCGACAGGCTCAAACCGCTGCAATTCAATCTGGTCTACTATGTCGAAGGAGTCCCTCGACATGACGTTGTGCTTATTGAGTACGACTTGAGGAGACGTTGGGATAGCGTTGGATGTTGAAACCAGAGAACACAGCCACGCCGATAGCTGGATGAAGAATGCGGCACCTGATCCCCGTCTATCACTCGTAGATCCTGCACAGCCAGGGGAGCGCCCATGGTATACCTAATACGACTGTAAGGTAGGGGATCGTGCTAGCCTCGGATTTGGCTCATTTCGACCACGTGACGGCCTCGACACCCGCAACTCGACACATTGGTATTCCCCTTGCATGCACGCCTCATCACCTCACCTCTCCCTTTGTCTCCATCGCCTTGTCATTCCTTATCTCTTTGTCCTTTCCATATGTTGACACATCTCACATTGAATCTTGCTACCACCAACACTTGGATCACCAACACAACAAGCCATGTGCCACCTCAAGCCCTACAAGAAATCCGTTGACACCATGTGATGAATTTTGATGTCATGCAGCTCACCAAATGCTGATCAGATAGCGTCACTTGAAGTCAACTTGACGCAAAAAAAAAAAAACAAAAAAACTGTTGTTAGCTGATGTCTTCTGATTCCTTCCCATGATCATTTCACGCCCGTTTTCATCAGAAAAGTCCATTCTCATTTGATGCTATGTGACTGAAAACTACCTAGGGTCCTTTCCCATATCCCCAGGCTCCCCTGGGCTGCTCCTGCCACATCCACGGTCCACCACGTCCACGGCCCACCAAGTCCACCGCATCAAACACATCTGAGTCTGCCCATGTCCACTGCATCCACCACAACCACATCCACCAGATACACCACATCTGCCATGTCTGCCGCATCCACGCTCTTGACCATGTTCCATGAAAGGGGCTCTACTTTGCCGAGTTTGTAGTTTTCTGGAAACAAATAATCAGTATCGCAACAGTAAGGTAGATTAATTCATGTACAAGTTGCTTTACTCAGTTTTTATATATCTGGCAAAAGTTAGTATGAGAAAGTCTCCTGGAGCAGAATGAACACTACCCACCTGTAACTTATCCTTCTCCTGCTGTATCGAATCCCAGAAGTTGTTGAAATCCTGCAATGTCCCTTTGGGATTCATCTCTTTCCACTCGCAAGTGGCCTCCCACCTAAATGGCATGATAGTTGAATAAGTTCCACTCCTGGTATCATCGACTCAGAGGACTTACTTGGGGGAAATGATGTTGGGAGGGATCCACAATCCCCTCCCTCCTTTTGAAGCTTTTCCAGCTGCTTTCTTTGTGGCGGGCTGGGATATTTGACCAGGCAACGCCTTGGCAGGGATAGCGTTCATTAGCAAAACACGTCGTCTCTTGATGAGACTTGTCAAAACTGGTTGTCACTTGAGCACACTTGGTGCTACTTGATTCAACTTATTTCGCTTTTTCTCCTTTTCTCTGAATTTCTCAAGAAGACCATATTTTACCAAGTATGCCCAAGTTCTGAAAGTATGACCAAGTATCCCTCAAGTGAAAAAAAGAGTAGCCAAGTATATTGGCCAGTTTGATGAGTGTGATAAAAACAAATCAAGTATATTCCACTATTGGACAAGTAAAGTACAAGGACGATCAAGTATATTGATTCAGTACACAAGTGACACAAAAGTAAAGTAAAATCTGCTAGATGATGGTGTCATCCCACCCCACCATAACGAGGCGCCGGCCCCCTGTGTGGTGTGGCCCTCTGTCGTCCTTGCATGCAGGTGTATGCCGCCATCGTCCTTGCGCGCAGGTGTATGTCGCTGTCGTCCTCGTGCGGTTGCATGCCGCCATCGTCCTCACGTGGTTGCACGCTGTCGTCGTCCTTGCGCGGTTGCATGCTGCCGTCGTTCTTGCATGGTTGCACACCGCTGTTGTCCTCATGCGGTTGCATGCCACCATCATCCTTGCATGGTTGCACGCCACTGTCATCCTTGTGCGGTTGCATGCTGCCATCGTCCTTGCACAGTTGCACGCTGCCGTCGTCCTCACGCAGTTGCACGCCGCCGTCATCCTTGCGTGGTTGCACGCCGCCATCGTCCTCACACGGTT
>Ga0307512_10001918_pt1 | contig 27779 bp, 30 predicted proteins | sample 14_EM_MG_FD_200267 | JGI IMG/M metagenome (GOLD analysis project Ga0307512, IMG submission 200267) | Populus trichocarpa ectomycorrhiza microbial communities from riparian zone in the Pacific Northwest, United States - 14_EM | ecosystem: Host-associated > Plants > Roots > Unclassified | place... | reverse complement strand
AGGTGCGTCTTATATATGATGAGCATGAGGGCGAGCATCGTGTGAAGTCTAAAAGGGCAGTCATGGTGTGAAGTCTAATGAGACAGTCACGATCATGAACCTTAGGGCTTCCTGCAACACGAAGAGTGTAACACACGTGTCCTTCTGATGGTGCGTAAACATCGCCACAAAGTAAAGGAGTACGTATGCAATGCGACCCGTCGCCTGGGCGACGGGTAGCGTGTAATTCTCCGTCAGAGGGTACGAGGTTCCGTCAGAGCCATCAGAGCCGTCCGGAACACCTGGGTGTTTCTGACGGAAACTAGAGTAGTTGCTGATGAGCTGATGGTGATCGGTGATTGTGGCGATGATATGGAGCATTTGCCGCCGCCAAACGTGGCTGTAGATTCGGCAGGGTCCAGTTGATTGACAGAGAAGAGTGAATGACGTAATGTAGGTGTCATGTTGTCATTGCCAAGTTCAATAAGCATAGATCGGCGTAGTTTCTTGAATGACTTGAAAGAGCTGCGATTGTTGCACATATGGTGAGAGGCCCCGGAATCGATGACCCAAGCTGTATGGGCATAGTGGGAGGAGGCGGTGAGATCATGACTGGATAGTCAGAGGAGATCCCGATCTCCAGCGATGGCGATTGAAGCTGTGCCTTTGCGAACTCTGTTTCGTGTTTTCTTCGCTTGTTTGTAGTGAATACAATTGGGTCTGATATGGCCTGCGATCCCGCAATGGTAGCACGCTGTCTCGTCGCTTCCTCCAGCATTGTCTCCTTCATAGCTGTCATTCCCACCGGAATTGCGATTTCCGCTGTGAGTGCACTTCCGCTTGCCGCATGCTTCAGTGGTGTGATTGTCCATCTTGCAGTAGGAACATCGGTATGTCTTTAGTCGTCCAAATCTCCCACTTCCACCACGCCCACAACCACAATAACCTCCACGTTGAGAAAAAACTGCGGCCCCAGTCAATGCTGAAGCGATTTCAGTTACAAAGGCCGCTTTCACTTCGTCCAGTCGAATGGCATCCATGATGTGTTGTGAGGTGGGAGGCGGAGCTTGTCTCTCGAAGATGTTGAACATTGTGGCAAATACCTTCGGTATGTGTGTAAAGAGGTGAGTGACAAAGCTGTCTTCAGAGATCCCTTCTGCAGAGCCGCCCGACTGATTGCTGTAGTCCATTAGGCGAGTGATGTAGGTAGTCATCTTCTCGTCTTGTGCTTGGTGGCAGGCATGGATATTGTGTAGCATCTGCATTCAAGCGAGTTTGGAGAGCGGGTTATAGAATCGATCGTGGAGGATATCCCACATCTCTGCAGGATTGACCGTGTGTTTGATATGTGGGAAGATCTGGTGGGAGCATCCCATATAGATGATGGACTGGGCGTTGTTTCGTCATATTCGCCAGTTTCGCAGTTCGGTACAGCCCTCCCGGGTATTGCCTTCTGGCCCAGGCTCTTCTCTAGTCATGATCTCGTAAGCATCTGCTCCCATGATTACTTGTCGCACTTCCTCTTTCCACATGGGGTAGTTGTTTTCGGTTAACTTAGGAATGTTGCCATAAGCGCTATTGAAAGTGTAGGTGGTTATTGTGCAGGTGGGTAGAGTTTTCGAGGCTTTGAAGGTCTTCTAGGAGCAGGAGGACGGAGGTTTATGGGGTCTTGGTGAGAGTGGGAGGACAGAGGTTTCGGGGGTCTTGGAGAGAGCGGGTGGACAGTGATTTCAAAGGTCTTTGTGAGAGTGGGAGGACGGTGATTTCGGGGTTTCAGAGGTCATTATAGATGATGAGGTCATTGGAAGGTCGTGGAATGAGAAGAAAAAGAAGCAGGTGATTTTATTCAGTAGCGACCGCCAGGCTCATAACCTGTTGAAGCGAATGAGTGAGTTGATTGTAGGTACAAGAGAGACGGACAAAGCTGCATCGTATATATGATGAGCATGCGGGCGAGCATCGTGTGAAGTCTAAAAGGGCAGTCATGGTGTGAAGTCTAATGAAACAGTCACAATCATGATCCTTAGGGCTTCCACCAACATGTATTGGTAAAACTGGTGGAACATGTGGAATCCCTTGTTTCACTGGGTGTTTCTCTATGGCCCTCATAAGCAACAACCCTGGTTTCCGTCAGGAACACACGGGTGTTCCCCATGGTTCTGACAGCTATGACAGAATCTCGTACATGCTGAGAGAGAAATACATGTTATCAATTCCTCATGCATCCGGTTGGATTGGAAAGTTACATTCTTCACTTTGTGTTCAGAACATGGTGATGTATACGCACCATTTGAACAACATGTGTGTTACACTCTTCACAGGGGCTTCAGTTATTCTGCAGCTGTTTACACAATGCCTGGTGAAGTTTATACCTTTTTCAGGCCAGGTGCCACATTTTGCCTCTCCACTATTGATAGTTATTGGATGCCGCACTCTCCCCAGATAGATATTTAGGATTGAGATGTTGACACCGCATTTCAATGCAGTCTTCGCTTTGGTTACACTGCATGCCATTGCATTCGGTTTGCCATTATTGTAATTTATAGGTTTGAACTATACTGTCCAATCTTCACACTCTCTTGTACTAGGCCCTTAGTCCTCAAAATTCTGCGTTGATCCATCGTTGGCTTGCCATGCTTCTTCCTCCTCACGTGCATCGGCAATGTCACCAATACTGCCCTCCTACGTGTTGACATAACTGTTGAGCAGATTCAACCTCTCGAATTCAGTTCCGGCCAGTCTTTGGCAGCGGGCCAAGTGCACGGCATCACTGTTGCTGCTTCTGTCACCTTCATCTTTGCATTCCCCACTCCCCCCTGGCATTCCAAAATCCAGTTTGTTATCTGTGCAATTGTTGTCTATTGGGATGTTCCAGTGAGTTCTTCAGATCTCAGGCTCCTCAAGCGCCACTTCTGAGGTAAAATAGTCACGAAGAATCGCGTTGTCATCATGCCCTGCTTTCATGCTGATGACCATGGCAGTCATTTTGGTTCTCTGCCTGTTGAATCTGAGACTTGACTGTAGTAAGAGTGTATCTATTCATTCTTTGTTGGTACCTCTCCAGTAGTGTATTCCAAGTATTCATAGAGAATGTGTACGTGTCAGCAATGCCAGGTGAGGTTAACAACTTGCATCCCATTGCAGCGCAGCAGAATACATTCTTACCCACATCATTCCTTGAGTTGAAGCAGTTTGAGCGATCAGGTCTGTCCACTGTCAGCTTTGACATGGAAGCTTTCAGGGAACACATTTCTTTGTATGGCACTGCATGAGAGCATGGCGTAATGAGGTGGATGTAAACATAATCAGTGACAAGGGCATATGACCGTCCTTGTTATCCTTCATAGAAGTTGAAAATCCATCAACATACTTACCGCGGTAATTTGCACGATAATAGAATCTGATGCAGATAATACCCTGGATTGCGTCCCCCAGAATGTAAAGTGGACACTGGCAATTCACTAGCAGCTTTTGACTCTCTCACCATTGGATTTGGACGATGTACACCACCTTCCACACAGTCTGCTACGGGAAAAAGATCCTTATTGTCTGCCAGAATGAAATCAATGAACTCCAAATGCTCTGCATCAGATTCAAAGTGGTGGAGATCATAAAGTTCTGCTATGTTGTGCCTTGCCAATTGAATGAAATAGGATCTAACCATATCGACTGGGGCTCGAACCTGGTGTCACTTTGAGTGTGTAAAATCCAATGTGGGCCGTTGCTTCAGCATATCTCTTTCAACATCTCTTTTGTGTATTCCTCCAATGCTATGGACCAAAGGTTGTTTTGCTGCATAGCAATGTTCCAGTACATCTCTATTATCTGCCAGTGTGGGACTTCAGCTAATGTTTTGGCAGTGAGTCACATTGGATAGCTTGCCATCTCCAAGTTGCTTGAACTCATAAACAGCTGTCTGCACCACATGGTCAGCTCCAGGAGTCTGCCAGTTGCAAATACACGATGCATCATGTCTAAGTGATGAAATTGATGCATACTGCGACAACTGGAGACACCTGAGAAAGGTGTAGCCACCACCTACGATTGCAATTGCCACTGCCTCTGTCACTGATTCTTTTCTGAAGTTCGCGTTCCCAGTGGAGTTGTAATCATCATGCAGGGTTCTAGATTACAGATGGGGGTAGGCAGGTTTTCATGACTGCTGAGAGGAGTACAAGTGCTATTAATGCTGGCTGGAGTGCTGGATACAATGCGATGTGTTGAGTCTGTATGCGACGTTCCCCTGGGTGCTGGAGTGCTATGACTAGTTGTACCCTGCACAGCAGTTGGTGTATTAATTGACTGGAGCTGTGCAGCGGATGGGGTGGAAGTTACACATTATATGATCTTTGCAATGCAAGAATTGTTCAGTGAAGATGAGGGGGTGGAGTTCTGACCTTGAATTGTAGAGGTTAGGGAATTCCATCCTTGAGAGGAAGCCCTCTTGCCACAGAATTACAACCAATCAGAATCGAAAAAGACACATGTCGTGTCCTTATATGAATAATGGAAAGTATAGCTGAAGCTCAATACTCACCTCATCGCTACCACCAACAACCCATCCGCCCGCTGAGACAGTCGGACATCGACCGTACTTATTCGCGACCCTAGCTATTCCCGGTAATTCCTCTACTATAACGCTCAGCATGGCTACCTTATAACTACCCGAATTTCAGATACTAGAGCTACTTAACAAAAGTAGTAACGCATTAATAATTGAGCTTGTTGTATGTGTGCTTGCATCGTGAGTCTCAGTTCTGTTTGATAGCTCGTATGAAGATTGAGGCTTGTAAGAGGAGATGTATGGCTTGTATCAGGATCAGGGAGAGCATCTCAAGATAGTGCAAACGCGTATGCAAACGTATATGTATGGGAGCCTGTACATATATGGGTCTTCTGCCCTCGAGATACCAACCAAATCAAGCAAGAAGTCACTGAACAATCCAAAGTAACAAGAGTGTTGAAATAGTGAAGGGGAGAACCGTATGAATAGGCTTAGATATGGAGAGAAGAGAGAAGGAGAAAGACTCGAGTTATATATGAGAGAGAAGTGTGCCACCAGCCCCCGCTAGCGGTCAGCTCGTATCAGCTCTATATATACATTCAACAAAGGGTTAGAAATAGAGTGCCGAGTGCTCCGCTATGATACTATTCTTAATACCAGAAGTCAATCCCCCCGGAGCTCGAGCGACACTGCTAACGACTTTAACTTATTGTAATAAATACGTTATTATATAATTCGAGAGTGTTAGGTGTCCCTTGCAACGCAACTGCAACAAAAACGCATACAGAATCCCGATACTAAACACATCATGTCCAATTTCTCAAAGAATGTGTACTGCGCACTGTACTGTATAGCGCCCGTCGGTGACAATGTGGCAAAGCGTTTAGATTAAGATTAGACCGTCAATGCAATTTGGTGTTGATACTTGCGTGCGAAATAGTATGTTAGTTTTGCGCTTGTGAAACAGTGAGCTTACTGTTGACACGCGGGTGTTGCGGTGAGCATGGAGAACTCGTCAATCGTCTGAATTCTAAAGAGCAGAAGAGAAAAGAAAAAGCGTAAGTACATGATGTTAGGATAACTACACTGAAAGTGGCAATCCACGTAATAGCCAAGCAGTCACATTATGCCCGTCGATGATCTCGGGAGAAAGCCCAGTTTTCTGTCAACACTCACAAAGTACACTCGTGATGGCGAATGAATGCTGAAGGAATTGCCTTGATTGGTGCACAGACAAGTCTTGGCGTTCGTAGACACAAAGCGGGGTCGCTCGGTTCTTTCTGGCACATCTCTTTACCCTCCGATCTCGCGAATTCTTACTACATAAAATGACTACCGGCAGCGCAACATCAAGGAAACACCAAGCCACTACTAATCTTGCCCTCGGCATCCGCTCGCCAATAGAGGTCTCGCTGGGAAAGGTGGACACCGACCACCTTGCGGAGTGAGTGTATTTCTTTTCACTTAACAATCTGGCTAGCTAACCCACCATGCCCTGACATATAGACAGTTCCAATCCTCCAAGCTCTTCTGCGTCGTTGTCGGCTCTGAAGAAACCGAATACTACCTTCATAAACATACCCTGGTAGATCGCTGTCCGTACTTTGCAAGCCTACACTCTTTCGGCGGTGTCGAAACGACCGATAATACTGTCACACTACCAGATATTCCGGTTCGAGCGTTTAAAGTGTTCATAACGTTTATCTATGGAAATGTTTATCACATACCCACTGACCTTAACCACAACGAGGCATTTGTTTTGCATACGGAGGTGTACATCTTAGCAGACAGGATGTGTATGACGGATCTCCGAATATTAGCATTCAATATGGTGAAGCAGGGAGTAAAAGAGGGCGGTCTTGGGTTTGACTACATCGGGAGCGCGGTAGAATATATTTATGAGAATACACCAGATAGGGATGAGGATGAACCCGGTGGAGTGGTAACAATTGAGCCTGGGAGCACCCAAGCGATCAGGATGCTGCTAGTGAAACTCTGTTGCTACAACTTGGAGGAGCTGATGGACCGCAAACTGCTTCCCAAGGCTTTGAGACGCCATGGAGAATTGGCGGTGGATATGCTGCGCAGGCTGAAGGATCTTGAAAAGGCTGATATCGATTATGATAAAAATTGATGGGGTATTGAAAAAAGAAATGGCAGATTTTCAAGTCTCAAGTGTGAAGGAGCAGAATAAGTGTTGCATCGACGCAAGTGTCACATTCACTACGACTTACGCCGAAGCTGACGGTATATAAATCAAGTGCTTTGGTAGAGAGAGAGCGCAGGTCAAAGGAATTTCTAGAAGAATGCATGCAGTTCTAATACTGAACACCGTCAATCTATCTTTCCATGGGTTAAATTCACTGCCCTACGCTCAACTATTGAAGACTGGCCCGGCAGCGTCTCAGGCCTTGTGATTCATGTCGGCAATGTTACACAGACTGAAGGATCTCGACAGGGTTGATGTCGATTATGACGGGGATTGATGGAATGGTTCTAGTTATAGTGAAGTTTAAATTAAACTCTTGCATTGTCAGTTCACATGTCAAAATGGTGAGAGGTATTGCACTACTAGGAGTCTTACCCATGCTAAAGGTGACATCCTAAGAGCAAATTATCTACAGATAGGAGCGTAGATCGAAGTAGTCCTCCCACTCGTGCATGTAGTGAGAAACTGCGGCATATTCTCTGCAGCTACATTAAAGCAACCATTTGCAGATCCGCAGTCTTTCATCTAGCACTTACACCCCAACACAGATGTCCTTCTCCCTGCCTGGAATTTGCTTACTAGCAGGCTCATTGGGTGTTATTATTATTGTTGTCTACGAACAATTTCGGCCCCACCGGACAACTTAAAATAGTATCATCCGGAGTGAAAATTTAGGTTGACACTGCCTGAACTCAAATAGCTTAGGTATCAATTTGAAGGTGATGCAAGAGCAGTGGACTGATGGCTAGAGTTTAGACCTGAGATGCATGAAGTTATATACCTTAAAAATGACGCTAGGTTTTAGCGAAAGGAAGCGTATGGATCGACACTGACGGGTGGTGCCATAGCGAGGCGTAGTACTCTCCCATCATAACGCTCAGCATACTACCTTCACGACGGGTAAACTTATAGATACCAATATACCTACTAAACAGCAACGTATTAATAATCGAGCTTAAATCATACAGCCGAGTACTTCACTACGAAGGAATATCCCGAACACTGCCACCCACTCCTCCCGAAATTCAAGGGACCTACCAAATACTTAGACATATTACATTCAATGTGTTATTACCTGATCCGGGAGTGTTGGGTGTCTCTTGCAATACAGCTGCAGTGGGAACCGCGAGACTAAAATATCTTGTCCGAATACGAAAGTCCTTGACTAGTGCGCACTATATTGAGTTTTATCGAAAATCGTGGGTTTGAATGCCTGTTGTGGCAATGCGGCGAAGCGTTTGGATTTAGATTAGGCCGTCATTATAATGTTGATATTAATATCTGCCTATAAAATAGTAAGTTCATTGTGCGCATGCCCAACAAACTACCTAAAGTACCTTCATGAAGTCGAATAATTGCTGAAGAAATCATCTGATTGGTGCCACATGTGCACAGGCAAGTCTTGGCATCAGTGGCACAGAGCGGGGTAGCTCGTTGCCCATATTATCATCATCACAACCTTTACTATCTAGATTCAGGAATTCCCCACCTTTCATTCGTACCGGCAGTGGAGCACCAAGCAAACTCCAGGCTGCTGCTTATTCATTGCCGTCGCGACTTTTCTTGCCCAGGTGGTTATGGCGTCTTTCGACCCGCAGGGCACTGGACTGGATATTAACCACCTTGCGAAGTGAGTGCATCTTCTTTCCACTTACAGATCAAGCACTTGTAAATCCAGCTAGCTTACCCGCCTTACCGTATAGACAGTTCCAATGCTCTGAATCCTGCCGCGTTGTCGTTGGCTCCGAAGAAACCGAGTATCACCTCCATAAACAAACCCTGATAAGTCACTGTCCGTACTTTGCAGGCCTACACTCCTTCGGTGGCATCGAAACGACCGAGAATACAGTCAGTTTACCTGATATTCCGGTTCGGGCCTTCAACGTTTTCATAGCGTTTATCTATGGAAACGTTTATCACATACCCACCGACCTTAGCTATGACGAGGCATTGATTTTACATGCGGAGGTGTATATCTTGGCGGACAGAATGTGTATGAAGGATCTCAGGACACTGGCATTCGTAGGTGTGAAGAAGGCAGCTCAAGCTGGCCGCTATAAAATAGGCACTATGGTAAAGGTGGTGGAGCACATTTTTGATAATACTCCAGATAGGGATACGAATGGCGAAAAGTTGGAGACCGAGTCTGAAAGCACACATGCAATGAGGAAGATGCTTGTGAAGCTCTGCTGTTACCATCTTAAACCGCTGATGAAGTGCGCGGGTATGGCTTTAGTAGTGAGTCGCCATGGAGAACTAGCGGTAGATATGTTAAGTAGACTTGATGGTCTTGATAGTATCGATTATGATGGAGATTAATGGAGAATTCTTGCGATGGTAGTATACAAACAAAAGCTAGCGTTATAAGTCTCGAGTGTGAAGGAGCAGAATGTGCTACATCGACCCAGCGCCACCCTTGCAAATACTGAAGCTGAGGTGACAGTCCGAAAGGCGATTGCTTTGACGGGGAGAGCTGAGGTTGACGTAATTCTCAGAAGCGGTCATCAGGTTCCATACTGAACATTATTAATCTGTCCTTCTGGCGGCCAAAAGATTGTCAACTGTCTCACCGCCGTACGCTCACACTATCAAATATTGACCCGGTAGTATCTTAGACCCCTGATTCACTTTGACAATGTAAACGTACACGGTATTGACATTGTACTCTTGGGAAGTCACCGAGATTTATTCGAACAAGTGCATTGCAGATTCTAATCACTGAAATGATACAATCCAGGAAACGAATACCCGAGGGCCGGGGTGAATGGGGCAGATAGAGAGTGGCCCTTAAGTACAAATTCTTAGCACAAGAACATCCTAGTACATCCTTAAACCACGTAGTAGCTTGACCACAGGCCCCGGATCGAGCTAACATAATACAGTCTCGTATATCAGTATGCTCTCGTCCTGTTCATTGCCAGCACGGGGATCGCAGGACTCGCCATTAGATATCCTAGGTTTTCATCGCCACCCAACGGTAGAACAAGGAAGAGGGAGGCATTGAAACGATATTCTCGGAAAGTCGATTCCTAGGGATATCTCATAGTAAGTACATCTAGCCAATCAGAATTGAAATAGATCAGAACCGGGTGAGAATCTAGGATCTTGCTAGCCTCTACCCCGCACCTCCGCACCTCCGCACTTTCATATGGAGAAAGTTGATTTTTAGATAATGAATCCTATATTTGTATGATAGGAAGGGTTAATGTAGCTGTTCCAACATTAGGTGCGAACAAAGCAAGAGACTGGGTTTAATGTGTGGCTTTGTTATACGTTATCTTCAGGTCTTTCTGTTGTCGTGGTCGGATGGTTTTGCGGCTACCTCATACGGAGTACAATCGTAAACAGTGTGGTGACACCGAGCTGCAAAGGCTGGAAAAAAATTCGACTTTGCATATATAGGTACGCGACGCCTCGCCTATCGGGTGTAACGCGAGCCGTCATTGGAGGATAACAGTAGCCCATCCTGTAAATGGACCTAGTTCTGTGCGACGAGTTTGGTTTGACCGCACATAAAACGTCGCCGTTTGCTCACTTGCACCAACGTTGAAGACTCCGTACCCGTGAAAGAAGGATCTGCGTAAACCTCTCTACCCAAACCATGACTTCGGTTGTTACACCAACCCCTTCTGCGTGTATGCAGCGCCCATTCCACCAGTTCATGAAGTATAGGCTGACTAACAGCTTATAGTACGCCGTCGGGAAATGGCGCCAGTACTTCTTGCGCTCGCGCAGTTTTTCCAACCCTTGGCCGCGGCGCCCGTCACCGCCTTGAACCAGTACGATAACATCCAAACAAAAGTTATTGATCCTGGACGCGATATGTCAGCCGACACCCTCGCCAGCATCGCACCTTTATTAATATTGATCGGCGAGCGCACTACAAAGCAACTTCTGCGTAATATCCGGGGATTTACCACTGCATTCAGTCTTGGAGCTGCGCCAATGGGTCTGGTGACGGTGGTCAGCAGCCTTGTGCGTTTGTCGGGAATCCAGCCCCTACGTTCGTTCTTAGGATATGTCTCGGAGGCTAGAGTTGTCGCCGCGGCAGAAATCACACGAGTCAACTGTGGCGGAGTCCACAGCGAAGTCGTCAATGGCCAGATTGTCCGCAGTACCTCCGCGGAGGCAACCAATCGAGCGATCGGGGTTGTAGCCTTGCAGGGGGTAGTGCAGGAGTCTAAGTTGGGGGTGCTGGAACAGATCAGTTATTGTAATAGGTTCATGGACTCTTGTGCGGAGCGAGGGATTCCAAAAGATGCGGTGGAAGTGCGGTGGTGTCTACAGCTACAGTGGGAGCGTTTTGGATCACAGCAATGTGAGGAGGCTCTGGACATAATCATGAAGGCGATTGGCTGGAGCGACCTGGAAAATGAAAAGCTGGGAAGGGTACATGACGATTTGGCGGGGATCTATGTCTGCGATAAAGAGTCGCCACCTGATGAAGCGATATTGGCGCTGTCCTTTGCGTGTACACTGAATGCAATCTCGGAATTCACTGGGATGAAGTCTACATGGGTCGAAGAAATCCTGAAGCCGCTTGTTATCGGGCTCTGTGCAATGGCCTGCATCGTTGGCATCTTCATTCTGGAGTTGCGCAGAATCGACTGGCAGATACTTTTGGGATGGATGCTCGCAGTTATCGGCTATGGTTGTATTATCATCACGACGACGCTTGCAGGCCACATCTTCGGATCATCTTGCATTACTATTCCGCTTCAAATTGACCGAATCCTACAATGGTCGACTGGCGTAGTGGAGCCCAACACCACCACCAAAGAAGGTGCGACGCTCCTGGCAACGGTCGATTCGGACCTACCAGGTCTGGAGGCCGTTTACTTCAAAGAACCTACCAGAAAAGTCCGCTTCGCAGCATCTGCAACCTCTGGCCTGCTAACCTGTGCCTTTCTGTGCCATTACCTTGGTCTTCGCGCGCTCGAATGGTGGGTTTGTGTTGGGGAGCTCATTGTGTGCATTATCGCCGCGATTGCTCGGAGTGCATCTTGGAGGGAACCCGCGCATTTTGATTCAAGCGACCAGCGTATCGATTGGCAGTGTATCTCTACTGGGATCATCACCGTCCAATCTCCCGAACTACAGGGAACCCTACCGTCACCCCCTAATGAAATACCCAGGCTAGATGTCCGCGCCTACAACGCCGACTACCGGATACCAGTACCAACACCAGCGGAACGAATTGCTTGGTTCGTTGCCGACTTCTGCAAAGAGATGCCCGAAGTCAAGTCCATGCTAAGGGAATATACTAAGCTTCGACTCCTTCTTGACCACACAGGGGACAAAGACAAGCTAAATCTTGTCGTTTCCTACAATGGATGTATATCCGTTAAAGAGGGTCTTGCGTTCCCGAAGACTTGCATCCTCCTGGGCATCCCGACCATAGCGGCCGAGGGGTTGGCTGCGCCAGCAGGACTACTTGTGCGTGGTATTATGCGTCAGCCGAGGTGGGTGGTAGTCACCAAACTTACAGATCTGATGGTCCCACTAGGGGGTGTGCATATACCCGCAATGGACCCAGTGAAGACTTGGTGGACGATTTCAGAAGGTACCAATGATCTGCAAGAGCTACAAAATAATATGCAGTGGGCGATGGTAATTGTTTCTGTGGCTTTCTTTTTGGATCTCCTTGATAAGGAGCAAGAGTGGCCAGACGTGATGAAAGAGGTCAGGAGAGTGAACGAAGGTTTTGTGGGCGGGAATGAACAGCAGGTAGCGGGAAAGGTGGCATCGTATTTCGAAGAGGAGGCGAAGCGCGCGGTATAGGATTCTGAGCGTATTGAAAAGTTGAATGGGAATTTAAGGTGTGGGGTATAGTGGTAGCTGTTGTGTTTTGCGGAGATTTCGTTAAGAGTAGAGGTTATTTTGATTTTAGTTACACTCCCCCTTCCGCACCGGAACAGCATCTGGTTATTACGGGCATCCTGAAAGTTTGTCAGAACCTCAAAGTACGCTAAACTACGAAAAGTCATAGTCCGTAGTCATAGGATTTCAAGACTACAGGAAAGCAGAGAGTACAAGAGAAGAGAAGCGAGTGATACAATCATGACCGAGTGATAGGATTTGTAACGACATATTCATCATGTATTGAGCAACATCCTGCCCATACGGCAGGCCAATGTCACTGCATTGAGTTCCAAAGGACAATTCATAGCCCGTACAGTTTCTCCCAGTTGGCCAAGTCGTCCCTATCTCACCATCTTACCCCACATTATCGGTCATTGGGAACCCCAGTTTACTTAATCCCGGCCACCCTTGCCTGCAAGGATATAACGGGAAACGTTTACTCTACATCTGTTACTTCGATGCGGCCCAGGTAGTCTCGGAATGTGCCACACCGGATCCCGGCGGGATGACACGCTCGGTTAGAGTACCTAACTCAGCGTAATAGGTATTTTCGCCTAATCCGGCAAAGAAAGGGAAACAAAAGACCCTAGTCTGTCAGCCGGCTATATTTTTCGCTGGGGCTACGCAACGTCATATCTAAGCCGTATGAAATGACACGCCAGAGACCGCATCAGGTCACGCTAGCCCAAGCCCTGCTGATACCATGGCTACCTGTAACCAGCATAAAGAATACATTTACACTGCCTCAGTTGCTTTTATGCGGATGCGGATCTTAGCAGGATCAGCTCTCGCAGAATATGAGTGTGGTTGGCATTTTCGACTATTCCAGAAAAAGGGGCGAAATAAACGACCTAATCTCGAAGTGTGGTTTACTTGATTTTCAAAACCAGGCGACTAACCTTAGACCGTACCAGATCACGCTTCACTCAAGCCCCAAGCCCTTGTTACAGGTGTACTTGTGCCGGAGATATGTTACAGATCTGATACACAGTGACTGCTGCAGGGGCTGATGCCTCCTGTATATATCTCGAGTCTTTCTCCTTCTCTCTTCTCTCTGTACCATAGTCAATGCACACGGTTCTCCCCATATCGTAACAGCCCTGATACCGTTCTCAACGTAACTTCAGTTCATGGAGTGGGTGTACTAGACGGAACGCGGCTCATGACAAAAGACGAGCCGTTTGAAAAAGATAGAATCTATCCGTACAAATGCAGTCCCCAAGTTTCCCTTCACTGATTTTATCTCTTTTCCGCCAAATACACTGTAGATAATATCGGTAAAACGCACCCCACCAACGCACCGTTCAATTCAACGTTACATTAAACAAGCCTTCACCCTATCGCAAATTCTACATTCTCTACATTACAGTAAGGGTTTTGTAAAGCCCGTTCTTACGTATCAATTTGTGAATGATACGTTTTGGTTTCGCTTTCTTGCGTTTTTTTTGGCCTAGTAATGTTAGACAATAAATGGCATGCCAAGAATGCAGTGCCAACTCTTGGCCAATAAACCACATTGTTTTACCTTCTTCCGAGCTAGTGATCAATTGCTTGGGTCTGAAACCATATACTTGAGTAAAGGTTAACCTCAACACTACTTCTCACCTCACCTGTAGGCACAAACCTGCCCGTACATTCGCTCACCAAGTTGTTTAATCCAATCTTTTGCTACAGGAATGAAGTTTGCATGTAATAGTTGTGTGTAGGGGGGGTTGGCTGTCGTTTAAAAAAAATAGGGGAAAATCAATAGTATTAAACAGACTATGTAAACCGACAATGTTCGTATGATAACGAAAATCCTCCTCAACACCTTATAACTTCGTTCGTAAGGTACTATCCAAGCGGCTAAAAGCAATTGATCGACCTGCTACGAGCTAAACGCAGTGGTCAGCTAATTGCAGAAGCATGTTAAAAGCATCTTAATCGACTCAGATATTAGCCCTACCTCTTCCACACGCCTTCTTGACTTCTGAGTGACTGGATGAACAATACTCAGGACACGCTCGTACCCGGCCAGTGCCCGTCGATGCCACTCCAGCGCATCGCTGTACTTTTGCTGCCGAGAGAACACCTCAGCCACATTGCTAACCGCGCCCAGTGTCAAGGGATGGCCCTTGTCCAGTACCCGTTCGTACCCGGTCAGTGCGCGTCGATGCCACTCTAGTGCGTCGTCGTACTTTTTCTGCTCCAAGAACACCGTTGCTATATTGTGAACGGTAGCCAGCGTCGAGGGATGGTCCTTGCCCAGAGCATGCTCTTTCCCAGCAAGTGCCCGTCGGAACCACTCAAGCGCGTCATCGTACTTTCCTTGACCAGAGAATACCAACGCAATGCTATTAACAGTGGCCAGGGTCGAAATGTGGTCTTTACCCAGGGACCGCTCCCGCCTGGTCAATACCCATTTGTATTGTTCTAAAGCGTCGTTATACTTCCCCTGGTGCGAGAATACCCAGGCAATATTGTGGACGGTCTCCAGTGTTGAATTGTGGTCTTTGCCCTGGGTCCGCACATACCCGGCCATTGCTCGTCGATACCACTCCAGTGAGTCGTTGTACTTCCCTTGCCTAAAGAATACCAACGCCATATTTTTGATGGTACCCAGTGTCGAAGGGTGGTCTATTCCTAGGTTCTTTTCTTTCCGGGGGAGAATCCAGCGCAAAAGTCTGTCTGTGTGGGAGAAATGCCCGTGCAAGTACAAAACTGCTGCGACGGTATCAATATCATCCAGCAATTTTTCCGTTACGTTTTCACTTAGGTAGTAAACGTGATGCGCCCAAAGATGCATGTGTGGCATAAGTTTTATCTCTAGCATCCAATTACGAAATGCCTCGACATAAGGGTATTTTAGTGCAGCCGCAACCAGAGAAAGAGCATCTGATGACTTTTTGGCTTTGTTATCCTTGGACAATCGTTCGCGGGACCATGCGTGCACCACTGGGTGAATCCAAAAGCCATTGACTGAGTACTTGCGCTTAGCTAGTGAAAGTGAAAACACATCCAGGATGCTGTCTTCCACCGAATCTAGCTTATTAGCGGTTAGCATAGATTCTTGTTTCTAGAGGAGATCTAAAGGTTCAGTTACCAATCCCAAACTTCGCTTTCAAAATTTCCGCCGGCAGTAGTTCCTCGGGGATGTCTTCGTTGTCAAAAAATGCGCACAAATCTAAAAGCTCCTGACCCCCCGGCCCTAACGCGCTGAAAGACATCTCCCAAGTCGTAAATACTGTATCCTCTCGGTAATACCACATAGAATCTGGTGGCTTTTTAGATGCCAATTCTGCGAAAGTTTTGTCAAAGCGATTTAGATATTCTCGGAAGGTGATTTGTCGATTGTATATGTATGCACCAGCCTGATCAAGCGCAAGTGGCAGTGCACCAAGCTTCATCACAAGTGCAGCGGCATCTTTATGCTCTACGCCAATTAGAATCAGACATTGTTTGGGGAACTGTACCTACCTCTTTTAAATAAAATTAGGTCGTATTGGGCACTCTTCCGGAGTATCTCGGTACCATCATCTAGTGCAATTTCCGCTACTTCCAGTCCTGTGCCAAGACGCACCGAATCGCGTGCTCTACTTGTAACAAGAATATGTCCATGAAAGCATCTTGGTAAATAGTGACCAATGTCGATGTATTTTATATCGTCATAGTTATCCACTACTAGTAGCCATCTTCTATTGTTCTCGGCGCAAAACCATCGTTTGATAGCATCGATGATAGCGGTAGCAGTTTCTGGGGGGGTGCCCTTTCGTTGCTGGTTAAAGGTTTCTGGGGGCATACCTAACGCCGTTGCTGTGGATGCGAAGTCAGGATGCTGTCCAGAAGTGGACCCATTTGAGGCATGATGCCGGATCAGTTGCTGCGCAATTTCAAGGAAACTGCTGGATATGGTCTCAGCATTTGTAGCATCAATCCAGCCAATGAAGGTGTATTTGTTGAGGCTGGAATAGGCATACTGATATGCGATCTGCGTTTTGCCGATCCCGCCGAGGCCATGCAGAACCACCACCTTCTGGAGATCGGAGATTCCTGAACTTAGGCTTTCAAAAGTCCTAGAAATTGCCGCGAGCTCCTTCCTGCGCCCTGTGAAGTTGTGGTTTGGGGGGAAGGGTAGCTTTATGGGTATTAAATATGAAACCCGGAAGACTCTACTGACATTATCTAAGAACGGAATCATCGATATATTAGTGACAATTCAATTTGAATATTCTGCACTACTTACAGAGCTTTGAGTGTACAAATTCTGATCCCTTCATCTCGAGTTCCTTCAAATGCTTCACCACACTGCTATAGATCGGGTTTACACGGGAGTCGAACTTTACCATAATTGAGTGATCTGCATCAACAGGAATCTTCACTTCAATATTGTCTGGAAACTGAAGCAAAGCAGACTCTTCGTCAACTGAAGTAATAAATTCATCACTCCCGCGACGCCACTTCTGTGTTCCGGAATCCTTTGACTGCGTGAGCGAAATAATGTCTAGAAAATATGCAGCGATATAGAAACTCACTAGCTCCAGACGTCCGGTTTGTCGTCGTTCATAAAAACTAATCACTTTCCGATCTTGAACCAAATTTTTAAAAATTGCCAGCTGATCTGCGAGCACGCGAGATTTGATTGAAATCTGGCTTAGCAACTCCTGGCGAGGGTGGTCTTCTATAATCATCCGTCGAATGTCTGTAACCACAAGTCCTTTGTGGGGCACCCCGAAGAATATAAAACCAATAGTGGTCCGCCAGATAGAATCTTCGGATGTTGGGAGTGCGGCCCTCACAAGACTCTAATGATGCACGTAATACCTCTTTAATACAGACGAATCAATTGAAAGAATAACCATTAGCTTACCTGGGCTATGAGAATCCCGCCGAAACTGTGACCTATTAAAATCAATGGTCGTTCTTCCTCCTGCATCCATAGAGCTTGCGATTAGATTACATGATCCTGAGCGCAGCTAGGTCAGACGTATTCGTACCTCCTTAGTCCTCCGCACTTTCCTGATCTCTTCTAAGAAGCCTCGCCCATAATCCATGATTGTATCAATATTATGGGCTTGCAATTTGGAGTTATAACCGTAGACCATGGTTCTGAAGCTCGGAAAGTCTTGGCGGAAGTAATCACGGAGCCACATTCGACCAGTTTTGGCCTGCCCTCTCCAACTTCCCCAGGCATGTCCATCCAGACCGGTTACAGCCACAATACTACAAGTCGCTTATCAGTGGAGATCAAAATCATAGTGCACTACGATCAAACACTTACTCCGTTGTAATTTTCCCAGAGGTAGCATACATCTGAGTAAAGCCGTAAAAGTTTCGGTCAATACTAAGGTCGACATCTTGGACGGCGATTTGGCATTCCTCCACTAGCGGTTTGACGAGACTCTGAAGGAACTCAGGGATGCCGCCAATAAAAAATAAAAGAGCCGAACGCATGTCTTCATTGTAGCAAGATGGGACAATTTCGATGCGGGTCTTTAAAGTGTTGCGCTCAGAGCGAGACAGCTCAATCAAAATAGCGGCCTTTAGAAAACTCTCGGCTTGTTCATCTTCTTTTTGTTCGCCAAAAGTGGGAGTGCCATCGCAGGACGAGAGAGCACTCCTAAGAATCGAAATAGAGCCTCCATCGTCGTCGCTTAAAGAAAGGCCCTCGAGAGCCGATTTCAACACACACTCCGCTCTTGCGCCGACGGGGATTCCAGTAACTCGGAAAATGGTATTCTTGCCACGGGAAGCCATGCTGCCAGGGTCGGGAGGACTGAATCTGCCGTGAGTCGGAGGAATCAGAGGGCTAGCTATCCTACCGATAAGATGCGTTGGCAATGGTGCGGCTGAATGCAAGAGAGCCAAAGTGGAAAGACCTTCATTATTGTAAGGCTGACGCCTACAGAATTCGTGTTGGCTACACGAAGGCCAGGCCAAAATGTTGCAAATCTCAAGCATGTACAGTTCCTGAAAGATAAATCGAGAAACTGAGGATTTCCAACGTCCAGCTAATCCTGTGAAGTAAAACATAACATTTCGTTTCCTTGGGAAGTCTCCTATGGCAGATCCAATGAACCAATGTTGATTCTGTCACCAAGATCAGCGCATTTCTCGATCACCATTTCAGAAGCTGTACCAGTAGAAGATCGGACGTTCTTTTCCCAGAAAGTTACCACACCATAGACTGCTGTATTAGGAACACAAACCCAATCGGGGACATACTCTTTATTTGAATTTATACGGTATTCTATACAGCATATTCAAAAAAACCTTAATATTTAACACTGCCCTCGTCGGGAGAAATTTTGATCCGAATAGAGACTTTCAGTAATTGTCTGTTCCTCCCTTTTCTGTTAGCGGAAATTTGACGCCGAAATCACGGCACTTGAGAATCGTACAGCCCTACGATGAAAATAGAATGACTGAATGTGCAGAATGTTACGTTCTGCCACTATTAGCCAAATGATAAAAACAATGAATTCACTCAAGATTGTTATGAAGATGTGCTGTGGCTGTGGGAAATATAGCAACAAGAGACAGACACAGCTCCCTAATTCAGTTAGAGTACATCGAATCCTCATATATTCAGCCCCAGAGTTCGTGCTGGCTGACGGCTCAACCTTCTTCTACGCCTTTGATCTTCTGTGATCAACGCAACGCAATTAGTACAGACATAACACAAAAACTCTTCCGCAAACTCTACGAACTCTGTCATTCGCGACAAGGCTCTGCTGAATGGACCCCCTGAGTACTACCGCGAGCGTTATTGCCGTCGTCACGGCAGCCTTACGATGCGCAAAGACCATACGTGAGATCATCTGCGGAATCCGCGACGGGCCAACCTACGTACAAGAGCTGGGCATGAAAATGAGCGACATACGCGACTTGCTGAACCAACTGAAAGCCGTTGGTCAACGCATTACGGGGAATGAGTTTGACGAACTAAAAGCGACTATGCAACGGTGTGCCAACGACCTCGCTATGTTCGAAGAAAAGATTCTGAAATTACGTGAAGTACCCGGCGAAAAGAAATGGGCAATAGTGAACAAGAGGATTAAGGCGACGCTAAAGGAAGATGACTTTTTGAGTATGGGGCGGAGAGTGACGCAGTATATTGAGACGATTGGGGTGCAACTAGAGATCATTGGGACGTAAGTTAAAACCTGAGCTGGTGCCGAATTCCCGAATACTGATTGTTATTAAAAGGGAAATGCGACTCGACCACAGTAACGCAATTAGTGTTGTACGGGAGGAGGTGGCGAAGGTCAATAATCAGCTGCTAGACCACTCCCTGACTACAAACAGAGATATGTCCATACTCAGTGAGACGACAGATGCACTACATACTATCCGCGATAATCTGGACGATGATAGAAAAAGATCTGTGACGAACTGGGATCAAACCCACCTAGATCATCGGAAAACAATCTCGGCGTTGCATCTGCAGTCGGACTACATGATGTCTACCGACCAACGCATCAAAGATATCAGCGACGACGCTTCGTCCCGCTGGGAAGAGTCACTATCTTTTCAACAAGGTATGATCACAACGCTCGAACGGCAAACAGGCAAGCTCGACGCCATGGAAGCATCTTCTAGGACTCAATCCGACCGGAATGCAGCGCATCATCAAGCCACACTGCAGGGAGTGATGAATGTCAACGATAAGTTGGCAAATCTGAGCAATATAACGTCCGAACAACTCAGTGTAATCATGCGCATGCTACAACAGATCGAATCAGCTCAGGCTACTACAGGCGGGAAGGCGATAAACGAGACGACAGATAACGAGGATGGAGATAGAAAGAAGAAACTTTCAGAGACGCTTGACAGACTTTGTCTATTGGCTGAGGAAAATGGAACTGTTCATTCCGACGAAGCTCAAACAATAATTGAAGACCTAGAGCATGTACTAGATGTTATATCTAACTTCGCTAGTTTATCAAGGGAAGCTGAAAGAAAACGCAAACGCTTAGGTAACGATGGAAATAGCGGGATTGCCTTGCGCGACGTCAAGAGAATGCGAGGGTTGCTAATGTCCGCTTCAGCCGTTGCATTGAATCCACAAGGTTCGTAAATAGCTTTTGTTTTTGGTCAGCAACTCCATTGCTAATAAACCCCAGCACATCCGAAATTGCCATTGACTTCTGCCGCCCGATACCGCAGTCAAAACCGACATACAACCCTCGAGAGTGGTGGATGCAATTTTTTAGTGCTTGCCAGAAACATACATTGCAGGCAGTCAGACCCCGATAGCGTCGAGGGTGTTGAGGGTGTAGAAGAATTGTTTGCAGGATCCGTGACATGCATGCCCAACAGTTCTGAGTTCTGTGGAGATTCCGGGTCCACGCATCGATTGCAGATAAGGGCTACCTTCCTACAGAAAATTCGGAACAACGGCTCCTTCGCTCTCGTACCGACGTTGGCATTTTCAGCCGTCCTCCCGGCTGATTCAGATGCCTTCGTATGCGCTACTAAAGGTGATCTCCAAGGCTTGTTGAGGTTGCTCAATGAAGGCAGAGCTTCTCTGGGGGACTGCGATTCCGATGGTCGGCAACTACTGCACGTAAGCTCTCGTTTTCAACAACTGTCACTATTACATTTTTTGACATCAATCAGTATGCCTGTCGCGGCTTGCAGTTGACGATGTGCAAGTTTCTTTTGCAGAATGGTGCCGATCCGGATTGCTTGGCGAAAGATGTCAATGGAGACTTTGCGTAGGTTAAACTCTGAAAGATATTGAGTACTTTCTAACACTTGATTGATGATGCATCAGTCCCCCGATTTTCCATGGATATGATGCGATGGATTTGGTACAGCTTCAGGAAAGCGAGACGTTGGAGTTCCAGGGATTACTCCTTGACGCTGGTGCTGATCCCACGCTGAGCGTTGGTGGAACCGATTCCCCCTTCGAAGTCGAATTACGGTGCAATGATGATGGATGTGTGGTAAGATTACTGTCTGCATTGATCTTCTCCTTCTGACATTGTCCGAGGAATCTCTGCAAATGTTTCTCGATCGTGGCAGCCCCTTCTTGCACCTAGACGACTCCCCCGGTGAATGCGGCAACACCCCACTGATGCGACTGGCATGGAAACTGGATCTTGGGCAATTGACAGCGTATGCGGGTAAGATTGCGCTGCTTCTCAAACGCGGTGCTAGTTCACAGGCTAGTAACCAACACGGAAATACGGTCCTTCATATCACCATCGAGTGCTTTGCTCGGAGTGGCGCTGCCATATATGAGAAGGATGAATTACACGATTCCCTCACGTCAGTTATAGGGGCCGGTGCAGATGTAACTGCTCGCAACAAAGCCGGATATACGGTTTCCGGTTATGCCTATCTGTGGGGTCTAGGTGCACAGTGGGAGAATGCCCTTCGAGAATCCGGCAATGATCCATCAAAAGTATGTGGAACATACTATCGAACCCGTTCTAAGATAAAACTGAAAGAGAGAGAGGATTGCGTGATTGTTCGGAGACAACGATATCAATTATGCGAAGAATGTGGGCAGTCAGACATGTCAATGTTCTACCCCACTGACCAAGTCGTCCCTTTGGCCAAGGGGGTTATCCTAGCCACCAAGTAAACACCAAAACCACCACAATCCGGGGTCAGATCTCGCTCAGAATTCCAGTCACATTCACTTGGTTACCCACAAGAAACTCTTATTTAGGAACGGGCCATATTTGGGGGTGCTATGCCCACTGGCGCGCTCTCAAGCATGGCTCTGGCAACGACACTAGCTACCACAGCACTAAAAAATCTTCTTGGTGCTTCATGCTTTCATATGTAGTTTCAGAACCCCTTCGAGAAGATGTTTTGCAAATTTGAGGGTGCTGTGTAGTTAAAAACTCGATAAAATGCTCTCATATCGTAATTTACTTGGTGGCTGGGACACATAGTGGGTGGGGTAGAACATCAACATAGTTGGCACGAACGTACATACGGAAAACCTGCGGAATATTCAACCCTGTATCGATATCCAACCCGCCCCTATCAACGTGAATTTATATCACCCGCTCAATACGTGCAAGCATCTTTCCTTTGACATTATGTGTGCTCCAGCTGAGTACTTATACCGCTCTAAGCCTCGTCATTTCTGTTCATATTCTTCACCCCCCACCGTCACTAGAATCGGACGCTTCGTAGGATTTTGGATGTCTGTAACTGGATCTAGAGTAGGCCACCGGCTTGATCAAATCGACGATTGTTCTCCCTGCCTGTATTTGGACTTGTAAGTGTCTACCACCAACGTTGCCCACCTCTATCCAATCGTTTTACTATTCTTCGGCGGGGACGGACCGCCGACATCAGACCGGATGAGGCCTTAAACAAGCGCCGGTCACCTATAGATTAAGTCTGCCTCTTAATAGTGCTCAAGGGCAGGACCTCAGGGGCTGAGTAAAGGGCGTGGCGGAATGGCGGGGGTGGCTGGGATGGCGGTCCTGAGGGTTAGGCTATAGTGGATTCCAGAATTAGATAACTCTATTTTTAGTGCTCGGAATGAGCGACGAAGAAAGTATCTGAGATGAGATGGACGAGGCTAGATAAGAATTATGGCGGTTGATGGTCATACGAAGCGGAGAGAAAATGGCTTAGTCTGAAACTTAAGCGACCGTAACTCGGTACAGTAGTAGTTGTTGTTTGTGGGCTTATATATTTTGTGTCCTATCCTGAATGTCCTATAGCGAACATTTGAGGACATACATGCTCAATATGAGTGTTATGTACAGTACCAGGTTGTCGGAGTTCGCCGCGTGTACTTACTGCTGGTTAACTGAGGGCGATCTTGCAAGAGGCGATAGTAGCGAAAAAACTTTAGATAATAAAAAAGAAGAGTAAGGGATGCGGTGCAACTTGACTTTAACACGGAGCTGCTAGAACAACGGAGTCTAGAGGTTTTACGGTATGGAAGAGGTCCAAAGGGTCAGTCCCAAAAGCATCGTAAAAGAGTTAGATAAGGAACAGATAATGATACGCTTGCAGCAGGTAATTGCGACGAAGAAAAGATCTGAGTTTGGGAGTGACTTAGCGAGTTTAGGCATTATGACGGTTGATGGTCGTACGAAGCGGAGAGAAAAAGGCTGTAAGCGAGCGCAACTCAACACAGTAGTAGGTAATTGCGTGTGGGAGCGAAACTATTTTGTGCCCCATCCTCAATGTCCTAAAGCAACTTTAGAAAAGCAAGCAGAGAACTTTACTTACATACCGGCGTGTTAGAGTGTACTCACCGAACGTTATTATGGTCCAGCTTGACTGAGGGCTAGTGGAAGCGAATTGGCGGGCGGGAATTGACCGGCGGCTAGTTAAGGCGAGCCTCTTGGACCATCGGCTGGCGGGGGCGAGCAATTTGGCCGACGGAAGGAACGGAGAAAGGTGGCCGAAACCTTGAGCTTGAGCCAAAGTGTGAGCTTGAGCCAAAAGTGTGAGCTTGAGCCAAAAGTGTGAGTTTGAGCTCGAGCGAGAGCCCAAACACGAGCATGAGTCAGAGCTTGAGCTAGAGCTTGAGCTTGGGCTAGAACCGGAGCGCGAGCTCGAAGATCGAGCCAGAGCCTGAGCACGAGGTCGAGGATTGAGCCAGAGCCTGAGCGTGGAAGGGAATGGAGGAAGCCAGGAGCGAGGGAGGAGGTATATAAAAGGAACGGAGCGGCAGTGGTTAGGAGAAGCAGCGCCTTCAGCTTCAAAAACCCGCCCACCCGATCCCCACATATACCGAGGCTAGCTCTGTGTGTTTTTCGACTCTACACCCAGTGAAATGGCTTCCGGCCAAGTATGGGAGTCCAGGTGGAGCGGTGGCTGCAGCGGTGGCCTCCGCTCCCCTGAGGCGGCACCTCTGTTTATGCTTCGTTTACTGTTTCGTTTCGGTTTTTGCTTTCGTGCCTGTTCTAGCGCTGAAAATGTCTGTATATATTTGAATAAAGCACATGTAGGGAAGAGCGAGTCCACTAGCCGCCTACTATGCATATCCACGTGCTAAACCCGGATCAACATTACCCCGCCTCCATCAACTTAGCGTTAGATACCTAAAACAACGTCATCTGTCCCTTTCTTGATCATCCATTCTAGCTAACCGTGGTAGATCTACCCTAAGATAGGGAGGCGTTTAAGAACGAGATTACCGATGCAGCAGAAGTCATTTACGAGACTCAGAAATCGCTATTCTGCAGAATCCCACCATCATAAAAAGAATGCGCCAATTGTACTAAAATCGGGAACAGAGTTGAATCCCCCGACGACTAGGTTCAGAATCTACATTTTTATAAGAGTATCACGAGTTGTGAGAGCGCTGCTGGCCGGTAGTGACAATTGGCGATGATGGTTTGGTCCTTAAGGGAGAACTGGTGGAGGGGAGAGTGTGGGAGGCGAGGTCAGAAGGAGTAGATTAGATAAGACCGATAGGCTGGATTGATAAGACGAGTAGATGAACGCATCTGGTAGCGGGGTAGCGGGGGTGTGAGACATTGACAAAAGCATAAAGTGGTACACAGATCTAGGCCCCACACCGCATCTAGCCTGTCTTTCATTATCTACAACCCCGCAAGAAACCCTGTAATAGCGCTAGCTAGAAGATCATCTTCGATCCCGTGTCGCTCTACCCGGCGCATATCGCTTTCGAAGTCGTAGCTGAGGCCCCTTTTGTCACCGCAACAATTTAACTCTGATAGCTTCCTTGTCTAATGTGAACCGGCCATCGGTACTCGGAAAGCCTTTAGTGGTCCTTCCTGAAGTTAATCTCTAACACACCAAAATGTCCATCAGTTACACCCTTCACCCATCCCCTCATTCCCCGATAACACTACCAGATCACCCTTAAGCCCCACCACCAACGAGGGGGCGTTCAAAGGGATCGTGTGTGCACCGCCGGCGGAACCATTCTGTGAGAATCCTCTACTATAGTTCCTGCTGACCCGCTGTGGCGCCCCATTCATTAGAAGATTGCAAATACCCAATACGTTCGGTGAGACAGGTGTGAACGGGAAGCGTGTGGGTTCAGACTTATGGACACCACGGCTTATATTCTCTAAATGTGATTAAACACACGTGATAAACAATAAGGAAATGATTTGCGATTCAGATGTTTGTTTTATTGGATGAAATAAATTCAAGTGAGAATGTAATTATCCCAAAAGATCCAATGCATTGCGGACCGTGACAGCGCATGAGCCTAAGCGAATACTCTAACCCCTCTCCATCACTAATCATACGACCTCCCAGCCATCTCACTCATCTCAGCTGCATACCTTTGATTCTCCCCTGCTTGACGAAGTAATTAGCTCTAACCCCCTTGCAATAATGGACTCACCCACCGCTCGCTTCGTGATATCCACCATCTAGTTCAGCTGGCTCTCATGTAACCTGGTACTCATTTCAACCATATGACAAACAGCCCGACTCTATTGCACAATCCTAAACTCCGTCTCGATTTTCCGCTTCCATACGCTGCCGACCAGGCCCTCTACCCTCTTACCCGGTAAACACCAACTCGCATCAACTTCCCCCCTCGCCCACTCGAGGTAATAGTACCATTTATCAAACGGACACAGTACCGAACGATCCCCCACCATCCAGCCTTCCTCGCCCGTCTGTCTATCAGTGTCTTCAGCGTACCGACCTCATCCCCTATCGCGATATATACCGCCTCATCCAGTCGGATTAAACACAAATCGCCGGACCCAAAAGACATGCGACAGCGCGCCCAGTTGTTTGGAGGATTGCAGTACCTCGATTGCAGCAGAGGAGGCGGGAGAACGGAGGTTCTAGGTGAATCGTCGGCTGTTCTAGCGCGAGAATTGTCCGCCGGAGGGGGAGAAAGAAATTCCGGCCGGTGGGATTTCGCCGGAGATGGTGAAGGGGAGGTACCAGCTGGCTTTTGGGGTTAGCTGGGATAGGGTGAGGAGCGGTGAGGTACTTCGGTAGGGACTCTGGCAGTAGATACGCTTGGTGGAGAGACACCAGACGAGCCGCGGGATTGAACCGTGGCGGAGGTATCCGGATGTGGAAATGAAGTTGTGAGCTTCAGAGAGATTGTCCTTGGGGTTGAGTCGATTTGCTGTGAGGGGCAGGATTAGGACATGGATTCAGCCAATGGGAGAAAGCTTCTTTCCCCACCCACGTCTCTATGGGTTACGTTTGGGACATCGAGTGGTTGTGGATGGTGCTCTTGTTTCAGTAATCAGGAGTATGTTGAGGGGACGAACTGGTACATCTCATAGTCACTTACTACGAGCCAGGAGGAAGAATCCGCCTCAAACACAAAGATAACCGTCTTGAATATTAATGTGATTGAGAAGTTTTTGGGGATGCGGTGCACGAAGAGTTCAAGTCGAGGCAGCGGAAAGGGCTGTACCCGAGGGAGAAGTTAGTGCTGGGACGGAGGCTGAGCACTCATATATAGCGACTTAATTCATGCGCTCTGCGCACGCTTGCCAATCTGTTCTCCTGACTTAAATCATGAGCCGAGCTGAAATAGTTGTCAGTAAGTAGAAATAACGTTCGCAATTTCTAACCGATTTTAGCTAGGAGGCGGCAGATTGTTCCGTTGCTTTATGCTTTTTCCGACGGAATAATTTCTATCTTTCTTGAGCCGAATGTTCTTTGCCAGCTACCAGTGAGAATGGGGGACTAACTCTGGTGTTATACCACAACATAGAGTGAGTGATTTCTCCGTAGAAAGAAATTATTACTTTGGATGCTTCTAAGACTTATTAATTAACTATCTTCTCGAGGCCTGAAGGCCCGTATATATACAGACTTGTCTCCTATATCCACATCCATATTCGTCTCCATATCTATCTCCGTTTGCTCATCCGTTTGCACTGATATGAGCCGCTCTGCACTGATATGAGCTGCTCTCCTGAGGCATATCTTCATACACCAACTACATATCCAACGGACCTTAGCTGTGAGGCTCATGATGCAGGTACACATGCAACAGAAATATTGATTGAACCGGCTGAGTGACCTAGTATGATTCCAGTGTATCCTCTGTATACTAGCTAGACCATCACCAACCCTGCAGAATTTCATATTGCATATACAGGTCTCAGCCGGAGACGGAGATGTCTTGTACAGCCGGAGGCGGAGATGTCTTGTACAGCCGGAGGCGGAGATGTCTTGTACAGTCGGAGACGGAGATGTCTTGTATGGCCGGAGACGGAGATGTCTCGTATGGCCGGAGACGGAGATGTCTTGTATGGCCGGAGACGGTGATGTCTCGTATGGCCGGAGATGACTGTTGAC
>Ga0307512_10001917_pt1 | contig 27790 bp, 27 predicted proteins | sample 14_EM_MG_FD_200267 | JGI IMG/M metagenome (GOLD analysis project Ga0307512, IMG submission 200267) | Populus trichocarpa ectomycorrhiza microbial communities from riparian zone in the Pacific Northwest, United States - 14_EM | ecosystem: Host-associated > Plants > Roots > Unclassified | place... | reverse complement strand
GCATTCTGTCCTACTTTTTCTTCCTTCATTTATTTCTCTGTCTTTCTGTTGCATTGACAGTCACCAACACCGTTTCAGCCTGTCTCTTTGACATCCGTGTTGGCCGAACCAATCCAGGCACACCTGGCGAGGCGCTCACACCCTGCTGCTCTGGGCATTCCGGATCCTTGATGCCATTGTTGTGGTCCATAACAGATACATCGTCCTCTGCACAATCTTTTTCACTCTCACTTGGATTATCCAAGTCGCGATTCCAGTTCAGCCAATCATTGGTGTCCGAAATGCTTCCAGGTGCACTATCCTGTTCGCATTCAACTGGATGAGAGTTGATTCTCCAGATTCGGCCGAAGTTTAAGATTTAGGTTCATCCTCCACAGAGGTCCTTTGCTGACAAAGCTGGCGGCAAATGTGATCTTTCTGACAATTCAAATGCAGCTGCACCATCATGTTGAAAGAGTGACAAGGATGCTTTGATGATCTCTTCTTTGTCCGAAATGCATCCTACAGCGGTCATCTGTGGGTTTTAAGCGCGAGATTGCTTCTGGGTATCATGTAGTGTTTGGCTCCCCTGCCTCATCTCAAAAAAGTCGTGACCCTTGGCCATTGTGTGCAATATCCGTTCATCCGCCTCATTCTTCATTTCCGAGTCATTCTCTGTGTTCACGGTATCCAATTCTGAGTCAGTGCATGCCAAAATCCCGTGATTGGGTTGAGCAAACTGCCTTACAATGACTTTTTCGCGAAGGGTCTCGCCTGCGGTTTCTGACTGCCTCCAGCCAATATCATCTCACCCAAGGGCAGAACTGGCCTCCACTCCGACACCATGTGGTATGATAGAGACGATGTCGCACGCCACACTCGAGAGATCGGGGTACTTTGAGTGCTTTTCTTCATGTTGGTGCCACCAATTGGTTATGTCCGCTATCCAAAATGTAATACTGATCTCCATTGGGTCATAGTGGTAATCATTGAGATTTGGATTAATTTGTCCCCAGTTCTTTGGAGCTTCAGGTGCCAAATTCAAATATGGCCTGGCCGCGGTCAATATGTGGGCAGTGGGATCGTTTCGTCCAGGTGTCGTCTCGGCCACATAGTTAGGCCTTAAGTATTCCTCATCATTGCTGGCCAAATCATATGGATCGAAGAATGGTTGATAGGACCCTGATGCCATCGCAGCGGGGAGGATATTGCTGCTCGGTACGGTTTCGAGTTTATTGACAGGCACACGTTGGAGTCTGGCACAGTATTCATTCTCCACATACTTCAGATAAGCCTATTGGTATTGTGAAGTGTAGGATTTCTCATCCTCAGGATCAATATCCATTCCCTTGCCCCACTTTCTAAACGATCGCAACTTCCGGAAAGGATCGAGGATAGGTGCTGAAATGACAATCATGCGCGTCGTTTGAGTCACTTCAGCGTAGTATTTGGAAAGCTTCTGTTGAGATATGTTCACAGCGAAGAACATGTCTTCTGTCCGCTGCGTCTTCTTCTTGCCCAAAGGTCGCGTTACGCCATACATGTGATCAAACATGATCTTGTACAATGTGATGACGTGATGCAATGTGACTGTATGCCTCTTCATCATCCAAAGGGTCAAATATTGAAATGGCCTCAATACTTCCATGACATACTGGACAATCGTCCGCTAACCCTGAGTTGTGAATAGTGGCTGGGATTCACTGTATTTTGGGTTTTGAAGCCACTCGGGTGTGAATTCCCGAATTCAGTAGCCGCTCTTGAGCAACGCCAGTGTACTCTTCAAACGTGTCTTCACATGCATGATCGGAAGTACTGCAATGGGAACTTTGTCTTTTTGACAGTCAATGAACTCGTTTCGGCGACCAGGTGTTACTGTAATTAATACAGCAAGCATTCTCTGTTATATGAAGGTTAGCTTTAGCACTTTCAAAATATGATGAAATACGTACTTTCTCAACTATCTTTGCTTAACCCGGTCCCATGTCCACCACCTTGTTGATTCGAGCATTGCGCTCTTTTCGATCGCTCTGACTCTTCCCATCATCCATGCTTTCATTCTCTCCAAATTACTGATTGCGCTTATGGGCTTCCCACGACATGGTGTGTCCTGTCACACCGAGACTGCTTTCGAATGCAGCTATAGCGAACTCTATGACATGCAGCATGCAAGGTATGTGGTTCCGCAATGCCAGCCACTCGATTCCAGAGGCCTCGAGTGTTAAATGCACCTCCCATGTCATCGATTAGTTTGAGGAAGCATTATCAGTTGTAATCCCAAGCAAACGGCCGTCGGTAAGATCAAACCATTCAAGTACGTCCTTGAAATTTTCAGCTAGCCTTGCTCCAGTATGTTGGCCCTTGATCTATCATCCTTAATTGGTTTTCGAAACAGAAACAGAACAGGCGATAAACCTCATCGAAAGCAAGTTGAACTTGACGCAATCCCCCGTCTCTATTTTTCTTGTAAGCAATGACTGACGTTATGGCCTGTTTGATCGTTGAAGTCCATCCGTCAGAAGCTAAACTAACTCTGTTTCGTATCGGCAATTCCTCCTCAATGGCAGCCACAGTCAGTGCATATTCCCTCCAGCAAATGTTGCTAAGGATCGTAGTGGATGATTGGATCAGATCGTCGAGTAATGCCACATATGACTGGCGTTGCTCAAGATTTGATATATTGTTAGATGAAATGAGTGCCAAAACAAATCCCAACATGAGGTTGCGATTCCACGTGTCTTGGTGAGATCCGGAAGTTTCCTAGCCCTTACCTGGCAGTTTGGAACTTTTTGCCTGTCATTTCGATCAATATGGATTCAACACGATATCAAATTTCATTTTCCGCCGCACATTGACTACTGTGGTTCCTCGACATCCTTACCTCTTCGGGATGGCCATAGCCGTTTCATCCACCTTCGAACTAGTCAATCCAGTGAGTTCTGACTGTGTTTATTTGTTCAACTTTGCGATGTGAGCTTTGGCCAGCAAGTGTTTCCCCATTGAGCTGGTCCCATGTTCTGATGGATGGTGAAGAACTTGATGACAAACGATACATATGATGCCAGAGCTGCCGGTCCCCTCAATTCCGCAGTGTAAATAGAATCGCCTCGACGGCATATGTCTAGAATCATTCCAAGCATTAGGCCGCTTGAAGCCTTAATTCATTGAAGCCCACCAAGCATCGATAGTGTTAGCAATGTTTCCGGACCGTCACTTCGGGTCCGGGTCCGAGTCCAAACCAAACCGTTGCCAAATTCGTGGTCCGGGTCGTCAGTAAACCCGAACTGCCCACTCGGGTATGGATCCATTGTATACTCCCAACCCGTCTGAATTGCGCGGGTTGTCACTGGGTCGCCCAGCGGGTCCATTTATAGATTCATATAAGGCTGTGGTATTTGGAGCGTGTTAATAGTATCTTATCAAAATCGCGTTTTCAGCAACCAACAATGTACATTTGCTTGTTGAGGAGTGTGTAATATCGATTAATTTGGTATCTGTGTTTCACCTTCGATATATGCTATTTTTGCCTATCAAGGCGGTCAATAATACAGTTATGCACGCGATGTTCCGCGCAATGCACTGATTTACGAACTGTGCAAGTCCTAGAACTGTCGACGCTCGGTTGACACTCATCTTCAAGATGCGGCAGGGTGAATCTCGCTGATGTTTTTGCGTGTAAATGTTTCCAATATCCCATAAATGGATGTCTACAACTAATCAGAACATAACTTACCGAGGATGCAAAGCTAAAAATTGTTGAACCTCCTTGGACGCTCATTTTAGGTCATAGTAGCGATGTCGTCACTACTGTTTTTGCCTAGAAAGGCAGCCGATAATCTGATTATGGCCTATTGTTGCCGCACAACACTAGGATTGTCCATCAGACAAGGCCCAAAGTCGTTGACGCTCTGTTGACGCTCATTTGTAGGACATTGTAGCGATGTTGTTGAAGGAGGTTTTGCCTAGAATGGTGGCTGATAGCATGATTGTGGTATAATGTCGCCGCACAGCCCATGCAATTCCCAAGCTGCAAGACCAACAGTCATTGACGCTCTGTTGACGTTCATTGTAATGTATTGTCAATCCATCATCTGCTCCTGTCGACAAATGATTTCATCCTGATTTGACTGGATCGGCTGTTATTCTGCCTGATTGAGACTCAGCCCTGTGGCAAAGCCGGGCGGCATAATAATCTTGCACTGCTCACTCTCACACGACTAAAAATGATATATCATGCCAAATGATTCATTGCGCCTGCTATACATCTATTTATGAACCGATATTCACGATCTACTTCTTACCATTCGCCCATGTATATCTCTAACTGAAACTCTCGGTCACGCTACATACAGCTGGTGAACCATTGACGCATTCTGTCCTACTTTTCCTTCCCTCCTTGGTTTCTCCGCGTTTCAACTGCATTGACCGTCTCAAACACCTTTTCAGCCTGGCTCTTTGACTTCCGTGTCGGCGGAACCAATCCGGGCACGTTTGGCGCGGCGATCACATCCTCCTGCTCTGGGCATTCTGGATCCTCAATGTGATTGTTGGGGCCTATATCGGAGTCATTGTCTGCTGCGCAATCATTTGTGCTGTCATTTGGATTATCCAAGTTGCCATTACAGTTCAGCCAATCATCAGTGGCCGAAAGGTTTTCAGGTGCGCTATCGTCATCGCTTTCGACTGGATGACGGTTGATTCTACGGATTTGTCGAACAGTTAAGATCTGAGTTCGTCCTCCAGGGAGGTTCTTTGCAGACAAAGCTCGTGGCAAAGGTACTCCTCCTGACAATTTAAATGCAGCCGCACCACCATGTTGAATGAGTGACCACAATGCTTTAACGCTCTCTTCAGTGTCCAGAATGTATCCTACGGGGGTCATCTCCTTGTTTTAAGCGCGAGATTCCTTCTGGGTAGCACGTAGGTTTTGCGTGCCCTGCCACATCTCCAAAAAGTCGTGAACCTTCGCCATTCTGGGCAAATACCGTTCCTGCCCCTCTCTCTTCATTTCGGAGTCGTTTTCCGAGTGTGGGGTATCCAATTCCCTGTCAGTCTCTGCCAAAATCATGTTATTGGCTCGAGCAAACTGCCTGATCACGACTTTTTCTCCCAGCGTCTTGCCTGTTGTTTTTGACTGCTTCCACCCAATAAAATCTCGGCCAAGGGAAAAACTGGCATGCACTCCGACACCATGTGGTATGATAGAGAATATGTCGCGAGCCCCATTGGAGCAATCGGCGTACTTTGATTGCGTTTCCTCCTGTTAGCGCCAACAATCAGTTATGTACGGTATGCAGAATGTTCCGCTAATCTCCATTAGGTCGGAGTGGTAATCATTGAGATTTGGATTAATTTGTCCCCGGTGCTTTGGTGCTTCAGGCTGCGAATTAAAATAGTGCCTCGCGGCGGTCAATTTGCGCAGTGCGCAATCGCTTCTTCTGGGTGTCGTCTCAGGCACATTGTTAGGCTTTAAGTATTCCTCATCATCGCTGGACAAATCATATGGATCAAAGGATGAAAGATAGGACCCTGATGCCGTTGCGGAAGGGACGTGATTGCTGCTCAATACTGTTTCGAGTATATTGACCGGCGCACGTCGATCGTTAGCACAGTATTCATTTTCTACATACTTTAGAAAGGCCACTTGGTATTGTGTAGTGTACGATGGCTCGTCGTCAGGATTAATATCCATTCCCGTGTCCCATTTAGTAAACGATCGCAACTTCCTGAATGGATCAAGGATTTGTGCGGGATTCAGGAGCATGCCCGTCGTTCGTATCACTTCAGCGTAATATTTGGAAAGCTTCTGCTGAGCTAACTCCACAGCGAAGAACAAGTCTTCCTTCCGTTGATTCTTCTTCTTGGCCTGGACCCGCGTCACGCCGTCCATGTGATCGAACATGTCGTTGTACACTGTGATGACGTGATGCAATGTGACTGTATACCTCTTCGACATCCAAACCGTCCATTATCGAAATGGCCTCAACAGTTCCGTGAAATTCTTGACAATCGTCCATTCATCCTGAGTTGTGTATAATGGCCAATATTGCGCGAATTTTGAGTTTTGAAGCCACTTGCGGGTGAATTCCTGTAAGCGGTAGGCGCGCTCGAGTAACTCCAGTGTAGAGTTCCAACGTGTCTTCACATGCATAATAGGAAGTACCGCAATGCGGACTTTCGGTTTTTGACAGTCAATGAACTCATTTCGGCGACAAGGTGTCAGCATAATTTATACAGTAAGCATTCTCTGCTATATGAAGGTCAGCTTTACGACTTTCAAAATATCATGAAATACGTACTGTCTCAATTATCGTTGCTAAACCTGGTTTCATGGCCGACACCTTGTTGATTCTAGCATCGCCCTCCTATTGAAGTCTTTGACTTTTCCCAATGTCTATGCTTTCATTCTCTCCACAGTGCTGATTGCACTCATGGGCTTCCCAGAACTTGATGCGGCCTTTTACACCGAGACTGCTTATGAATGCACCTTAAGCCAGCTGTATGACGTGCGCCATGCATGGTATGTGGTTCCTCAATGCCGGCCACTCGATGCCAGAGGCCTCAAGTGTTGATTGCAGCTCGCGTCTCATCGAGTAGTTTGACGAAGCATTATCAGTTGTAATACACAGCAAGCGGCCGTCAGTAAGCTCAAAACGATCAAGCAAGTCCGTCAAACGTATGGCTAATCTTGCTCCACTATGTTGGCCCACGACCTATGATCATTAATTAGCTTTCGAAACGGGGACCAAACAGGCAATCAACCTCATCGAAAGCGAGTTGAACTTCACGCAATGCCCAATTTCGATCCATATAGTTCACTATGACCGATGTTATGGCTACTTTGTTTGTTGATGTACATCTGGCCAAAGCTAAACTAACTTTATTTCATATCGGCAATTGCTTCTCAATTGCATCCACAGGCAGTGCATATTCACTCCCGCAAATGTTACTAAGGGTTGTAGTGGACAGTAGAACTTGGTTGTTGCGTAATGAATTATATGACCATCGTAGCTCGAGTTTTGACATAGCGTTCCATGGAATATGTGCGGAAACAAATCCCAACATGAGGTAGCGATTCCACGTGACTTGGTGAAATTCGGAAGTTTCAAATTCCTGATCTGCCAGTTTCGAACGTTTTGTCTGTCATTTCGGTCAGTATGGATTTAATTGGATATCGAGTATCATTTTTCTCGCCACATTTACTATTGTGTTCCCGCGACTTCGTTTCCTCTTCAGGATGGCCAGAGCTGGTTCATCGACCGTCGAACTGGTCAATTCAGTGACCTCTGACTCTGTTAATTCGTTTAACTTTGCGATGTGAGCTTTTGCCAGCAAGTGTTTCCCCATTAAGCTGGTCCCATGGTCTGATGGATGGCGAAGAACTTGATTACACACGATACATATGATGCCAGGTCTGCCAGTCTCCTCAATTCCGCAGTGCAAATAGAATCGCCACGATGGCGCATGTCTAGAATTCCTCCATGCAATAGGCCGCTTCGCGCCTACATTCATCGAAGCCCACCACGCATCAAAGATGATTTGCAATGTAAGGTCACATAAATCAGGAATAAAGAAACGTTCTTTTTTGGAAGAGATCATTACCTCGAGTAAAGAGGTTTTCAAAGATTGTGTATCTGTCATGGTGGTAGAATTTGGAAAGCTAGGTATTTCGACTCGAGAGACTGCCGAAAATAACGATACACTCACTCAGAACGCAGGTTCTTGAATATTGACTTTATTGCTACAAGGAAAATAATCAGATCAGTCCGGCATTGCATGCATCTTTGTGAAGTTGAATACAAGGACAGATTGCAACGACTGACCGCGTAAAACTCCAATCAGGACCAGCACAATGCAGTTTATTGCTGGGTAGCGTTCGGAGACTTGACGCAGCGTGGGTGCTCAATTGTAGGAGGCGGACGCGATATCGTCAGTAGCATTGATTCCCACGAAGGCTGCCGATAGATACATTTTGGTGTATCTCCACTCCATTCCGGTTAGATTATCCAAGATACGAGAGCCCAAATCGTTGACGCTCCGTTGACACTCATTTTTGGACACGCATACAATCTTGTCGTTAGCATATTCGCATCGAACGGCTGCCTATAGTACGATTGTAGATCAACGTGGTTGCATGGCCGATTGATTTTCCAAGATAGAAGGTCTCAAATCGTTGACGCTCCGTTGATTCACATTTTCAGGGCATAGTAACGATGTCGTTCAAAGCATGTTTGCCCAGAAAGATGGCCGATAGTACGATTATGTGTCAATGTCGCCGCAATGCCACCGGGTTTTCTAAGATGCATGGCAAAAAGTCGTTAACGCTCCGTTGACGCTGCTTTTTGGGACATAGTAGGTATGTCGTCGCCACTGTTTTCGCCTAGAAAGGTAGCCGATGATCTGATTATGACTTAATGTCGCCCACAACCCTAGGTTTTTCCGTGATACACGGATCGAAGTTGGTGACGCTCCATTGACGCCCATTGTTAGGACACTGTAGCGATATCGTCGCAACGGTTTTTGCCTCGAAAGGCGGCTGATAATCAGATTATGGCTTAGTCTCGCCGCACAGCGCTAGGATTTTCGAAAATACAAGGCCCCAACTTGTTGACGCTCCGTTGACGCTCATTTTTAGAACATTGTAGTGATCTCATCGCTACTGTTTTTGCCTAGAAAGGCAGCCGATGATCTGATTATGGCCTATTGTTGCCGCATAACACTAGGATGTTCCATGATACAAGGCCCAAAGTTGTTGACGCTCCGTTGAGGCTCATTTTTAGGACATAGTAGCGATGTTGTCGCAAGAGAGTTTGCCTAGATTGGCAGCCGATAGCACGACTATGGCATAATGTCGACGCACAGCCCATGCAATTTCCAAGATGGAAGGCCACAAATCGTTGACGATCTGTTCACGGTCATTTTTAGGACATAGTAGAAATGTTGCCACAACCATTGTTCAACAGAAAGGCGGCCGATAGACTAATTATGACGCACTGTAACCGCACAGCCTACTGGATAATACATGACGCAATGCCGAAACTCGCTGCCGCTCCGTTGACGCTCATTTTGACAGTGTGGTAACGACCGAGTCATTTGCGTTGTTCGCAGTAATGCCGACCTATACATTCACTTTTGAAGGATGGGATAATGCAGCCCATTGATTGCTGAATGTGTAAGATTTAAAATTGTTGACACTCTGTTGACGCACACATTAATCACATCGAAACAGCCTTTGTACACTCAATAATTGTATGCAACGAATCATATACACATATTTGACATCCAGTATTGCATTTGTATGTATTATCGTTTGCATCCACGAGTTTTGTTACCTCTCACTTTCTGATCAACTGCTATCTACGGTATCTAAGTCTGAAATGACGTGGCCCTATCACATTCCCGCGCTTTCGGCCGGCGATTGACGGCATGTAGATCATTTCACTAGTTTTTAGTACATATAGCTCGACTTTCTCACCATTTATCATCCAGCTCCTTCTCCTCGATTTCCATGACGTACCACAACCAATTTCAAATATCTCAACCATATGTACCAGGTCTGTGCGGAGAGTTATGCAGTTGGATACACAGATGAATGTAGCATGATGGTTGTCATTCAGATCGATTCGTCAGGTGCACTGACCGGTCTTTCCATGACATGTATGACATCAGTCACTTGAATTTTGTTAGCTCATTTCGTCACTAATATTGTTTTTACTTTGTCACTCAACAGACACGTGCAGAGTGAAACTGAATGTTTTGGTGGTCTTACAGCGCAATTCGGACTCCAAAACATTCACATGGTGCGTTCGACCCTTGCACATACACAGACGAATTATCAAGTCTCACAATTTGGGCACTGAAATCAAGACAAAGCTGACACGTAGCAAAATTGGTAAACAACTTACTTTTCCCCGCGATCAGACGTCAAGAAGTACATTTTGCATATCTATTCTTCCGCAGACTCAGGAGCCGTCACCATCTCTTCGTCCGAATCCGATATCTATATGGTAATTAGCTGGTGGCCATATGCATGGGTAAATACTTACTGCTTGAACTGGCTTCGCATTCAGCGATGGTGACGAATCGGCCCCCGCAACTGGGTCACCACTAGGTATGCTCGAATTGGACTGCGGCTTCACCGAACCTAGCCTGATATGACTACTTCCTGGTCGAGAATTCCCTTCCGATATTCCTGTGACAATGTGAAGACTCTCCATACGCTCTGCCAATGATGTCGGTCGATGTGGCGGAGCGTCGTCATTTGTTCGCTGCTGAACCACAGCCGGAACCCTCAATTTGGATGTGCCATACATCTTATCTCGGTCACAGAAGTAGTCGGCTGCATACTCCCATCCCGGTTGATTCCATTCGTCGAACTTCATCTGCGTCTGGTGAAACCTCTCCATGCGCTGCTGTACCATTTCAGTGATTGTGCCCATCACCCAGCCGAGTTCGTCATCTTCGCTCAGCTTGCCCTTGTTAGTCCCTTCATCATCCTCATCTTCCGCATCTTCCCCATCGTCGGAACTTTCAAGATCACTCAGACTATCTCCGATAGCAACCAGCATCTCCTCAAACTTCTTCTGGTGCTTGCTGGAGGTCAATCCGGCGAGTTCACCGTGCGTCATATCGTCCTGCTCTTGTTGAACCGCTGCCTCTGCGTCTTCAACTCGCTTTCTTGCCCCGGCTGTCTCTCTTTCAACAAAATCCTCAATCCATTTCTCTTTCTCTTCATTGCTTAAGAAGTGCGTTTCTCGTCGTTTCTCCGCCGCAAGCTTCTTTTGGATCTCAAGCTGCGCAATGCCCCAAGGGCTGGGACTCTCTGTGCCTCGAAAAGGCTCTTGCCTTCATTCGCTTGGTGACGTTGTTGGGTTGAGCGCTTTGTCGATTTCCCGTTTCTGCCAGCCGGAAGTGGCGGGAGGTCCTTTTTCGGAGCATTGACCATTGTAGTGTGCGTGGACTGTGTTGTTAGGCGAGATGTTGGATGTTGCAAGTTATGGACAATATGGAGGCAAGCTGCGTCTTTTATGTCAAAGTTGGTATGTTTACTCATCTCGAACAAAGCAAAATCATCCTTCTGACTGTCAAAAAATCAGGAATATTGACGATAACTGTACAACATGACCTGATTGTTAGCGTCATTTTCATGTAATATCCCGGGGATTATTTGAGACAAACATCAGCAGATGTTCTTTCCCTCAAACTACATCCTATTTATTTCACACAATTAGGCGATTCCGGCCGTCATACACCGCAATTTATCCATCTTACCAAACAATCAACATCAGACCGACTTTTCGCTAATTGCTGGGCGGTGGGAAACAGCTTGAAGTTGCAGCCAGACTCAGCAGGATTCATCGGGAGCATAACAGTTATGTTAGCTGCTACTTATTCTATTCTGGCAAGATGCTAACTCTATAGTCCTCAGGGCTTCCCACTTCCTCTCGTTATCATCTTCTTCTCCTATTCCACACCAGCACATTATGGATTCACAACGACCCCCACCAGGTGAGAGCGGATCGAATACCAGCCGATTGGTGGGCGCTACATCATATACGGAAATTCTCGGCACACAACGACAGCGCAGACACAAGTTAGTTCACCGTGACGCTGCCGATGCAGCCACCAAACATATGACCCAAGATGCACATTTAAAAATCGTCCGCAAGACTGGCAGCAGGATAAATAAGAAACAGCATGTGGTGGGATATGAGTATATCCATATCAATCCAATCAGCGGTCAATTGACTGTATAATGTACAGCAGGTATCCGCAGAGAGCTACGTAACGAATTCATCGCTGCCTTTAACAGGAAACCTCCATGGTCAAAAAAGGAATTCGTCCGCACAGTCCGCGGGATCGAACATCACGATATCATGAGCTCTGGGATGTTGGCAGATGAATTACCTGATAAGCGTCCCCGTGAGTGGACAAAACATGCTTTAATCACCTTAGAGGAGGCTACAGAAGTGTATATGGTAAAGGTAACAGCCGAATTTCATTGTTAAAAGCATGAACTATTGTCTTGTAGGTTTTCATCATGTCTCCAACTATGGCAAGGCAAGGAGGTCGGGTACAGCTGGAACAGTCCGACATCAGCCTGGAGTCGAATATGGCCACAATGGCCAAAGAAAGCTTTTCGCGTGCCGCAGTTGAGGAAAAGGACTATCCCATAAAGACACCACCCGCCAAGGTCCGAGAAGAAAAGATGCGGGGTGTTGAGATTCCTGGGCACAAACAGGTGAAGGCTGTGATACAAAGACACCCGGCAATGCTTCGTCAAAACCAAACGTCCGGCTGCCTTTCTTGCGAAAATGGCACTGCAAAGAATCTGCAGACACGCTGGACACGCAAAGGAACAGGTGCACTTCCACCCGCCCGACCCAGAGAGCTGATTCCAGAGCCGACTCCACCTCCGCAAGGCACCCCACTCGCCTCAACCGGTAACACTTCTGGACCTCAACCAGCAGAAATCATCAATTGGCCGGACGGATAAACCAATTGGCATACAGCTCTTCACTGGGCGGAATATTTCGAAGATGATGAAGATACTAAGCACGATGCCGATCTTGATCCACATATGCTGACTGATGAAGGTTAGTACACTCTCTGTGGTGTGGTAATGCTGCTAACATTCATTTTGACGACAAGAGCAGTAGATTGAGCGATCCTGCAATTGATGATAAGCATTGACCGAAAGACGGGATTTTGGAGATTATTATTATATATATCTATGTATTATTAAAGAACAACGTACTTATCAAGAAGAATATAAATGAAAACGCAAGTAAGACAGCCAAAACAACGTGAATGATAAACTGTGCCAAATTCAATGATTGCATATTGTGGACACAGCCATGGCAAAATGAGCGTCAACGGAGTGTCAACAATTTTTGGTCATGCGTCCTGGGGAATCACACCTCAGATAAGTTGTCGTTACTCATAAGGGTATTTTTGGCTGCCATTATAGGCAAAACAGATTGCAATACCCTCCCTGCCCCATCATGGAGAGGAGCGTCAACGGAGCATCAACGATTAGTGGTCATGCGTCCTGGGAAATCACACCTCCAATAGGTTGTAGTCAGTCATAAAGCGATTTTTGGCGGCCTTGATAGGTACAATTGAGTGCAATACCATCCCTGCCCCATCATGAGAATGAGCGTCAACGGAGCGTCAACAATTTTTGCTCATGAGTCCGGGGAAATCACACCTCCGATAGGTTGCAGTCAGTCATAAAGGAATTTTCGGCTGCCTTCATTGGCAAAACAGATTGCAATACCCTCCCTGCCCCGTCATGAAGATGAGCGTCAACGGACCGTCAACGATTTTTGGTCATGAGTCCTGGGAAATCACACCGCTGATAGGCTGCAGTCAGTCATAAAGGTATTTTTGGCGGCCTGTATAGGCGACACAGATTGCAATACCCTCCCTGCCCCATCATGAAAATGAGAGTCAATGGAGCGTCAACGATTTTTGGTCATGAGTCCTGGAAAATCACACCTCCGACAGGCTGCAGTCTGTCATAAAGGAATTTTTGGCTGCTTTTATAAGCAAAACAGAGGGCAATACCCTCCCTGCCCCTTCATGAAAATGAGCGTCAACGGAACGTCAACGATTTTTGGTCATGAGTCCTGGGAAATCACTCCTTCGATAGGCTGCAGTCAGTCATACAGGAATTTCTGCCTGCCATTGAAGGGAAAACGGCTTGCAATACCCTCGATGCCCCATCATGAAAATGAGCGTCAACGGAGCGTCAACGACTGTTGGTCATGTATCATGGGTAATCTGGGGGGCGACAGGTTGCACATTGCCATTAACTGATTATTAGCTGCCTTTATAGGCAAAAGTGAAAGTTAAACGCTTCCTGCCCCATCTTCAAAATGAGAGTCAACAGAGTGTCAATGACTGTTGGCCTTCAATGATGGTCAATCACAGCACGATGAGGCGGTTATTGTCTGTATACATCGTTTTGACTGTCATCATATGCTAAAAGGCTCAAGACTACCTATTGGTAGCTCTGTAAATGAAATAAGTTGTTACTGTCCCGGAGGATGTGGCTAGAATATCTCGTACATATCTGCCTATAAAGGGTGCCATGTTCTTCATTAGGGATACCTTAGATCCAGCACCACTCATATTACCGAAGGTGCAAGACCAACTATCATTGATGCTCTGTTGACGCTCTGTTGACACTCATTTGAAGGATGTGGTGGGGCTCGTGAGTATCCGTGTTTGGCACATCAAGGCGGCTAATGCGCCGAAAAGGAACCGTGACATACCAATGTCAATACTTTACGAGTAGTAGTAGCATATCTGAATGCGACCATAAATATGAAACCCGAAACACAGAACCGGAGATTTGACTCGACGGGTCTAACTAAACATGGCGAAACACGAGGGTTGATGGGTACGTGTCCGGGTTTGGCCTACCCAGAGTCAGCGGGTCTGGATTTTGGGCAGGTTTGGACCCGAACCGACCCGTCTTTGCAGTCCAAACCCGGACCGCTGGGGGGTTATCCGGACCCGTTGTTACCAACAAGCATCGAAGATCATTTGCAATGTGAAGTCTCTCAAATCGCGAATGATGACATGTTCATCTGTGGAAGATATCATGACCTCGAGCAATGAGGTGATCAATGATTTTGCATCCGACATGGCTGTAGAAATTAGGATTCTGGGTATTCCGACTCAAGAGAATGCCGAAAATAACGATATAGTAAAGCAGACTGCGGCTTCTGAAATATTGACTCTACAGCTACAAGGAACATACTCAGATCAGTATGACATTGCATGCATATTTGTGAAGTTGAATACAAGGACAGAGTGCAAAAACTGACCGCATAAAACTCCATTTGCGAACGTCATGATGCAGTTCATTGCTGAGTAGCGTTCCGAGCGTTGACTCACTGTGGGCGCTGAATTGTACGAGGGGGACCCGATATTGTCACTTGCATTTCTGTCAATGAAGGCTGCTGATGGGTTCATTTGGGTTTATCTGCAATCCATTCCGGTTAGAGTATCCAAGATTCCAGCGGACTGATCAATTACACTCCGTCAACGCCTATTTTGTGACGTGGTAATGATCTTGTTGTAAGCATATCTGCCTACTAAGGCAGATAATCGTACGATTATAAATCATTGTGGTCGCATATCCCTGTGGTTTTCCTGGATGGACGGCCGATGATCATTGACGCTCCGTCAATGCTCATGTTTACGGCATGGTGACGATGTTGTCGACAGCATTATTGCCTAGAAAGATGGCCAATAGTTCGATTATGTGTCAATGTTGCCACACTGCCCTCGGAATTTCCAAGATGCATGGGAAAAAGTTGGCGATGCTCTGTTGACGCTCATTTTTAGGACATAATTGTGATATTGTAGCAACCGTTCTTGCCTAGACAGGCAGCCGATGATCTGATTATCGCTTGATGTTGCCGCACAGCTCTAGGATTTTCCATGATACGAAGATAAAATTCGTTGACGCTCTGTTGACGGTCCTTTTCATGACATAGTCGCGATGTCGTAGTAACCGTTTTTGCCTAGATATGCAGTCGATTAGCTGATTATGACTCAATGTCGCCGCACAGCCCTAGGATTTTCCATGAGACATGGGCACAATCATTGATGCTCAGTTGATGCTGATTTTTAAGACATAGTTGAGATGTCGTAGCAACCGTGTTTGCCTAGTGAGGCAGCCGATTATCTGAAGATGGGTCAATGTCGCCACACAGCCGTACGATTTTCCATGATACCAGGCCAAAATATGTTGACGCTCCATTGACGCTGATTTTTAGGACATAGTTGCGATGTTGGTGCAAGAGGTTGTGCCTAGAAATCCGGCCAATGAAACGATTATGGGGTAAGGTCACCGTCCTGCTCATGCGTTATGTAACATGCAACGCCAACAGTTATTGACGCTCTGTTGACGCTCATTTGTAGGACATAGTAGCAATGTTGCCACCACTATTGTTCGATAGAAAGGTGGCCAATAGTTTGGTTATAACAAACTGTAACAGCACAGCCAACTGGATGTTCCACGATGCAACGCCAAAGATTGTTGATACACCATTGACGCTCATTTTTAGGATGTGGCAACGAGTGTGTCATTCACCGTTTTCGCAATACTGCCAACCTATACATCGGCTTTGGAACGATCTGAGAATGCAGCCTATTGATTGCTGAATTTGTCGGACTCAAAATCGTTCACAGTTGGTCGACGATCACATAAATCACATTGAAACAGCCTTTGTACAATCAATAATAGTATGTAAAGGATCATATACTCAGTATTGACTTCCAGTATTGCGTTTGTATGTATTATCGTATGCATCCAGGAGTCGTGTTACCTCTCAATTTCTGATCAACTGCTATCTACGCTATCTGAATGAGTAATGAGGTGGCCCAATCACATTCCCGCGCTTTCGGGCCGCAATTGAAGGCATGCTTATCATTTCACTAGTTTTTGGTAAATATAGCTCGAGTTCTTCACCATTCCTTATCCAGCTCCTTCTCCTCGATTTCCATGCCGTACCACAAACCATTTCAAATATCTCAACCATGTGTACCAGGTCTGTGCGGAGAGATATGAAGTTGGATACATAGATGAATTTAGGATGACAGCTGTAGTTGAGATCAATTTGTCATGCGCACTGACAGCTCTCTCTATGACATGTATGATATCACTCGCTTAAATTTTGTTAGCACATTTTGTCACTAATATTGCTTTGGCATTGTCACATAACCGTCACTTGCAGAAAGAAACCGCACGTGTTGGCCATCTTCCAGTGCGATCTGGATTCAAAATCATTCACCTGGTGCGTTTGACCCTTGCACATGTACAGGCAAATTGTCATGTCTCACAATTTGTTCACTGAAATCATGAAAAAGCTGACATGAAGCGAAATTGGTAAACAACTTGCTTTTCAACGCGATCGGACGTCAAAAATTCCACTTTGGATATCAATTCTTCCGCGGACCCAGGCGCCGTCACCATCTCTTTGTCGTAATCCGATATCGGTATGGTAATTAGCTGGAGGGTATACGCCGCGGTAAAAGCTTCCTGGTTCAACAGACCTTACTGGTTCAACTGGCTTCGCTTTCAGCAACGTTGACGAATCGCGCTCCACAGCCGGCTCGACGCTTGTTTTGCCCTCGTTTGACTGCTGCTTCATCTGAATTAGCCTGATATGACTAGTTCCTGGTCGAGAAGTCACTTGCGGCCTTCTCGACATTCCGGGGACCATGTGAAGACTCTGCATATGCTTTGCAAATGTTGTCGGCGGAGGTGCTGGAGCGCCATCATTCATTTCCGGGTCAATGACTGCCCGAACCCTCAAATGGAATGTGCGGTAATTCTCACCTCATTCACTGAAGCAGTCAGCTGCTTCCTCCTATCCCGGTTGAGTCAATTCGTCAAGCCTTATCTGCATGTGCCGAAACCACTCCATGCCCTGCTCTACTGTTCAGGTGATTGTGCCCATCACCCAGCCGGGTTCGTCATCCTCGTTCAGCTTGCCCTGCTCAGTCTCTTCATCATCCTCATCTTCCCCATACACTCCATCATCGGAACTTGCAAGATCACTCAGACTGTCTCAGATAGCAACCAGCATCTCCTCAAACATCATTGCGGGCTCTCTGGACGTCAATCCTGCGATCGCAGCATGCATCATATCGTCCTGCTCTTCCTGAACCGTTGCCTCCACGTCTTCAACTCGCTTTCTTGCCCCAGCGGTCTCTCTCTCAACATAATCCTCAATCCATTTCTGTTTCTCTTCATTGTATATGAAATCCATTTGTGGACATTTCACCACCGGAAGCTTCTTTTTGGATGTAAAGCTGCGCAATGTCACTAGTGCTCGGACTCTGTCTGCGTCGGAGCAGCTGTTGGCTTCATTTGCATTATGATGTCGCTTGGTTGACCTATTTGTCGATTTGCCGTATCTGCCGGCCGGAACAGGGGAAATGTTCTTTTTTGGATCATCGACTATTGTAGTTTGCGTGGACTTTGTTGTTGGGCGAGATGTTGGATGTTGCATGGTATGGACAATATGGACAGAAGCTACATCTTTTATGTCAGGATTGGTAAGTTTACTCATCTCAAACAAAGCAAAATCTCCCTCTTGACTGACAATCAATGGGGAATAGTGAGGCTAACCGTACAACATGACATGATTGTTAGCGTCGTTCTTATGCCATATCCGGGTAATCATTTGAGACAACCATCAGCAGACAATCATTCCTTCGAACAACGTCCTTTAACTATGTAGCGATCAGGCGATTCCGGTGGTCACGCTCCGCAGTGTATCTTGGTTACCAAAAACACCACCTCATACCGAATTGTTGCAAATTGCGGAGCCCGGGACACCCCTGCAACTTGCAGCCATACTCAGTAGGATTCATCTTGAGCATAAGGATCATGTTGGCTGCTACTTAACCCATTCTGACAAGAAGCTGACTATATAGTCCTCAAGGCTTCCCACTTCCTCTGGTTATCATCTTCCTCTCCATTTCCACATTAGCATATCATGGATACACAATGACCTCAGCCAAGTGAGAGCGGATTGAAGAGCGGCTGATTGGCGGGCGCAATATCAAATACAGACATTCTTGGCACCCAACAAGAGCGCAGACAGAAGTTAGTTCACTATGACACTGTCCATGCAGCAACGGAACATATAACCCAGGATGCCCATTTAAAATTCGTCTGCAAGACTGGAAGCACCGATAATTAGAAGCAGCATGCAGTTGGATGTGAGTATATCCATATCGAGGCAGAGGGCGGTCAATTGACCGTATGATTTACAGCGGGCATCGAAAGAGAGCTACGTAATAAACATATCGCTGCCCATCACGGGAAACCTCCACGGTAAACAAAGGCATCTGTCCGCACAATCCGTGAAATGGAACATCAGGATATCATCATGCGTGGTATTTTCACAGATGAATTTCCTGATAAGATTCCCCATGAGTGGACGAAGCAGGCTTTAAACACCTTAGAGGAGGCTACAGAAGTGTATATGGTAGAGGTAACAGCCAAATTTCATGCTTAGAAGCAACAACTAATGTCTTTTAGGTTTTGAACATGACTGCAGCTATGGCAAGGCAGGAAGGTTGGGTACAGCTGGAAGAGTCCGATATGCGCCTGGCGTTGAATACGGCCAAAATGGCCAAAGAAGGCTTTTTGCGTGCTGCAAAAGAGGAAACTAAATACCTCCATAAGAAACAATGCGCCGAGGTCCAAGCAGAGAAGAAGCGGGGTGTCGAGATTCCAGCACATAATGAGGTGAAGGCTGCCATACAAAGCCCCCCGGCAATGCTTCGTCAAAACCAAACCTCCGGCTGCCCTGCTTGGCAAAATGGCACCGCAAAGGATCCGCAGACACGCTGGAGACGCACAGGAACAGGTGCACCTCCACCTGACCGACACAGTGAGCGAACTCAAGAGCCGACCCCACCACTGCCCGGCACGCCTCCCGCCCCATGGTGTTACACTTCCGGGGTTCAATCTTCCCAAATTCTCAATTTGTCGGCCGGATATCCATATTCGCATACAGCACTGGCCGATGCGGACATTTTCGATGATGATGATACCGAGCACGATACTGATTCTGATCCAGCTATGCTGACTGACGAAGATTAGTACACTGTCTGTGCTGCGGTAATGCCGCTATCATTCATTTTGAAGACAAGAGCAGCGTATTGAGCGATCCTGCAACCGATGACGAGCATTGAACGAAAGACACGGGATTTTGGAGATTATAATTATATATATCCATGTACTATTAAAGAACAACATAGTGATCAATAAGAAAGTAAATCAAAATGCCAGAAAGGGTGCCAAAACAATGTGAATGATGAAGTGTGCCAAATTAAATGAGTGCATATTGCGAATACAGCCATGGCAAAAGAGCGTCAACGGAGCGAAAGCGATTCTTGATCATGTGACCTGCGAAATCACAACTACGATAGGTAGTAGTCAGTCATAAAGGATTCTTTGACTCCCTTTATAGGCAAAACAGTTTGCAATACCCTCCATGCCCCATCATGAAAATGAGCGTCAACGGAGCGTGCATGATTTTTGGTCAAGCGTACTGGGAAATCACGCCTCCGATAGGTTGTAGTCAGTCATACAGGCATCACTGGCTGTCTTTATACGCAAAACAGATTGCAATACCCTCCCTGCCACATGATCAAAATGAGCGTCAACAGGGCGTCAACGATTTTTGGTCATGGGTCGTGGGAAATGACACCTCCGATTGGTTGTAGTCAGCCTTCAAGGCATTATTGGCTGCCTTCATAGGCAAAACAGATTGCAATACCCTCCCTGCCCCTTCATGAAAATGAGCGTCAACGGAGCGTCAGTGATTGTTGGACTGGTATCATGGGTAATCTGGGGGGCGACAGGTTGCACATTGTCATAAACTGATTATTGGCTGCATTTATTGGCAAAAGTTATAGTGAAACGCTTCCTGCCCCATCTTGACAATGAAGGTCGACAAAGTGTCAATGATTGTCGGCCTTCCGTTATGGTTAATCAGAGTGTGATGTGGCAGTTATTGTCTATATACATCGTTTTGATTGATAGTATAGACGCAACCGCTCAAGAATACTTATCGGAGGCTCTGTAAATGAAATATGTTCTTACTGTCACGGAGGATGTAGCTAGAATATCCCGTACATATCTGCCTATAAAGGCAGCCATATTTCTCCTGATGGACGCTTCTGATGAAGCACCACTCATAATACCGAAGACGCAAGACCAAATATCATTGATGCTCTGTTGACGCTCTGTTGACGCTTATTTTCAGGATGTGGTTGGGTATGTGAGTATGCTTGTTTTGCACATCAAGGCGGCGAATATGTCGAAAATGAAACGTGACTTTCCAATGTCAATATTATACGATTAAGTGTAGCATATCTGAGTGCCGGTATAAATGTGAAACCTGAAATGATCCACCAGTGATTGGGAGCGACGTGTCAAGCCAAACCCGGCGAAACCAAGGGGTTGACGGGTACGGGACCGGGTCAGGCCCACGAGGAGTCAGCTTGTCGGGTCTCTGGACAGGTCTGGAACCGAACTGACCCATTTTTGCTATCGAAACACGGACTGGTTGCTGTTTTCCCGGAACGGTTGCTAACACTAGGTGCAGGACCCGTGATGTTGAAACCGCGGTCTCGTTCCAACCGGGCCGGAAACCCTCGCGATTATGTGTGGTTCGGGTAACAAACCCGCAAAGACAATGCGGGTTGCGTTTCCAGCCGGATCTGGACCCAAACCGGATTGAACCATTGGTCAAGAACCGGACCACTCCCGGCCACCCTTGAGCCGTTCTTAACACTACGCATGACGTCCATTGGTTTCCATGTTTGCAGACTGCTGCCGTTCATACTTGGCTGTTGTCTCAGCATGATCATGCTGTCCTTCACATCCAGACCCTTGCTCCGATTGTGACATCTGTGTATATCGCCTAGTGCTGCACGGTTGTCTTGGCAGCGGTGGCGTCCTCAAGTGTGGTGGTCCTGACCAATCATTTGTCGCCCGGGGCCGGCGAATAAATGGTATTGTTTTTCTTTTCATTTCAATCATACTGTATTCACTCTATTTAGAGTATGACAGCCCCTTACTCCCCTCCTCCTCTGGGCTAGCCATCTTGATGGCAGAGTTCCCATCCTACTACCCGTTGTCCCCTTCTGACAAAAGACTGAAAAGCATCCGCTGTTGATCTATTTGAACTGCAAACGAAATGTGATGAAATCCGGCAGAGCCCGCCCACACTTACTCGTCTCATCCTCCGCACACCTGGGTGGGAATTTCCCGATCTCGGTAGCTATCGGGAAGTCCATCACCAGCTTGTCGCAAGACCACAAGGATAGCAGTTCAGAGACTCGCCGGGGTCGGCATCTGCCCGCTCTCCATTCTGTTGCTTTCCCCACCTCTTTGCACACCGTCTTTGCTGGGCTCTCCATCGGCTGCAGTGGCAGAAGAGATGCTCCCGGGTGTGGGTTAACATGCTGCCTCTGCCCCCGCATCACCAGCATACGTCGTCGTCTTGGTGTCCGAACCACTTCAGGTAAGTTCCCACTGGCGTGTGTCCGGATTTCAGTCGTTATAACCTGGGGGCCAGTCGTTTCCGATATTCATTGCGATGGGTCTCATACTCCCAGCTTTGCTCGTTGGTCTGTAGCCGTAATGTTTGCTGCATTTGTCGGCCTTCCATTGAGCCTTCGCCGCGGTCATTGCTTCTGAGTTCTGTCTTGTCCTGGTCACGACCGAGGTATATACTCGCTCTCGCACTGTGACTGATCTGCGGCCCTGTGTCGTTAGATTCGCTTGGCAATCTGCTGCCTCATCTACGGGAATGCCAGTGTTTCATGGCACGCAGAGAATTTGGGTCTATATGCCGGCTTCGCAAAGTGTCCTCGAGCTCATGTTAATCCACCTGCCCAGGGGCTACCGTGACCCCAGGTCCAGGTGCTCCATTCATCAAATGGCCGCTTGCGAGCTGCTTGGGACTGCTATTTTCGTGACTCAATGGGTCTGCAGTATGTCCCTCTATCTCTCTGAGACCCGGAGTGCGAGTCTGATTGCCCACAGCGCTGCATCATAGACCTCCATTCATTGTGTGCGTAGGTGGCTGCAGAAGGTTTTCCAGCGGTCCCCATGCTTGCCAACTGCAGCGGCTCCTACTCTGCCATTGTTGGATGGTGACCCGTCTGTCCACCACATCCAGACCCCTGGGCCTACATTGCCCTCTCTTGTTCTCGCTCCGGGGATAGCCTCTCTCTTAGGCATCGTGCCTTTGCTAAGGATGACCGGCTTGACAGCCGGCTCTTCGTCAGGGTTCTGCCAGAGCATGAACTTCGCTTCCCTGCCTCACGTATGCTCCGTTGTGATGAGTGTTGGCAATGGTTCCGGAATGTCACTTCGGGTCTGGGTCCGGGTCCCACCCGAACCGTTGGCAAATTGGTTGTCTGAGTTGCCACTCAACCCGAACCGTCAACCTGGGTACGGCTGAATGGTAAACTCCCAAACCTTCTGAAATGGGTGGGTTGTCAGCAGATCGCCCAGTGGGTCCATCCATAGATTCAGATAACGCTCTTGCTTTTGGAGTATATGAATAGTATCTTATCAAAATCGCGTTTTCAACAACCATAGATATGTTTTTGCATGCTTTGCAGGGTGCAATATCGATCAATTTGGAATCGGTAATTTCGCCGATCATGGCAGTCAATGATTCGGTTTGGAACGCGGAGATCTGCACGATACCTTGATTACCAAATATGCAATAAATACAACTGTTGACGCTCCGTTGACGCTCATTTTCAGGATGCGGCAGGGAGCATGTTGTTGTTGTTTTTGCCAGTGAAGGCTGCCAATAGTTGATATATGAATGTCTTCAACGAATTGGAAAATGAATTATCCCAGATTCGAAGTTGGCAATTGTTGACGCTCCGTTGACGCTCATTTGCAACATGAGGCAGCGATCATGTTGGTGTAGTCTTTCCCAGTAATGGCAGCCAATATCTGATAAATGATGGTCTACAACCAATTGGAACATAAATTACCCAAGATGCAAAGCTAAAATTTGTTGATGCTCCATTGACGCTCATTCTCAGGATGCGGCAGGGAGCATGTCACTGTTGTTTTTCACAGTAAAGGTGGTCCATATCTGACACTTGGATGTCCACATCCAATGGGAAGATACATTACCCAACATGCGAAGCTATGAATCGTGGATGCTCTGTTGACGCTTATTCTCAGGATGCGGCCCGGAGCATGTCGCTGTCTGTTTTGCCTATAAAGCCTGCCAAGATATCAGTTAGGTATCACAGCGACCAAATTGTGGTTTAATTACGGTACTTACCAAACCACAATTCGTTGACTCTCAGTTGATGCTCAGTTCAATGTATTGGCCATTGAACATCTGCCGCCATCGATCATAGTTTTCATCATGATTTGAACATATTCGTAGTCTTTCTGCCAGATTGAGGCTTGCGCTTGTGACAAAGCCGAGCGCAGTGACATTCTTGCACTGTTCGCTATGACACGAATACAATTTATGTATCTTGCCAAAAGCTGCATTGTGCCTGCTATACATCTGTTTATCAACCGGTATTGACAAGCTACTGATCACCATTCACCCATAATATATCACTAACCAAAGCTCTAGTTCAAGATACATTCAGAAGCTGGTGAAACATCTACGCATTCTGTCCTAGACTGTTTTCACTCCTTTATTCCCCCTCCTTTCCATTGCATTGACCATCGTTGTCACCTTGTCACGCTGCCTCTTTGACTTCCGGGTGGGCCAAATCCATCTGAGGACATTTGGCGCGGTGCTGACATCCCGCTGCTTAGGGCAGTCTGGATCCTCAATGTGGTTGACTGGCTCTATATCCAATTCAGTGTCCGCCCCGCAATTGTCTTCGCTGTCATTCGGATCATCTCAGTCCCCATTCCTGTAAAGCAACTCCTCAGTGTCTGAAATGCTTCCTGGTGGGATATCCTCATGACTTTCGACTGGATGATGGTTAATTTTTCGGATTCGGCAAAAATTCAACATTTTAGGTTGTCCTCCAGGGTGGTCCTTCGCAGACAATGGTGGTTGCAATGGAGATCTTTCCGAAAATTTCAATGCAGCAGCACCATCATGTTGAGAGTGTGACCAGGATGCGTTGAGAATCTCTTTGGTGAGCGAATTGTATCCCACAGCAGTCATCTGCATGTGTTGATCACAAGATTCGTTGTGGGTAACACGTAGGTTATGGCTGCCCTGCCACGTCTCTAGAAAGTCGTGAACCTTGGCCATTCTGTGCAATTTCCTTTCCTCCGCCTCTTTCTTCATTTCCGAGTCCTTTTCTGTGTTCGTTGTATCCAATTCTGGGTCAGCACCTGCCAAAATCCCAACAGTGGCTCAAGCAAACTGCCATATAACAACTTTTGCACGAAGAGTCCCGGCTTGGGTTTTGAATGCCTCCAGCCACTAACATCTCGACCTGGGGACTAACTGGCCTCCACTCCGGGACAATGTGTTATGATAGAGAATTTATCGTGCGCTATATTAGAGAGATCAGCGTACTTGGAGTGCGTTTCCTCCTGGTGACACCAGCAGATGGCTATGTCTGGTGACCAAAATGTATTGCTAATCTCCATAGGGTCGGAGTGGTAATCATAGAGATTTGGATCAATTTGCCCCCAGTTCATCGGTGCTTCAGGTGGCAAATTCAAATGGAGCCGGTTGGAGGTCAATAAGCGTGCTGTGCGATCGCTTCGTCCTGGTGTAGTCTCAGCCACGTTGTTAAGCGTTAGGTATTCTTCATCATCGCGGGACATATCATACGGATCACGGGATGATTGACAGCTTCCAAAACGCGTTCCGGAGAGGATGAGATTGCTCTTCGGTAATCTTTTGTGTGTATTGACCGGGACTCTTCGACGTCTGGCACAGTTTTCATTCTCCAGGTACTTCGGAAAGGCCTGTTGGTATTGGGTAGTATATGATGTCTCGTCCTCAGGAGTAATATCCATGCCTATTTCCCACTGTTCAAATGATTGCAACTTGTGGAACCAATTGAGGATATGTGCAGAAATGAGATGCATGCCCCTCGATGGAGTCACTTCAGTGTAATGATTGGACAGCTTCTGTCGAGCTAACGTCATGGCGAAGAACAAGTCATCTTTCCATGGAGTGTTGTTCTTAGCCAATGCTTGCATCACACCATCCATGTGATGAAAAGTATCATAGTACACTGCGATCACGTGATGGAATGTGACTGTATGGCTCTTTGACATCCACAGTGTCCAATATCGGAATGGCCTCATCACTTCCATGACATACTTCACCGTGGTGGATTCATCTGGAGATGTGAAGAGTGGCCGGTAATTGCTGTATGTTGGGTGTTCAAGCCACACCTGTGTGAATTGGCATAATCGGCAGGCACACTTGAGCAACTCTAGGGTCGAGATCCCACCTGTATTGACATCCATAATCTCAGGTACTGCAATACGTACATTGGCTTGGTGACAGTCAATGAACTTGTTTCAACGACCAGGTGTTAGTGTAATCAGTACATCAAGCATTCTCTGCTATAAGAAGGTCAGTTTCAGCTCTTTCCAATTATCTTGAAATATGTACTTTCTCAATTATCTGTCCTAAACCTGGTTTCATGGCCGACAACTTATTGATTCTAGCGTTGCCCACTTTTCGAAACCTTTGACTCTTCCCAATGTCTACACTTTCATTCTCTCCAGAGTGTTGATCGAGCTCATGGGCTTCCCAGGACTTGGTGCGGCCTGTGACACCCGGACGGTGCCTGAATGCCCCCACAGTCCGCAGTATGACGTGCGCCTTGCAAGGTATGTGGTTCCTCAAAGTATGCCACTAGATTCCAGAGGCCTCAAGTGTTGATTGCAGCTTGCACGTCATCGAGGGATATGATGAGGTATTATCAGTGGTAATTCCAAGCAAACGGCCATCGGTAAGCTCAATACTATCAACCAAGCCATTGAAATGTTAAGCTAGCCTTGTTCCAGTATGTTGGCCCTTGACCTATCATCACTAATTAGCTTTCGATAAGTGAAATGAACGGCCATTCAACCTTATCAAATGCAAGTTGAACTTCACGCAATTCCGAATATCGATGCGTATAGTAAGGAATGACTGACGTTATGACTAGTGTGTTCTTTGACCTCCATCCGTCCAAGGCTAATTTGGCTTCATTGCGTGATGGCAATTGCTTCTTGATTGCATACACGGTGAGTTCATATTCCCTCACCCAAATTTTGCTGACTGTCGTAGAAGTTGGCAGCACACAGTCATCGAGTAATGCCTTATATGACTGTCCTAGCTCTGGATTTGATAAAGCATTCTATGCAATAGGAGCCGAAATGAATCCTAACATGAGGTAGCGATTCCATGTGTCTTGGTGAAGTTCGGAAGTCTCAAAGTTCATCGCTGCCAGTTTGAAACGTTTCGGCTGCCATTTCTGTCATTATGGATCAAAGTGGATGTCATATCTGATATTCCTCAGCGAACTTACTATTGTTATTCCTTGACATCCATGGCTCTTCAGGATGGCCAAAACAGTTTCATGGACCGTTGAACTAGTCAATTGAGTGATATCTGAATCTGTTAATTTGTTTAACTTTGCGATGTGAGCTCTTGCCAGCAAGTGTTTCCCCATTGACCTAGTCCCATGTTCTGATGGATGGAGAAGAACTTGATGACAAATGATACATATGATGCCAGCGCTGCCAGTCTCCTCAATTCCGCAGTGTAAATAGAAATGCCACAAAGGCACATGTCTAGAATTATTCCAAGCAATAGGCCATGTCCAGTCTACATTGATTGAAGCCCACCAAGCATCGAAGATGATTTGTGAAGTAAGGTCAATCAAATCACGAAAGAAGATAAGTTCATTTTTGAAAGAGATCATAACATCGAGCAATGAGGTGTTGAAAGATTTTAAATCTGACTTGGCAGTTGGCATTAGGCAGCGGGGCGATCCAACTCAAATGACTGCCGAAAGTAACCATCCAGCAAAGCACACTGCAGGTTCTTAAATTTTGACTCTACTGCTACATTGTAAAGGCATACGCCCGTGTATGGCCTCGTAGGAAGGAATATCAGTTGATACGGTTGCACCCGTGGATGTCAATATTGTAGAGTAGTATAAAGGAAAGTTAAGGTAAGATTATCGCTAGAGATCTAAGGCTCGTGGCGAGCCGACTATATAAAGCGGGTATTACCCGGCCCTGGACACGTCACATACAGCCGTGCCATTACATTATCCCCCTCTTTAGGTGCAGACC
>Ga0307512_10001916_pt1 | contig 27793 bp, 19 predicted proteins | sample 14_EM_MG_FD_200267 | JGI IMG/M metagenome (GOLD analysis project Ga0307512, IMG submission 200267) | Populus trichocarpa ectomycorrhiza microbial communities from riparian zone in the Pacific Northwest, United States - 14_EM | ecosystem: Host-associated > Plants > Roots > Unclassified | place... | reverse complement strand
ATATCGCCCGACGTCGCAACACCTCAGACCACTTCTTTATCTTACTAAATTATACCGCGACCCTCTCACCGCTTCCTCCGCGTCTTCCAACGTCTCCGCCTTTCCGTAACACAATTCCTTCGACACCACCACAAATCACCCTGCATTATCCCTAAATATTCTCCTGCCTATCTGCGCCGTGACAGCTCACAGATGCTGGAAAGATTGTTCATCACTTAATTACGATGTTTACATCAGAGGCACCAAACGCTCTCCCTCAATTTATACAAGGACAACCTATGCACAACACAACCTCTGCTGGCAGACCTCCATCGAATGGGGATAGGAGCATGTGGCACACACAGACAGTAGTTCTGAGCATTTCCCAAAGGGCTAAAAGTTGAGAAAAATACCAAATTGCCGTATCATTTTCGAAGTGGAGCTGTTAATGATAGGGTTGCAACCTTCCTATAGATGGAGAGTTCTCCTGTTACCGTGATGTCTACAATCCACCCTCTAAGTAGTGAGGATTCACTGGTGCTGAGAATGAGACAGCATGCGCGTTCCGGTTTCACAAAAAATCACTCGGCCGGCTCTGGCCACACAATCTTCCTTGCCCCCACTGCCTACCAGGCTGGTTATCAAGCACACCCCCCCTTCCCCTCTGCTGAAAGGTACCAGGAATACATTTGTCACTTTGGATGGAGAGTAGAGTAGATTGTTTCCTTTGCAGGTGGAAAAGAAGTCACGGTGGTAGTGGAGAAGGCATGAAAACCACCATAAAGTGTGAGGACCGCAATGAGGCTTTGTGTTTCACACCCAAATGAAATTGTTTTTATGAATTTCACCATATATAGAGTATTTTTATTTATTCTGGGGGCATTTGGCTGGATTGTGGTTGTGTGATGTGTATTTTAAAAGCGGGCCCGTCTATGGGCCCGAACCCGGTTACCGGCAAAGGGATACTAGTAGATTTCTAGAAACGTATAGCCTCAGTCACCGCTGGACGAATAAAATCATGTCATTAATCGATCTACCTAGCTGCTTTAATATTATCTACGCTATTACAACAAGCTAAACATTAGCTTAGCCAAATCGTACGAGATATGACATATACATATGGTGATGTCAGTTTGAATCTGCTAGTCTGTAGTGCAGATGTATCTTACAAAAATTAACTGCATGATCGTGGAAACTTCTAACTGCTTGATGTCTGAAACTCGAGACTCCCTAAGGTTGGTGGTTTTGAGTTCCTAATTAAGCTCAGACTTCTTCCAAAACTTTTCGCGATGCTCTTCCGCAAGAAACATTCTCATGGACGTGCGCCATCTTTCACCTAACCTAACAGTTTGTCTAACAAAGCGGAATTTGCGGGATTGTCAACAAACTTATTCGGGGTCATCTAATATCACTCAATTCTGGTCTCGTGTATAGTGTTGCATATATGGTTTATCTCCTGTCGTATGGCTTCAGTTGGGCTGATGCATAATCTCTCTAAGATGATGGTCATTCCATACTCAGCTGGAGATGCCACTCAGCTGGAGATGCCAGCTGAGTGCGCATGCATGCGTACAAGACATACAAAGACATACTCCGACTACCGCGTATATAAGTCCATGAATGTACCTGTACTTTAGGATATACAAGCTTCTAGCAATCAGTACATTTCAACATATAGTGTTACATACAAAGGACCACTTGCGCTTATGACTTCTCGCTGCTCTCACACACAGTGTAGATAATCTTGCTATAGCTCGTTATGTACCTTCAAAGCAAAGCTGCACAAGCTGTTGGTTCCATAATCACTAGAATCGAGATAGTTGCGATTTCGTATCGAAGCTTCCCCTCTCAACATACTTAAAGAGAGGCGCGTAACTGTTAGTGTCGCCATTTTAGGTACTGGCTGTTTTCGATATCCAGTCTCCACTCTCCAATTTTACATTGATCCCTTTTCGTGGCATAAGGTGACACTAGTGTGGATAGGTACGCAAACGCGAGGGTAAAATAATGTTGCAGATGAAATTTAGAGTGACAGAAAGTATAGTAATTAGCCTCCTGATTGCGAAAGCCTCCTAAACTGTGAATCTGAAAAATTTTGCTTAGTTAAATCTCGACAAGAGTTCACCTAGCCATACTGAAATCGTTAGCTGTACATGACATTCGCAACCAGGAGCTTCGGCAACTAGTAAGCTTCTTACTGTACCCATAGTACATCATAAGCGCCTTCTACGATCGCCGACAAACATAGCATCCAATGCGGCAATGTTTCAAAGCAATTTCGATCGTGCTGTACCCCCACAATTTTGCAAGCGGTGTGCTGTGAGAGATAGAAAGGTACAGGGTCCAGAGTACATATGCACAGCAAGATGTATGTGTCAATATATTTCACAACTACACCCACTTCTGCCTTCATGCCTTCTCCAATTTGACAGCAACACTCAGAAAAACGAAAGAACAGACGGAAATGACTTGCGCTTTTTCACCGCAAAACGAATACGAGAAAGCGGTTGCCGCTATTCGTCTACGCTCCACTGCATAAGGTCCGGAATATATGCGGCGAATTCCGCTGTTGGTTTATTATGAAAACTGCCGAGATGAAAATGATACAAACAAAAGATCAGAGAGTGGAATCGCGGAAATACATCTTAATGCTCAGATCTCAGTCCTAGCTCAACAAAATTAATCATCGGGGCTTTATTCTCCATATTTGCTTATTTCGGAGCTGTCTGAGAAGAAATTCTGTGGTCTTGTCACCGATCCAAGAGTCACCAGAGAAAACGTCTCCGGCGGGAAAGCGAGGTGAATATCTGCGATCCCGGTGAGACTTGCCCTACGCCTACAAAAGGAATCCGGCACGCTGTTTATCGCCGGTAATATACTTCCGTACTTGAAACTAACCCTAATAGCCCTATTTCGCACAAGCAGTCACAAACATGTGACTCTGATTCTCACCAACTCAAAGCCCAGCAGAAACCATCTCTCCTCCACCCCGGGGCCCTGCGGCAATCTGTCTCCTCCACTATATTACCCGCTACCTATTGGTCCCTTTACTGCCATCGCTATTTGCGGTCTTTTTGCTACGCTATCGGCTGTTTTGACCACTGCAAATCATCGAACATGGCAGATTGAGCGAGGGCAGTGACGGATCTATCGAAGGCGGCGGATCGGTCAACAACGGAGAGAGCTCACGGGAAGCAGTGTTACCTATCAAGAGGGGATCTATCGAGGGTTGGTTGGCCAAGGGCACTTGATCGGTAGCGGGTGTCGGGGTTCGACAGCGGCAGATTTCACCAGAGCAACAGATTTATTGAGAGCGGATGAGCGACCATTGTTCGGTTTATGCAGACATTCTCCAATCGTCTGATGTCGACTACAGATTGCATATCTGATTATTGTCAGGCAACATTTCATCCATAGTGGCGTTTACTCTAGATGGTATTTTTCTACCCCCGTTTTCCTAGTTGACCATGGCAGTTTACGGGAGGTTGTAAATTTATCGACAATCGATCAAACGAGAGCCGATATATCCAGAACGGTACAATCTACGAGTGTATCTATCATCACTTAGGAGTGTCTAATGCACCTAGGGCGGATTTATTGTCAGGTATCCAAAGCGTAGCAATCGAGCCTCGAGCGCAGTGTATCTATCGGGTCAGTGGGCTTCTCTCAAGTGGTAGTTTATTCGGGGGAGGTGGATCTATTGAGAGCAGCTTCTACAGAGAGTAACGTAGGATTGTCAGTAAATCAGGAAGACTCGCTGAAGCATTGAAGAATAGAACGATGGATTATACTATTATACCGCGATCAACACGACTCTACTCCCTCAGATTCTTCCCTAATACAATGAACTATAGATCTCGTGTTCTCTGCTGTCTTCAACACTGCACACCGGGCGCGTACTAAGCCGACCAAGATATACGTTGACCAGCGAAAAGCGATTTTGCCGTTCGAATATCACATGCTACTTTCTTTGCTTCAAATGTGGAGCTGTGCATCTGTCTCGTGCCGGAGAAGGACTGACGCAGAAGGCGTTGGCATTTGGACAATTATTTTTGCTGGTTACTACAGAAAATGCTCTTCTACTCAAGCATGAATCTCTTTTCCAATGAAATCGGCTTTGCCGGTTTGTGTTCAAAGTACCACCTTCAGAGACGAAAAGTGTCAAAAACCGCAACCACACTTGCAAGCTACCCGAAAACATGACTCACTCTACAAAGACACCGTCCATCGGTATACAATATCGTAAAGAAACTCCGAAAACATGACCCGTTCCTACCTTACCCCGTCGTCTGTCGCTACTCGAAAAGGAACAGCAACTTGCCACCAAAAACATGACCTATTCCCATTCAGGCGGACTGTCCGTCCATCGTTACATGTTATCGAAAAAGAACTGCAAATAGCCACCAAAACATGGCCTGTTTCCACCTAGCCTGCTATCCCGTCATCCGTCATTACTAATAATCGTAAGGGGGAATCAAATCGCCACCAAAAATATCACTTGTTACCACTCATAATCTGCCCGTCGTCCGTTGTTACCGATAAGTTGACGATCCTCATTGTTATTCATCAGCTGAAGTCAATCTATACCTTGTCAGCACCAGCGAAAAAGAGACGGAAGAAAATAGTACCTAATAACGCTTAACAAGGGAGGGTTTAAACGAGAAGCAACTTCTTCACATACTTGCACCGAATGTATTCCCGTCTGAACAGCGTGACTCTCCAGCAATGTGAAGTTGCAATATACACGCTTCCACATCCTTAACCGTGCAGACTTTGTTGAGGTATAACTTGGTCAAATCACTTACTTCCGCCGTCTTTTTGTACTCATATAGCTTGATCTTGCCACCTTCAGGACAATTGAACCGGTAGTATATTCCGGTGCCGCGAAATTTGTTTTTTGCAATGCTGTGGACGTATTCACTAGATGTCGCCAGCGCCTCAATAAGCTTGATGGTGTCCAACTTTGCGAAGGCCCTTCCTACCAGTGGAAGACCCAAACTCGTGATGAGGCGCTCTCTACCTAACCGGCGACCCTGTTGAAATCCTGTACCGATACTCACAACGCAACCGATATCAGTTGAAGGAAAGTTCTGCTTGGCCTCCTCGATCAGATGAAGCACTGGATTGTTATGACCGATGCCACCATCGCTATTTGATCAGCTTGGAACGCAAATGATAGGGGTATATGGGTAAATAGTACATACATGAAATACTTGTCTTCTTTACCATCAAAGATGCACTTGGCAGTAAAGTACGTAGGCGCAGCTGTCGTAGCCCTGGCTGCGTCTACCACACGTACACCTCCGAAATGATCGCCCGGCACTCTGTATGATCTAAATAATGTCGCTCTATCTGGGTAATTGGCTTTGTTTTGATCTACCGCAACAACGAATCTGCGATATGAGCTTCAGAAATCCTAAGAGACAATTCACACTTACATAGGGCATCTGAACCCTGGTTGGCCGATTGCAGTATCTACAAGCCTGCAGCCCCCTGGTTGATAGCTCTCTGTATCGGGACTGTATTTTTTCACGATGTCCTGTAGAACCTCCTCAAACACACTAGAACTGAATTTTGCGTCGGTACCCCAGTCCCCGCTTGCGCTGAATATTTTTTCGCCCAGTTGCTCATAGAGAGTGATACACTTATCAACACTCATCCCGAACCTTCCTAAAAGAATTGCAATCAAACTGTTGGGAAATCCAAGTCAGAAATTGTTTCCGTTCATGAGCTAAGAGTTCTGTACCCTCCAGTGGATGTCCCACCAATCATATCAAAATACTGACAGGGAAGGGTGCCTGGGGCGATGACCCTTTTGGTCTTTAGATCGTTCATAATCCGCTGAAGAATCAGGAGCGATGACATGCCCCGTATTCCGCCACCATCTACACATGTCAACATGACAACGATCACCTATAGTTGCGGCGGCATACAACATACCAAGCGATAATAGGCGAAGTTTTCGTCTCCGTGCCATTGAGATTGTACGTAATGATGGACGCATGGCCCTATGTTGAAGTTAATTGTTTGAACGACCACGAGCTAGTACGATGAGTTCCTTACCAATGAAGGAGACCCTCGACGTGATTCTGAGCCCAATGTAGGACTTCATCTGCTTTCTTGTTTTTCCACATCCTCTGTTTCTGGTCGAGCGTAGGTCCTCGGCGAAATTTGACCTTCGGCACCTGATCTTTGTACGCTTTTATTGACTTGACTACGCCGTGCCCGTCAGCTGATTTGCGTATGAATTCCCGGAATTTCCAGAACCCATACAACAGGACTTTCGTATCCACTTGATTGTCTCCAGGATCCGCACAAGATCATCTGGGTCTGGTTCATGCAATTTACCAAATCTGCCAACGGTTATGACAAACCAGGCGAACCAATTTGGGTCCTTTGCTTTAGCTTCCGCGGCAGAGCCGAGGAGCTTAGGGTTGCGCATGGTGAATGCTGATGGCAGAAAGCGTTGGAGGTGAGTGCTGTGGTGCTGCCGAGCATTGGTGGTAAAGGGGGGGTAACTTGCGGAGAACAGAAAGAAAGAAGGAAAATAAGAAACAAGCTCAATGTTAACGTCATTGAGTCTGAGTAAGCACGGATGACTGCCCCTCACACTTCAACCCCGCTTCCACAGTTTCAATCGACAGGAGACACGTATGTGACTAAAAATCGGATAAAATATGGGTTTCCTAACCAATGCTAAGAGACAAGATAGAAAACAGGATCTTGTTGGTTGCCAAAGTTCCCGTACAAATTGATTTTCTTAGGATTCCTTAATGTTGAATTCATTTCAAGCCGCTTAATTTTTCGTTCCAGCTTTTCCGATTTTAGGTCCATATCCGAGTAACTTGGTATTGGAGTTTAGAGTAAATTCTGTGTATTTCGAAGTACTTGCTGTGATCATAAAATACTGGATTAGTTCCTTGAAATCATATCCGCCCGATATAGCAATCGGATAACAGTGTATCTTTCAGTCTCATAGAGGTGTATGTTTCAGGCCTGGCAGTACCTGCTGTTGCCGGCTGGAGGAACCGTCTCCGGATTGACGAATATGTTTACCACGGTGCGTTCATCCGTCCTGCTGGATCCTCTAACATTCGTAGCATATATGGGAAGGCTGGCAATGCCGGCTTTTCCGAGCTCTATTTAGCCGCCGGGTGAAGAAATTTTTCAGACAAACCTTGCAAGGCACATGAAACTCGGAGGACGAGAACAGCCCGCCAAATGGCTTTTGTTTGATCCATAAATAGAGTGTGTACAGATTTCTATGCAGCTATTAGTGGTTATTGCAAGTGCATACTCAAAACATGCGAAGATACTCTGGAACTAAACCTTTAACTCGCAGAGCAGTCACACATTGCTGATCACCATCACCGCGACACCATCTCTTTCCTCCACTGCTTATTTTGACCACTTATATTTGCTTTTACTAGCATCTCTCCTGCAGCCCCCCCGGTAGGGGCCAGCCTTGTTATTGTCTGCATGTTGGCAGCGAAAGGAAAACCGAACAAGCAGTGTTCGACTAATATTGCATTCGATCTCATTTGTTGCGAACTATTCAAATTTTGTGAAGAGGCCTCCGTATCTAATGACACTATTGGTGGCTTTTTTCACTACGTCATCGACTCCCGATGACAGCTTTCTGTCTAATCGCCCTGGATGACGGACGAAGATCTACTTTCGTTCCGATCACCTTAGCTAATGGAAGCTCATCTATCAAGACTAGCGGTAAAATAATCCGGTAGTCTATAGACACTAGCAGGGGGAGCAGTGGTGGATCCATCAAGCCGGTGGACTGATTATAGATAGCGGTCTATCCATGGAGAATAGCAGCTCTATCGAAAGCGCTGGATTTATCGAGAAGGACTGTGTGCCATTCAAAATTCGAGTTCGACAAATGAATTGACAACAGAGAGTTTATCCTCAACCACGATATGAACTCGAGGCCGACGAGGTCTATCTCATGTATGCGAGCACCGAATCTACTTGTATATTTTCATCCTTCATAGACCGTTAGCAGAAATACCCGCATACGGAACGCACGGTTCGAAACTTATCCGGCGTATGTGGACAGTAAGTGGATGACGCCTACCGATAACTAGGAGGCCGGATATCAATATTTGTGAGATGTCAGTAGTGATAATTGGTCAGTGGGTGGAGTGTGGATGAATACATTATTTATCGGTGTACGTCCGCTCAGATTTGTATGTATATAGACCTATTCTTTGTCCTGTCCTCAGTATCTCAATAAGACTCTTTCAGTTCTATCTTCTGCAAGCGTTGCTACCAGCGTCGGTTGCCAAGTGATCTCTTCGCGACCATGGTGTCAGGTTCTGTGTTGGGCTTGGCTGAGGGCGACCAGTGTGTAACCGTCCACCGTCGAAGCGGATCCGCTCTCATGTTGCGAAGTAAATATTCTACCGATGGATACTTGATCCAAGGTTATGAGTAGCTAATCAAATAAACCTATTTGATCTATCAATCTCACATTTATCTAACTCAACTTCAAATGAATATCATCACACTGTTGCTATTTGACAGGGTAGGAAAAAGGGAGGGCAGCACATACCCAAACAATCTTCGACGGCGACTTTGTTGTATAGAACTATGTTCTACCTACTAGCCATTAGACCGTTCTTATATATAATGTAGCAGACCATAATTAGATATATGCTCCGATCAGATCAGCACGGACGTCGGTTCCGTCTTTGCAACGGGAGCGTCACCGCTGGTGCTCGTCTTGCCTAAGAATCTGGAACTTAGAACTCCGCCACAGTGATTTCTTAACCAATCATACCTAGTATTTATATTCCAACCTTCAAAAACTGGATAGCGACAGGACTTGGCGCTATAGTGAGGAACAACTTCTATACGTTAAGGTTTTGCTTGGGTTTGTGTAGGTTGTAGTTCGGCTACAGGCATTGATGTCGAGCACCATGTAGCACAGTATCAGAGTTCTATTAAAAGGGTAGTGAGCTTTTGGGGGAAGGTATCGAGGATGTATATATTATATTGAAGAAGGGTGGCAAGGATAATAATTTCACAATCAAACACTACCGTCACATGCAATCGAGAGGTTTCCTGCTGGACAAGTCTATGATTCGCCACTCTGCCAATCCCCCGTCATTACTACATCTCCTAGCTTCCTTTTGTTGTTGAGTTGGTATCACGCACAACAGCTCCCCTCTGCAAAGCGGCGGAACCTGGAAAAGGATCTCATTCGAGGGGTAATATCGAGCTCAACCTACAGTCACCGTGTGTCGTATGGTACGGATTGGATACTATGCGTTGCTCTAGATTGGATAGTACATAGGGACTTCCTCGATTCCTAGATGAACTTCGCATGCGTCTCTAATCCGTACTGTCCTCATCCAGAGTGTACTCCGGGCTCTTTGAGACAGCATACAGGGCCAGCGTATTTTGGCTCGGTAGTGTTTCATAATATTGTATTCTGCTTATGCTAATGTAAGAATTTAGATGCAAGAGTTCCAGACTGCTTTTGATTAGTTAGAGAGAGCAGATCTGGGATCTTTTGACTTGCTGAAACTTAAACCCACAGGTTTCACCTAGTGGTTGACTCTAGATCTTGGGGGATCATCCACTGCAGCGTTCAGTGCGTCTCATTTTGTGTTGGTAGGTTGTGGCAAAGCTGGCAGATAACGCCGGCAGTCTGAAAGTTATAATTCTAGTCAATTTTTCGGGCTATATCGAGGACAATTGAATGTGGCAAGGATAGCTAGTTCTTCTCGAGACATAGGACATTGATAGTGAGTAACAGAGGAGAGAAAGCGATGAGGAGGAGGAAGAGGAGAAAGAGGAGAAAGACGAGGAGAAGGAAGAAGAAGCGGAGGGTTGGGGACATGAAGAGGAGAAGGTATAGACTTAAGGTACAGAGAAAAGAGAAGGAGAGGGACTCGAGATATATACAAGAGACTTGTGTGCACTACCATTAGCCCCGGTTACAGTGAGCTTGTATCAGGTCTGTAACATGTCTCAGATCTTACATATGCACCAAGGATGAGGAGGAGGGATCAGAAGAAGGGACTAATAGGCGAAGAGAAGGAGTAAGGAGCGGAAAAAGTGGGAGAGGCAGCAAGAGAAACTAGATGAGCAAACCTATCAGAGGAGGCGAAGGAGAAGAGAGGATGTTAGGTGGCGGTAATTATAATCACGGTGGCGAGTACAAACCATTTAAAATGCTCACTTGACCAAGTACCTATAGTAATCGACTGTCTATTGACGAATCCCATACTAAACTAACATTGGGTAAATCATCACGGCTATAGTCACCAGTAATAGGCAAATCTATCAGATTTGTCACTAACTAACGGTATGCGCCATCGGAAGGTCAGTGAATGCGGGTAACGCATTAGTATGGAGGTCTCTCAACTGGTTTGAATCACTATATTTTGTAGTTTGGAGGCAACGGACATGTTTCATATTGCTTGTTGATGTATTCTCCGCTAACATAGCTCAGTGATTCATGACTAACTGTTGCCTAAGGCCGGAGGGCATATGCGGTGCGAAGCTATCACATGTAGATCGATAGGATAAGAATATTGGGGTCAATTTTAGAGCAGTGACGAACAGTACACTTAGGGCCATGGAACAATCCCTTCTTTCGAATTAACGAATACATCAACATTTAATTATAACATACAAGCAGTGTTAAATTATATTTTCCATCACAATGTTCACATTCGATCGCCATTGCCAAGCCGTTGTGTTATCAGCCGTACAGTACATATAACTTGTCCGAAACACCATGAAAGCCGCATTGGTATATCTAGAGTAATCTTATCTCAACATATGCCATTGATCTTCGTCACTAACTAGATCTTATCTAACGTCCGCATCACTGGCTATCATTCAGTCATTGAAGCTTTTCCACATTGATAGGCACCTAAACATCAAAGCCAGGGGTAACCCTGTGACCACTATTTTTATTTGTGCCAAATATTGTAAACTCACTACTAGTTGAGTAAATAATATATTGCGATTTTACTAGGTACAGGTCCTCAGCATAATATTGTCTTGCATGAGCTGTGATCTTTATCCTGATCTATTTAGCTACCTACAAGTATTCAATGCGCTATTGCAGCTCAGCAGGGTCCTTCCGTGAAGTAATAAATTTGAAATAAATACCGCATCCGGTTGCAGTGGAAGTGGTGATTGGCGTTAGTACTCGTTTTCTGTAATGCATCTTACTGCACTCTGTGAGAGATACATTCAGTTTTGACAAAAATGCAGCCAGTATCTCACTGCCTCTGTACATTCCAGACGAATATCGAAGCTCTCGGAATCCAAAGTAGAAACGAGTGATAACCTCTTCACCGCCAGGCTAACACCGATCTAGAGCTTTGACAGGACCGGGGGGTGGGAATTGCCTTGTGTTTTGCACTATGGAGGGGACCGTGTGCGTGTGCATTGTCTGTAAGAGGATAGAGGATGTGTCGGAGAACCTCTGAGAACACAATAGAGTATTGGTCACCTATCATATCAAATAGTGAGGGACTATGAACGAGTATTGAATGATGAGGTATGAAACACTGCAATCCATACATGTATCTTTTCTAGCACAGTACATTGATACTTATCGCTACCCTGTCATGCAATATGCGAGTTATCCTTGACTGATAAGTAGTTTTACACTTTGCAGTTACATGGGTTAAATTGCATTGTGAACCGCATCGCATGATGATTCGACCGTGCCTAATACATGAACAGTACTTCTTGCCAGGTCGTCCCGTCGGAGGTCTCGGCACCGGTATTATCTGAGAGATCTTCAAAAGAGATGCTTTCTTCAGACATTAAACGTAGCGAGATGAGATGTACAAGCAGTGGTCCTATTCCTTGAGTTTTACTACGACATAGCATCAACCGTTGCCGGCATGCCAAGTCGACACGTGTTGAAATACTTCCATGAGTCTGGAGGAGAGGGGGTGGAACTCCTCCAGATATGAGATGTCAGTCTCAAGTTTTAGTGATATGCTATCAAACAGCCCAACAAGCTAAACAGGCATGGCCCCAAAATAAAACTGCGCTAATTCCACTCTCATTGCGTTAACTGCACAGTATTCCCTCTTGATGTAAAAAATTTGGGACTGCAACTGAGAATGAGACTAACAGAAGATGTGGCATCATGGATTGCGTCCGGCCTCCAGGTTTTTGAGACTGACTACGACTCGGTCTCAGACTCTACGTAATCCATTAACTTCACCAGAGCCTCATGTCTAGGAGTCTTGGCTTACGTGTACTTTAGTGTGAGTATTGTATTCCACTGTGGGAAGCACACTTAGAATGCGCACTTTCAGGCGTTAAGCGGACTCGATCGGAGCGCAGGGAAATGGGAAGACGGACTGGAAGTGGCAAGAGAATATATACATGAGAACGCCCGGTAGACAGAGGGACATATATTCTTTTGCACGAGCTAATAGACGACTTCTCTCCCTTCCAAATTGTCGAGTCCGTATGAGTCCTTAGGCTCTTATACTGGTCCGCGATCTCGTGGATGTGTGCATCCTCTTTCCCCTATCACCCTTTCACTTCTCTACCCTCTTAATAAGAGAGAGAAGGCAGTGTCAGGTGCTCCAGGGAGTATGCAGTCGATGGCAGTCAAGGGAGTCGAGAGTATCACCCGAGTAGCAAGAGCATGGAGTTGATCACTTCTAGGGGCATAGAGTCGGCAGCATGGTGAGCATGAAGTTCAGCACTTCCGATAGCATGGAGTCAATTGCAGTTAGCAGTGAGTGCAGCTGGAAATATAAATGACTGGAATACATAATTCTATATATATCATAGGCTGGAATCCAGTATTATCTACACAGGTGTGATGCCGTATTTGAGACTAAATGGCCACCATACAATACAACCTCTTATGTGTTTCCCCCTTGGAGCGGCAAACCCACCGCCGTACTTTGTAGCATATACTGAGAGCAGTTAATGGTAATACGTGGCATCCGTCACACCATGTCACACTGTCCCAGCACTAGCTCTACCGTCAAACAGAACTTAACAACTGAGGGGCGAAATGAAGTGACGTAGGTCGAGGAGGGATGTGCTGCAGCGGCCGGGTGTTTCGAGCACCGATCATCATGTCGTCATTGTGTAGACTCGTTGAGGCTTAAAATTCTCGCGGTTAAGGTGCCCTGATCTTATGAAAAAGCAACGTAACGTCGCAGGGTAATGAGAAGTTATCTGATAACGTGCAGGAGACTAGACCAAATTGGGCGCGTGGGATAGTCATTGCAACGAGTGGGAGAGATTACATCAACCCAACAACCACTCGATGTCAACTCTATGAATTCTGATCCGATTGAGACAATTGTTAGACGTGAATTGATGTACTAAATGTACTCTAATGTCTGTTCTCAGATCGAGGATCTGGCAAGTGGTTCTTGAGCGGTGGCCATATTTGTGTTTTTTTGACCGGGGGAAGCTACAGTCCCAGTCTACAAACTGCCAGGACGGAAAACCATAGTCCGGGACAGAGCAAGGTCTTGCCCGGGCGGCACGGACTTTTGCGACCCCTAGGAGATACAGAGTCAAGCGCTCCGAAGATCGTGCAGTCAAGCGCCGCTGGGAGCATGCGGTCGAGAGCAGTTGGGAGTTGGAGTCGAGAGTAGCTGGGAGTTGGAGTCGAGTGTTGCTGGGAGCATGGAGTAGAGATATGCCATAACTCTTAATTCGGGATATTATGCAGTGCCGTGCAGTCTTCCATAAAAATCTATTTACAGTACACTCCGATATTGTGCAATATAGAAATCCGAATTTGAGATTTCTATACTTGGTGCCTTGAAAAGCCGATTTTGACGAAGTACAGTATATATTCCATACGCTAAAAGCAGGCGAGCCACTTGAACAGTGGCTTCGTAGGTAATACCGAAATCAACTTCCGGCACATCAACTTTGAGGAATCCAGTTTCTTGCAATAACCAATGACTCTAGAGTAGTAGTTTCTCCTTTTCCTGCGCGTGGAAAAATGAACAGGGATATGACATAGCCGATTCTGTTGGAGCGTTTCAAAATTAGAAGGGTGTCCATGCAGCTTGGTGCAGCCTGCAGATCTGTGCTCTATTCTAATGGCATAGTCGTCACAATTGTCCCCACAGTTGTCCCCACAAAGTTGAAACTAAATCTCAGTACGCATCGCTAAGACTATCTGAAGTCATGGATATCCGTAGACCACAGATTTTATGCTAGCGATGAAGTACTTTTAATTCAAGGAACACTATAGCACGAAATTATGCATCTGGTCAGCTTTGTTGCAATAAGAACTAAAATGTAGCACGATAAAGTTTTAAGGGAAGAGTATTGTGTGTAGTCTAGAATACCTGCTGATCTTGGCATCTGATGCGTTAGAACCACACCCCCGGATTTTAGGATCCATCCACACATTGTACTAGCGAATTGAATCACATACTCTTATCTGAGGACACAGGTTGCTGATTTCAAATCCACTCACCGTATTTTGTCCCCCACCTACTTATTGAAGGGTTATAGAAGCATACAACTAAAGCTGAAGACGTCAGTCGAGCGGCACAAGAAACCAAACCGCAGAGTCTCACAGCTCCGATATTATACTGCCTCAATGTCGAAAACTCGAATCCGGCGACGAGACTGGTTAAAGTCGTTCATCAAAAGTTCATCTTCTACGAGCTCGGCACCACACAGACCAACAACTACCGCGCCTCCAACAGATTCGGCACCACTAATAGTAGAGGACTTGGTTGGATCAACTGAGACTCTACAAACCGTTGGATACCTGAAACCGCAGTCACTATTCGTGTAATCTAACGGGACTAGGAATCAGAGAGAAGTATAACTACCAATGATCCGGATCAGGAATACCTTGAACCTGGGTCGTCTGATAATCGGTCCGGATACCCCCGAAGACGCAGTGATGCAGCACACTACCGGATTCACACTGCTGACTACGATATTCGGCCATCTCATGATGGCACCCACAGTCTTTGCGATTACGCTAGTTGCGGCGGCCGCGCGGAGTCTGACAAGGGATGGCGAACCGACGATGACATCGACCTCGAAGACGACCCATTACCCTTCACCTTCCAGGATGATGGAGCAACCTCTGATGGAGATTCCGAAGACAACCGCTCGATTCCGGCACTCCCTGAAAACTGTGGTCTGTGCAATGCCGTTGAAGAAATATCCTGGTGCAACATTTGTGATGCCACTCTTTGTCCTACATGCTGGGACCAACAGGCGGCTCACAAAAGCAAGAATGACCGCAAGGGCGCGCGACATGGAACGCATGAAAAGATGAGCTTGGACCATCGAAATATATTGCAGTGGATTTTGGAGTCTCGAGACGCGTCAGAGAATGGCTACCCTCACCTTGCAGGCTACGGATCGAAATGGTTTGGGGTCACAATGAGACACTCTGGAGTTTCCCTTGATACTACCAGTCGGTATCGAGAACTATCAATCGATGTAAATGCCGACCACGAACAGTACCCATCTTTGATCAGCTTCGTCGGAGAAACAGGTGCTGGCAAAAGCACGATGATCAATGCTCTGATCAAGGTTAGTGAGTTTCTTTGTTTCAAAAAGCTATGCTTATATTCCTTTGCAGATCAAGTTCTTGGACAAGTCAAAGCGAATTCAAACACCAGTTATCGGGCATCCAAAACATTTAAATACTCCAACAAGCGGGGACGTGCATTTGTTCGCAGATCCTTCAACTGGCGATTCAGATAGACCTTATTTGTACGCGGATTGTGAAGGTATGGAGGGTGGGACCAAGATACCAGTGGCTGTGAGGGCCGTTTCCAGGGTCAAAAGGATGGGGCTTAAGAGTCAGAGGTTTAGGGAGATCAGACTCAAATGGGCCCATGGCGAGCTAAAGACTCGCCAGTGGATAGTGAAGCAATTCTTCCCACGGGTCCTCTTCACATTTTCAGATGTCGTGGTATATGTCACTAAAAATTTTCGGTAAATAACCAAGCGTTTGCTGTAATATAGCTAATTGAGGACATGCTAGGACAATTCATAAGGTGATCAGCCGTCTGATCAGTTGGGCGGATACGGTGTTGCAGACATCAGTAAACCAGCCAATGCTTCCATATGCGATAATCGTGGTCAATGCTTTAGAGGATGAAGTATGTAGCTTCTCTGCTGCGGAAGCCAATATTAACATGAAATCAGAATGAAGGAAGTGGCTCACGGTGGTGGACCGACAATCTGACTGAAGAAGAACTTTCCGAGGAGGTTGGGAAGTTCGTGGAGACCGACCCGTTCATTTGGGGTCTGATCGAACAATGGCGCGAGAGAGACAAGGAGATTGTGACACTGAAAGATCTTGTCCTCTGCTATTACAGCGGTATACAGATTATCTGCATTCCGCACACTAAGTATTCGGACTCCCCGTCTATACTCATCACGCAGTACAATAAGCTACACAAAGCCATCACCACTGCGACTACGGTGACCCGTCTGCGGAGACGTGAAGCGGAATTGCTCATGAATAGCGAGGAGCTGGATATCTACTTTGGATATGCCTTCGATCATTTCTCAATCAATCCGAATATTCCGTTCAACTTCCTCAGCGCAGCGTTTCACCACAATCCCGTCCGAGCAACATTCAAAACTCATATTTTGAAAACAGCAATATACTGCATGAATACTTACCCGTTCGATTCCGGTGCAGAAATTTTTGACTACTTAGCGCCCCTAGTAGCGTCTAGTATTCTTTTAGACGTCTGCCGCAAGAGCTATCCACAGAAATGTACGGTGATAGAACCTGACTATGTTTCCATTTCATGAATGTGTGATTTGGTGCTGACAGTGCGGTAGATAATGCGGCTGAAGATGTAATTAAGGAGTACGAACCACTTTGCCGGGCGGCGATACAAGAGTTCTATAAAGGACACTGGCCGTGCAGCTTTGTGGATAATAGTAAAAGGCGATGTGTTAATGTCTCCACGAAACACCAAAAAGGTCATCAGATAGAAGGTGGGCGGGTTGTTGCTGTTGGAGCTTATGTTCAGGAGAGGTACTATCGAGCAAGGAGAGCAGACGGTGATTATTTTGTCGAGGAGGTTTCTGAACAATACCAACGACAGTTACGGGCTTTGATTGACCAAGTGGGTCATCCCGCCGCTAACGAGAACAGCAATACACCTCTCGGAAACGAAGATAGATTTCGACTCCGGTATGGTGCTGCTGAAAACCAGAGGACCGTTCTACGACAGGAACAATTCTCTCGCTTATGGAACACCGGAACGTCATCCGGGGCTATTTTAAGTCATAGCACATGCTACGGCTGTTTATTCTCTGCGCCCACACACCCATTGCCATGTGGGCATGTTCTTTGTGACCCTTGTGTGGAAGACTTTTCGAGATCTAGTGATCCATGGCTTGAAATCGACCGCTGTCCACTGTGTGGAGATAATGAGAACTCCTTTCCAACACCATGGCGTCTCATGCAAGAGCATCAAGAGGCAGCGCCCCGAATTTTGTCGCTGGATGGGTTTGTGAAACGAAACCACTGCTTAAGATAAAAACTCGCAAATACTGACAGTCGTTTTAGTGGAGGCATACGATCAGTAATGCAGTTGGTGATTTTGTCTAAGTTGGAGGAGGAGATCGACCTAGGGCTACCCATATATGAATTCTTTGACCTGATTATAGGAACGAGGTAAATATCAAAATACCCCTCCTTTATGTGAGAAGCCAGCTAATTGATTTCTGTGGTACAGTGCCGGAGGCATAATTGCGCTTGGACTCGGGATCTGCCACCTATCAGTGCAAGAATGTAGTGATTTGGTTCAAAATTTCGCAACCAATGCTTTCACTAAACGTACAGGATGTGGCTTGCCAGGGGTCGGCATTTTAGTTGAAGCAATTAATCACAGCCAATATGAAACTGCAGGACTCACTGCAGTTCTGAAGAGTGGTTTTGGAGAAAATGCTAACAAGAGAATATTCGGGGAGACTCATGATTGGAGCTCACGAAGGCTAGTAAGAGCAGGAGTTACCTTGACATCATCGACCGGTCATCCATATTTTGTCTCAAATTACAACCGCCCTCTACATGAGAACGGTAGGCAACAATTCCTGATCAGTGAAATCCCTCTAGGTCTTGCGCTGCTTACTGTGTTCCTTTACAGCAGGATACGAATTCTTTCGAGCGGAGAATAAAAAGAAAGAATTGAAAGTTTGGGAAGCGTAAGTCTATGTCAAAAATATCAGCATTCCATAGCAGGACTATTAACTAATAGCTCACCCCTAGAGCACGAGCTACCTCTGCAGCCCCACGATTCTTCAAACCGTTTCGCCACGACGAGACGGGCCGCATTTTGGCGGACGGCGCACTATGTTTTAACAATCCGGTTGAAATAGCGGACAACGAGCGAAAGCTATTGTGGCCACGCCATACCCGTCCTGATATTCTTCTCTCAATTGGGACTGGAATGGAGCAACAGTTTGGGCGCATACCGGAAGCGGTTACCGAAAAAGGCGATACGACAAAGTGGAATCCGCTAGTCTACCTCAAAAGACTGAAGGGCATTGTTAGTCACCAAGCTGAGATGAATATGAATTCTCAGAAAACCTGGAATGATTTTTTAGCCAAGCGACGGTCAGAACTCACGGCCGACGATTTAAAGAACCGCCACTTTCGCTTTAACGTGGAGTTCCCGGACCAGGTGCCGAAGCTAGACCATGTCGAAGGCTTAGATGACCTAAAGGCTCTAGCTACAAAATTCTGTAGCCTTAACAGGCATCTGATCCGATCAGCTGCTACCAAACTGATTGCCTCCTTGTTCTATTTGAGAGTGAATAAAATTTTCACGAAAGAGGAGAGGGCTAAATTTCAAGTGCAAGGTTTGTTTATGACTCTTCCCCGAAAGCTTGCTATTGCTGATGAGAAAAGGAACTATTCTTTGTCGCCTAAAGCAAGGATCTGCTGCACTAGACAGACTCCGTCAGAAACTTACCTGTGGCAAATATTTTGCATTGTTGGCACCACTATTTTATACGAAAGTGGGCCCACAAGATGAGAAACTTCGTGGATTACTGAGTACAGCACCTAATTTCGTTAAGATTGGAAACGAACCTTTTGAGCTCAACATAGACTTCCGCGTTGGGAACATCGACGAACCCATCGGAATATATCTAGGTAGCGGATATGAAAAAGAGACGTCGGCATTGATAAGTGGCTTTCCCTCTTCTCTTGTTCAGCTCAAGAAACTGCACAGCAGTAAAATTGGTACGGAAATAATTCTCTGACCCTCCGCATGCTTGCACGTACTTATCAACTGATATAGACTGTCGAAGCTCGGATATTTCTGAGTGCTCAGACGAAGCATATGAAAGAGTGGCTTAGTAGGGCAGATGAAATAGGGAGTAGCTTAGAATGCGGAGAGCTAGCCAAGAACACATATAAAATTAGAGGGTAGGCATGATGTAACAGGTGCTGGGTGAGATACTATAAACAATAGTTGTGGAAAAATAAGAAGTATTGCCTACATTTCAGTGACAGTATTGCTGCCAATGTTTGCAATCGTCCAGGCATGGACCAGTCCGGACCGGAACTGTCCTAGTACATACCAGTCCAGTGCGACAAAATCTCGGTCCGCGATCGAACCAGTCTGAGATGCTGCCGGATTAGGACGGGCTTGGTCTGGGCAATCCAATGGCTATCTTTAGGGTTATGTTCATACTTGCTGTTTTTGACTTGAAAATGGGGGCAAATATACCTGATTGCACCGAATATCCAGACAGAACTGTTATAGTATAGTATAGCTGAAACTGTAGGTTTGGGTGTGGGTGTTCATTTAAAGTAGAAATGAAACTTGCTTTCGGGGGTCCTTCACAAGGAAACTTTACTGAATCTAAACAGAACATGCTGGTTCAGTTGGACTGGTTCAAGACTGGGATTGTCCAGTGCAAAAGTGGTAGTCTGTGGCTTGGTCTGGTCTACTTATCGTGCTGAGCTGTAAAGTGAAGAGCATTTGCCAGCGATAGAAATGAGCGGACAATCCCATTCTTTTATAGCAGTTCTTCAACATTATTTGCAGCTTAACTGCATTGTGAATGGCATTAACTTACTGTTTTATACATTTATCAAACTAGAGCGAAACCGTAGTGGTAGCTCATTTGGTTCCTTCATATCACTTGGCAGTAGTGGCATCATTTTTATATCAGGGACTACTTGTAGTAGCATGGGTTCGGCTGTTGGTGGCATTGCTTATAACAGACCTAACTGTATGAAATAGAGGGTATTCAGAGAGAATCAACCTGAGACCTTTTCGATCATTCACGGAACCCACAGGGCAAAGATCGTGGTAGCCAGCAGTAGCATGTATCCATCCTCCTACTCATCATCGTCAACCCACCGCACTCAATGATTTCCTCCCCGTAGTAATTCTGCCCAAGTGCCTACAGCGACGGATCCGGTTCGTAGTAGCAGTTGACTGTAGTTACAGTGGCGGGAGTCGGCGGAATGGGAGGAAACTTTGCTTCATACTGCTGTAGCGTGGTGGCGGTGCTCAGGACCACAGTATCGGCCTTGTTCGCCTCCCGGTAGCGAAGTAACGAAGGGTGTGAGCGCGATTACGGTTTGCGAAGGGTTGTCACGGCCGCGCAGGTAGGCGAGAGACAACGCGCGAAAGCCGGGTGTAGAGAGGATAGGGATGTGGTGGTCCTGTCTCCGCAAGATTTGGACGACTAGCCATTCTGCAGCGTTCGCAAAGTCGTCACAATCGTGTTTGGTGTTGGAGTTTGTCACGATCGGGTATGCGACGATGAGAAGGGAGGTACGAGCAGAGTGTTAGTTCTGTTTGTTGTTGCTGAGTCGTAAGCGACGACGGATTGTGGGCCTGCGATGACGACGGGGAAACGCAGCTTAATTACCTGCCAACATTTGGGGCGATCTCATCTCGGCGGACGAGGAAGACTGACCATGATGCGAGGTGCTACTGTGAGGGTGCTATTTGCCGTTGTGTGGAGCATCTTCTTGTCTCCTAGCGCCATTACCCCGCCATTACCCCGCCATGGGTTGATTGTGTTCCGAAACTAACCCTAGGAATAGCGTTTGTGTTCAGTTCGCACAGAGCCGCAACTTAATTATTAGCGAGCCAGTGATGGATCACTGTGCCCTTATTAGTGTTGGTTAGTAGTAGCGGTTTTCTGGGACCACGTACTCGAGCCGCTATTCCTCCGGTTATACGACCCCTTTTCGCGGTCTTGCAATTCCGATTCCTCTCATAGGCACTCAAATTTAAACAACAGCAGACCTGAACTCGAGTTTACATAGCTTTGCAAAATGCCTGGCTTTTTTAGATAGTACTCTACAATACTAGCAGACTTGAACCCACCGGATACCGGCCTGCCAGCGTTGATAACCATCCCGTCGGGCGGCCGGGGACGGCGATGCCGTTCGAAATCTCCCCAGGACGGACGCATATCTGATACTCCCATATAACTGCTAATGCCCAATGCCCAGATGACTGCGATTAGTACAATACCGTCAAGTCACTTGGCTGAGCGAAGGTGCCACTTTGCAACATTGCACGGTGGTGAGTCCCAAATACACATTGCATACTGACAATTAGTACACGACAGATCTAGAATTTTGGTACGTTATACTTCTAGCCGTAGTCGACTATTGGGTGCACTCGATTCGCAGTTGTACTCGATTCTCAGCTACACTTAAATAAACCCTCCTTGGTACACTCGACTGTATTCTCACATGCGCACTGGATATACACCAGCACTTGAGTGCTGCACTCAACTTAATGCTTACTGTGCACTTGACTCCATACCCTGAAGGGCACTCCACTCCAAACTCCCAAACGTACTCGAATCCATGCTCCTAGCTACGGTTGATGCTAGCTATGCTCGACTACATAGTACCGGATCCAGCCCACCCGAAAATAAAATTCGCTGCCTAAGAACGGCCCAGCACATTCATACTCCCCTAAGGGTGGGGAAGTCTCCACCAGTGCTTGCTTATATAACCGTAACCACTATCGTATAATAATGCCTAAGTGTTTCACGGTCCGAATAAGAAATCTGTTTCCGCTTCGCTTCGGAGTTCATATTGAATCAATTTGTACCAAACATTCCCATACTTCAGGTTGCCCCAACAAATCAACATACTCTTTGTGTCAATATTCATTCATTTCCACCTCAAATAAGCAGTAGCTAATAAAGGTCCTGACGGACGGAATAAATACAGGCCTGAAACGAAGGCCCTAAATATTCGCACTATATAACTTGATTGGCTTGGCAGGTTCATCACACGTAGGCAAGAACCCACGAGTGTTACTTGGGACAGTTGCTGTCGATCAAACGCTGTCTAAAGAAGTGTCAAAGTACTTTTAGCTGTTCCAGATGACTGACTTCTCTGTCTGAGGTGGCTGAATTATTTCGAGCTAAAGAGTACCAGCTGGTAGCTCCCTAGCCTTAGAGTGTGGTACTAATAACGTCCGCTTTTTCGATCGATTTGTTGCGAAAATCTTGTGCGTATATCTCCCTAATGGAAAACGGGGGAGAAAATACTGGAGAACTATCAAGTCGTTGCGCGGCCTTTGCCATATGCTCCACCGGATGCATGTTCCTGCTACACATTTCTCGCTCTCGATATCGTAAGCGATCCTCCAGCAAACTAACCCACCCATGACACTACTTCTCCTCACCCATCTTTGCTTGTCTTCATCACTATTGCAATACTAGGTATGTAGAGTGTTTGTTTGTTCAATCCCACATGACAATCCTAATTATTTCATAAGGATAATGTCGCCAAGACACTTGGCTTGGCTCTCGTCATTGATCATCAAATTCATCAGAAGACGGTAAAAAGAGAAGAAAAGGAGAAAGACTTGACCATAGAGATATGTTTGCCTTGTATCTCACCGAATGTCTCATCGTCAGCCCCGGCTAAGGCCAGCTTGTATCACGTCTGTACCCTATAACCTGTCCATGTACAGCACACCGCCATTCCCTGGCCTCGAACCAGGCTCTCAATTGCACTGAGATGAATATGGAAGTGACAAAAAGGGAATAGTGTTACAAGGGAATGAAGTTGTGAGAGAGCCTGGAAACATCGCTCCACACAAAGTTCATAGGTCAACCCGGTGAAAATTTCAACACCACCGGTTTGAGCTGGGTTTGCACGGAAAGAAGAGTTTAGGGTGAAGGAAATACAGTTTATATGGGGCACTAAGTGAGTCAGGCAAAATTTGTGGTGTAAAGTGACTGGGTCAAGCTAGCAACAATCCGGATCAGCTTCGGGTTAAGGCTGCAGTGAGTGCCCATGTGGTGGAATTCTTTAAAAAATGCTCGGCATTGACTCAGGTAGGTGTAAACTAATACCCCCCAAAAGCTCAGCTCTCTGGAGGTAATTTGTGGAGTGATGTCTCCAGGCCCTTTCACCTCACTTTTTTTCACGGTCTCAATTTGGATCAGACTCACCATTTCGGTTAGTGTAAAATCATGTGAGATCAAGGGTCGGGATACGAGGCCAGCCATTCCCCGAACATTTTGTTTTTGGGGGCAAGGAACAGACCAGGCTGAACACCGGACCACTCCAAATTTCCAGCCATCACACCATCTTGCATGTAGACCCTTGTTCGAGGTCAACGCAATACGATTGTCACCACCACACCATCATTATCTTTTCTCGATTCTTTTCCAAATGAGGTGGGTTTTATTTTGGTGTCGTTAGTACAAAATCGTTTCTCCTTTGACAGTCACTACCACTTCCACCACAACCGTGGCGGCAGCATGTAGCTTCTTAATTGCCAAAAGTCCTGCGCCAAACGTCAAATGAAAAATAAAAAGTCAAAGTATAGTATCCAGTGTCATAGCATCTAGTTTAGTTCCACAGGCCAAACCGTCATGATTTAGCCTCCCCCTGCGTACCCGCACATTATAGAAATCTCGTGCAAATGACATTGTACTGTCCATGTCCACGCGCAGGTCCATAGTGCTTGAGAGTACCACGCGTCAAATATCCTATGGAATACCGTCTGAAAAACAGCTTTTCTATCAACTGCGTGTTGTGCAAGGTCATTTCTCCCGGTACAATTAACTTCAGCTTCATTTCCAAATAACGCTTGCATTTCTAACCGCATCCCATCATCGCGATGTACAGCAAAGTTTGATGTGTTGGGTTCTTTGGGGCTGCCACGTCAATGATATCGGAAGATGGACTTCACTGTGTTTGTCAACTGCCCGCTTCCACCACCACAACCACCTTTAGAGAAACCCCACAACACATTATTCTTACATATAACTATCCTATCTATCTATATATCGAATTTTATTATTATTCTGGGACTTGGACTTTTTTCATTTGAGATTCGGAGTGGGACTTTTGGCAGTTAGGAAGTTAGAGGCTACCACCACCGTCCTCCCAAACTCCGGGCCTCATGGCATAATTATCTTCTAAAACGTACCCTTTCTGTCGCTCTCGAGATGAACTGTATTTTTTGTAATACTCTAACTGAGTCACGACTATGTTGCATGTACTCTAGCTGTTAGTAGGTAGTTGCTTTCAGTGCTATCTTCATTTGATAGGTATCCATACCAAAGTAGAACTATACCGTCAGCACTGACCCCCCCACACTGATGCCACGTCAGAAGTCGCTGATACGACACTTCTCAAGAATGCAAAACTGCCGAGTGCCAATCAAAGGACTTCCACGTTGTTTTATAATACAATGCGGTCGCCATCTCTCATCTCAATTTACACTCAATTTTATAGCCCTCTCTCTACTTTTTGGTTTATCTCACCTAATCTCAGCATGTTCACTAGGCGCCAACTATCGAAAATCTTGTGCTGGATTCTCATTGCATGGGCTATACACTGGCTCATCAAGTGTTATTCAGAACTCAGATTCGTCCAAAAAATTCCAACAAACAGCCAGTTTGGCATAGAAATTCTTTATTCTCCTACTAGCGCAGAGCAGATGGAGCAAGGAAAATCAATTGTTGAGTGAGTTCTCAGTCATATGGGGTCATTGATTATGATTACTAGATACTAAGAAGCAGCGTCATTGCCGTCCATGGACTTAATGGCCACCGCCGTGACACCTGGGTGTACAAGGATAACGAAAAGGAAGTGTTATGGTTGAAGGACCTACTTCGGCAACATATACCCGCTGCCCGCATCATGACATTTGGGTACAATGCCAGATCTATTGGAAGCACTTCTACGAATGATATAACCGATCATGCACGGGTTCTACTCCGGGAACTAAAAAACACGCGCGTGTCAGAAGAAGTATTCCCACATGTAAAATATCCTTTTCGAAGCGCTACTACTAACAAAGCGGGATATTCTAGATGCGTCAAAGACCCATTGTTTTTATCGGCCACAGGTATCTTTACTATCCAACTCATGGTCTGTTGTCGATGATTATCTGATCCTGTTTTGCAAATTAGTATGGGAGGCATAGTCATAAAGAAAGTACGTTTTTTACGACTGAAATATAATCCTCATATATATACTGATTCAGTGGTCTAGGCATTACGGATTGCAAACAATGAGGGCCTATATCGATCAATTGCTGAAAACGTCAATGGCATCGTAAGTTGTTCTATCGATATTGCTGAATTTTACTAATTTAGGATCAGGCTTTTTTCGGCACACCCCACCAGGGTGCAAAGCATGCAGAGTGGACACAAATGGTTACCGGGATAGCTCTGGCTGCTTTCCCATACCAAAAAAAGGGCGAGCTTCTGGAATCTCTGAGGCGCAACTCAAAGGACCTCATGGCCATCACAGAGGACTTTGTACCCCTGTCCGAAGAGTATTCCATCGTTAGTTTTTGGGAAGAAGATATTGTTCCAGGATTGGGGGATGTGGTATGATTCTTTAACCTTCCCAATTCACCGAGCGATAGAACTGATTGCCTAGATTGTTCCAAAGCATTCAGCAGTGCTAAACCTTCCATGGGAAGAAAAAAGCTCACTCGGAGGAAATCATATGACAATGTGCCGATTTAGCGGTTTGGAAGACTATCGTTTTGATACTGTGTGGAGAGCTATCGACAATGTAATACCGGGCCGTCGAAATAAACGTACGTAACTTAGTAGCTATCAAATACTTTAAAAGTCAACACTAAGAAGTTAAACATCCTTAGAGATACAGTACCCTGTTCATTTTATGGTTTCTCGCTCTAGAAATGAAAGATACATCGCGTCGTCTCAAAATTTTACACGTCTGATGTATAAATTCAAGCAAGGTAAGGTTGGACACCGACGCCTAGCCATATGGGGCATGGGTGGAGTCGGGTATGCTAATACCATCCTGTAACGTTGCATGATGTGTATGTGCTGAAACTTAATAGCAAGACGGAGGATGTCCTTAATTTTGTTTACATGCAAACTAGCGTTTCTGTCTTTTGGATTCATGCAGGAAGCAAAATGCAGTTTGAACAGGACTACCGCAAGCTAGCTGGACTGGTTGGACTTCAAGGATACGATGACCCGAAACAAGATATCCGACTGATCGTCAAAAATTGGTTCGAGAGTCCGGAAAGTGGCGACTGGATAATTGTTCTGGACAATGCAGACAATAAACTCGATTTCTTCCCTGAGCTGCCAAGTGCTGACGAAAACACGGACAGTGACGGGTTGGCAGCGTTCATACCGCAAGGCTCCAAAGGAATGGTTATTATAACGACAAGAGATCGTGAAGTAGCAGATCAGCTAGCTGATATGAACGTACTGTCTAAGGAGCTAATGAAGCCGGAGGAAGCAAAGCGGCTGTTCCAGATACAGTACCCTAATGCCGCCGTATGGAATCACGACGAATCGATTTTGCTATTGCTCCAGGAGCTACAGTACCTGCCGCTTGCAATCGTACATGCCGCCTCATACTTACGCTTAAACCCATTGTCCTCACCTTCTATTTACCTCAAACAATTTACAAGCGCAAGAGATGAACAAAAGCGCCTACTCTCCAAACCGTATAATCTCCGAAGGGATTCCAACGCCGAAACTGTCCTGGCAGCGTTCTTAATTACCTTTCGACAGGTCGAGGAGCAAGTACCACTCGCAAGCTCCCTCCTTAAACTGATAGGCTGTATCGACCGACACGATATTCCACATGAACTCCTAGCTCGCAGCGGATTGAATAACAGCGACAACGAAATCGCCCTTAGCCTAGCTCTCAGCAAACTTATTAACTTCTCGCTTCTTATTGATGCTGTGGATGGCAGAGTATACGAGATTCATTCGCTTATCCACCTGTCTATCGAGGTATCCCTATCGCAATCTGTTTCTGAGAAAGATGCTGCTGTGCAGTCGGCGGCGAACGCACTAGTTCGGGTTCTCCCCAACGGACTGAAGTCTGAGGATTGGTCCATGTGGAGGGTTTATTTTCCCCATGCTTCAGCTTTATTACGAAATGCAAAGACTAAGTCTTTGTATCTTGCTCGAATAAGTCTGTACATGACTCGGTTTTTGTTAGCAGTCGGCCGCTACAATGAAGCAGAACACTCAGCTCAAAGGTCCGTGGAGCTGTTCGCTTCATTACGCGGTGACAATGACCTGGAAACCTTACTGAGCAATCATGAGCTCGCATTAACATATACCAGGCAGGGGCGGTGGAAGGAAGCTGAGGAATTGGGGATGCCGACAATTGAGAAGAGAAAGAAGGTACTCGGCGAAGAGCATCCGGATACCTTGATGAGCATGTCGAATCTCGCAGGGACATATCACAGGCAGGGGCGGTGGAAAGAAGCTGAGGAATTGGGGATGCAGACCTTTGAGAAGAGAAAGAAGGTACTCGGCGAAGAGCATCCGGATACCTTGATGAGCATGTCGAATCTCGCAGGGACAT
>Ga0307512_10001915_pt1 | contig 27794 bp, 25 predicted proteins | sample 14_EM_MG_FD_200267 | JGI IMG/M metagenome (GOLD analysis project Ga0307512, IMG submission 200267) | Populus trichocarpa ectomycorrhiza microbial communities from riparian zone in the Pacific Northwest, United States - 14_EM | ecosystem: Host-associated > Plants > Roots > Unclassified | place... | reverse complement strand
GATCATCTCTGAGCTAGTGAGGAGGTGGTCGAGGCATTCGCCATATGACTTGGAGAATGTCAAGGGTTGCTGGGAGCATGACTGGAAGGCATCACCGAATGTGAGAGAAACCCCAGGATGCTGAATGTGCAAGCTGGAGCAGCGGCGGTAGTTGCGGCAGAAGAGTAACACAGTGATGGTGCTTGAATGACTGCTACCGGCTCGCCGAGACACGAAGGGAGAAACTGGTCAACGGTGCTTGGTCCTGTGGTGACGAACCGTCTGATCCAGCTATCCCAGGACCCCTACCCATCTCCACTCCGCCAGGTATGCTACAATGCAGAATGCGGAAAAGGCTAATGAGAATAGGAACAGACATAGTTAACGTGGAGATGGTAACAGATGATGGGGTCGCATCCCAGCACAATATCAAGATTCATCGTATCCTCGTGAGATACAAGGACTATGTGGACGTATGCAGCAAAAGATACGCCAACTCACACACCGCACCTTTCAAGGCATCCAAAGGGAATTCGTGAGGAAGAGCGGTTCTGGCTGAAGAGGGTGAGAAGAAATGACAGGGTACCCGGCCGTGAGGAACCACACAAATTGCGTGGATCTACGAAATCTCGGAAGAGCGAAAGAAGGACGGCGGACTACGGCTGTGTGTGGACTACCGAGCTCTCAATCAAGCCCCGGTGAAGAACTAAAATCCTCTCCCACTGATCTCGGAGATGCTCGACAGGACCTCAGGAATGCCTTTCGCCTAATCCAAATCAAGGAAGGTGACGAGTACAAAACCGCGTTTCGCACCCCGTACAGGCAGTTGGAGCACCCAGTCATGCCATTCAGGTTGAAGAACGCACCAGCTACCATATTACCAAGCTACAATACCAATCAGAAGAGATAAGTCGTCGGCAGAGCAACGACCTTTAAAGAGAGGGATGACCCTACTGGAACCGAAATCCCAATATACTATGACCCTATCGGAGGTGCCAGAATGAAGACAGAGTGCACTTAACGACAGAGAAGTCCAGCGGAATCCAGAGAGCGGCAATAAATGCACCCAGAGAGCGGGGATAAGGGTACCAGAAGAATCAACATCCGCACCTAGCATCCGGAAGATGATCAGCTCACCTAGAGAATTCACGGCCAAAGCTCAAAGTCAGAGACAACAAGAACAGACCAAGCGAAGTCCGAAAAGGCGAAAAGCAAGTTGAAACACGAAGCAAGTCAACAATCAAAGCGAGTCAAAGACAGGACAAAGCAACTGGAAAAATAAGACAAAGCAAGCCAAGAGACAAGCGAAGTCGAAGACCTCCGAAGTCCAGAGACGAAGCCCGCCAAAAGACGCGTCGATCCACAAGATCACCCAACGTCTACCGAGCTACAATGGCAATCGACAATTGATATGATGAAGTCGTCGACGGAGCAACGAATTTTCAAAAAGGGGGAGATAACCATGTCCATACGATCAAGTCCTACCGACAAGTAAACAAGCTCTCCTGGAGACAGTCTACCGAGACACACACTGAGAAGTCGACCGAGAAGTCTACCAAGAAGTCGACCAGTCAAGTCCTACCGACAAGCCAAAAGCCCGCCGGGATGCAATCTACTGAGACGCACCAAGAAGTCGACCGAGATGTCTACCGAGAAGTCGACCAGTCCAGACCTACTGACAAGCCAAAAGCCCACCGGGATGCAATCTACCGAGACACACCGAGAGTTCGACCGAGAAGTCTAACAGAAGTCGACCGTAAAGTCTACCAAGTCGATCAAGATTCAACTGTAGCCTCGTTTCGAGAGCACAACCATGAAGTCGACCTGATGGTCACCGAAGCGGACTTCCAAAGACGACTACCTAGTCAACCAGCATCTGGAAGTCAATGCCACTTACTGATGACTACCGCTTGAGAGATATTCGAGGAAGCACTGCACGAAGGCTCAAGTGAGCGCAGGCACACTTGAATTTGGTAAGTATAACCATCTTTAGAAAGGCTCACTTATTAGATGTCCATTAATGCGACGCGACTACATGCGACGCAATTGACCTGTATGATTGACAGCTACGACCGATGCCAGCAGCAGAAGTTCCATCGATGCCAAGTCATGAGCGGAAGCTCAACCACCCTGACGAATTCCGACAATGACCTACGCCGAGATATACGAGCTACAGGAATGATGGTCGTTGGAGCATGGGTTAGGAAGTCGAGATATGGAGACGGAATCACTTTTGAATGTTTTCTTGTTTCTTCTCTTCTTCTCTTCTCTGGATCACGGCCCGGTACAAATGGTGTCGGCATGAGTTTTTACCACCAGCCAATGGAGGTGGAGTTTCCCTGTGCGCCGGATCCGCCGAAGGTCGCCATTGAGCTGTACCGATCGGTTGTGGGACTTATGGGTTCGTACGATTGCGTATGTAGGATGATTGTTTCATTCTTTGTTTCCCTTTCCTTTCCTTTTCTCTTGTACGGTTTATGCAGCCCAGGAGGTCTGCGCCTAAAGAGAGGGATAATGTACCGGCGGCACGTGACCCAGGTCCGTGTAACAGCCATTCTATATAGTCAGCTCGCCACAAGACCTAGATCTCTAGCGATAATCTTAGCTATACACCTATATTCACTATCACTGGAGTCCACGTTTGCAACCGTATACCATAATTACCATACATATCCCTATAAGGCCGAACGCTGGCGTACATGCCCTTACATTAATCTGATACTTCTGTTCACACTGTGGAGATGAGTTTCTCTGAAATAATGTACCTGTTGTGATACAGGGTGGAAAAATGACTCTTCCTGACAATGCTGGAGGCATAGATATGAGCACTGCAAGTATTTCACGGTTTATTGGCAGCAGGTAATAGGTTGAAATCATTTGCAGAGTCGATATCATACCAGCCTCGCAGGGCAATAACTCACAGTCTCCTCCATATAGTCAAGACCAGTACACCAATCATTATGCTTGAGCATCTGTTGAATGTAAGTGACTCTGTTGGTTGATTGATATCCCTCATTCACATTGCTGATATGTAGCCATACAGATATATTGGTGGTGATATTATCACAAGAACCCATTTGCTGAATTGACTCTGATATATGGCTCACAAGATATATCTTGGGATATCCGAAATGCATTACACACTGTTTGATGGTTCTGCGGAGCACCTGAACACCAATTGCCTGCCACCAAGCTTCACACTCGTGCAAATGGATGTAGAATTTCTTCTCGAACCAAATCTGCTGATTCGATGGGATACCATAAGTCTCTCTCTCCAGCTGGATCACAATGCCGTCTGTCTCAGCAGTTAACCAGGTAGTGGCTTCAGTCTCAGCATCAGATAGACGGACCTGACATTCCACACACTTGTTGTCAGTCATGTTTGCCACTTATCAAACCTCTCCTTCTGTAGCAGTATTTATTGGAGCAAGTTTTTGGGCGAATGTACCAAATGGTCGGATGCTGATTGGCAAAGGGTACATGAGCAATTGGAGCATGAACTCCATCAGGTGACACCTGTTAAGCATAAGCTGTTCAATTAATGATGCCGACATCATGAGCAATAACTCTTACAGGAAGTCTGGACTAAGGCAACCTGTCCCACAAGTTCCCGCTTGTTGGGCTCTATTTAGATGCACCTACAATTCACTCCATTTTGTTGAAGTAATCTTTTCAGACCCATATGCCTGAACCTCCATTGTAGGACAAATTTTCTCAATGTTTTGTTTCCATAACTGATGGGATTACCATTCTAACAGTTCATCGACTATGGGCTTCGCAGAATTTGAAATTTTCTCTACTTGAAAAGCACCCTTGATCTTGTAACAGTGCATCAGTGCATTGTCTAGTGCTGGGAGGGATTGTTCCAAGTGATTGTGTCAGCTAACAAGTAGAGCGAATTCACATAATGCCCACACTACTCCCATTGCCATTTCATTGGAGGCTGTTTCCACTGCAGTGTTCCTGTCATCCAGGGTAGAGTCAAGAATTGGAGTGCAATTCACTGCTAGTAATCTGTTCATGGCCCGGATCTCTTTTCACTTCCAGGAGCTGTTATTCACCCAATGGAATGGTCTAGAGACCCGCTGGAGGCGCAGATATTGTGGTACCAATGTGAATGGATTGTCAAATTGATCCTTGACATTTCTAGCTTTCAGGTATTTGAGCAGCCAGTGCAATAAGTCTTTAACTAAACCCAAGAGCGGCTGATGCAATTCATCAGGCTGCCACAACCAATGGACATTGCAAAAAGGGTATTGCCAGAACCAGTTGTGGAATGCATGAACACCAACATTGTGTAGAACATCAATATTACTTTGGTGCAGATGCTCCAAGTTACCATGCTGATCTCTTGAGTTATCGAGTGGTCGAAAAGTTGAATGCCGCATCAGCGCACCTCTAGGAATTTCACACATTGAGCATAGGCCATATGAGACTTGATCAATCATGACTTGTTCAGGATAATCCCCGACCCTGGCGTGCAGAAGAGGATATCATTGGCTCTGGAATCCATCAGCACAATTCCATTTCAAGCGGGGACCAGTTATGTCAATATTCCCGAGTGGGGACTGCACAGTTCCAACCACGGATTACCATGTCCCATTAGTATTTTCAGTACCAGTTGGGGGACACGGGATCAGCCTAACGAAAATCCAGGTGAACTATTCAGGTGTCCAGCAGATAATTTTTCAAATATCTCTTATTGTGAGATACAGCAGCAAGGCACACTGATTGTCCAAAAAATTGGTCAAGTGAGTCTTGTTGGATGCACAAATGACTGGCACAATTGTTGCTCCAGCAGAAAGCTAATGTTGTTTATCCCACCACCAATTGCCTGCATTCATCTCGCAGTCCATTCAGCAGTTGTGCTTTTCTGGAAGGTGCACTGGTTCAGAATCGAGGTGCACCTGGAATTCGAGATGTCCCAAAAGGGATGCTATACATTTGAAAATATCCCAGTAGTATAATGTCCTGAGGATATATGAATGATATTCAATCCAAAAATTATCGCCGAGCTGGAAATCGACTTCAGAGAGGAGCTTTCACAGGGCTTCTGCTGATAGGAATGGGTCATTTTTGAAGTTGAGCAGTCGCTGCCTCAGATATTGATCTGTCCACATTTTTGTTTGCTGGCTAAATGATTGAGCCAGTTGAAAATTGTGTGCTGACCAAACTGGATACGATGGATTCCATTGTTCTGAGTACTTGTGATTGTTGTTGTACATTCTGGTTGCTTTGCCATATACTTTCCCTCCACATATTCCACTCCAAATACCTGCCTAGGAGGCTTTGCCGTTGTTGGATCAGGTGAATAGGTCCGATCGGGCTTCCTGGGTTGTATTTTTTCTTTGTTCAGAGTATGTTCCAGTGGCGGTGCGCCAGGTACATTTTCCATCGGCAGATCATTAGTTGAATAGCTCAGTGATAGTCATCTAGGTGCATTGACTGAAGTTGAATTATGCTGGCTCAGCTCCATCCCTGTCTGCTGGTGGTAGAATCATTTCAGCTAATAGCCCCCCCATTTATTGATATTGGGTGATACTGTCGATAGCTACCCTTGAGTCAGTTCTATTGGAATAATTGTTGTTTACTGATAAAACACATAACATGCTCTCTGCGAGTGTTGACCATGGTTGAGACATGGTCTGTGAACACATATTTGGATGTATCTCGATGATGCATCAGTGAGTGATTTTGAGCCACAGGGATGTTGGTTTGAAAATGAGGCAACTGGGTTGGCATATGACATTCATAGCCACATCACATACCGCCAAAAGCAGTGAAGGGGTAAAATACAGTCACCTTATGATAAATTCTCTTCATAAATAAGGATATATATATCATATCCCACACAATTATCAGGCCCATAGTCTGGTAAAAATCATTGGCAGACAAGACAAGGTTTCTTTTGCCATCACTCCAATCACCATGATGGGCCTTAGACTGAGTCTTTGGGGGATTGTGACTTATACCTACACTTCAACCTCCGAGCAGCTCATAATGAAGGTAGATCATCATAGTACAATTGATATGTGATTTCTTAGATAGCTGTATGCCCAAACAATTATCATCAAGAACTGATAGGCTGGTTGGAACAATGGTTGTGTCAGTAATGATCATTGACCAGAGCATGGATACTGATGAGAAAAATGATGTTTAGACAAGGAGCTCAATAGGAAGCAAGCACTGTTGCTGCTTGACTCACACGCCTCCAATTGAATGAAGTTGCAAGGTCATACAGGCACAACTTATGTGTAATATCCCTTGTCATGCTAACCTTCACACTGGATATAGTTCTTGTCGGTTTGCTGGAGTTATCATACTATATCACTTCTATGACCCTGAAAGTCATGGAAGCATTCAAAGGTGAGCATCTATCCAGTATCCCAGTATACAAATTCAAGAATATAACAAAGAAAAGCGGGATATATGTGATTAAGGTTTGTTTCTCTCAGCCGGATTGAGTTCATGGATCCGAGGTGTAGTGAAACCGCACAGTTTGTGACAACAGAATAGGATATAAGAAGCCATTCATTCCACCGAAGGTCACTGCTACCTGCAATATACTCCACCATACTCTCATTCATTATACATCACATCTTCCATCCAGAGTAGTTTATGACTATCTGTCTTCACAGAGTATGTCAACAAAGGGATCTCCACTGAAGACACCAAATGAGGGTTCACCAGGTAGCCTCCCTGGCTCACAAAATGCCGTGACAACAATTCAGAATCATCAGATAATTGATCAGAAACTGCCACAGGCAATGACCGCTAATGTGGTAAACACACCAATCACTATCATCTGCCAGAATGGTACAGTTACACTCCTGCACAGCAGTCTCCTCCTGGCGCTCTGCAGTTTGATCACCATTCTCCATTCAACATGACACCAAGGTTGCAACCAACTTACAGGGCAAACCCAGGATTTCCAGGTGATGGGTCACAGTGGCAAGGATATGACCTCCACCACGGTGGATATGACAGGGCTCAAATGTTCCACCTCTGGCACATTCCAGCGCAAGGGCTGTGATCATTAGCTGCCCAGCAAGTTCCTGCAGGGCCCCCAGGAAACAATCCAGTCAATCAGCCGACATCTTTTTGCTCTGCTTTGCCACCTGGAACGCCTTCTGGCACACCTCGGAGACCCCCAATTCACCTCCCAAAGAATGGCTTGCAGCTGCCAGCGGAAATGCAGAAAACTGATGTCCCAGAAGTTACCTATTTACCCCCATTGCCACAGACTTCCCAGCACGAATATGATGCAGATGAAGAGAGCACCAATATGTCTGACCTGGGTGGTGCAGAGGGCAAACCCCCAATCATTCTGAAGCAAACTGAATTCTCCTTTAAGCACTTTGCCAAAAGAATGGGGCAGGCCAACAACAGTGCGTTCAACATGTGGACGAAAGTATGGGTGATGGCGTTTCTAGAGAAAAAGAATGGGTCTATTATCTGGGGGCAGAACGGTGTGAAACTGCTTCAAGATGGACTCCTGTCATGGGAGCCAGCAGTTGCAGATCGTTTGGTGACATTCGAAGACTGGCCGCATTCAGATAATATCGATAATGCTGAACGGATACAGCAGCAGTGGGTTGAGATAATTTGAATAATTGTGCAAGTGAAATCCAGGAGGCAAGGAAAAAGGGAAGGCTTCACAGCAAGCAACCAGCGATGGATTTTGGAGAGCAAGCGGGCATCAAGGCAAGAAGGAACCTCCCACAACTGCCATCTACAACATTCATGGTTCAGATTCGTTGGTTGTTGTATGGCAACAGTATCGTGATAACCGCCAAACAACTCCATTCCTTGTATCCAGATGTGAGGCAGTGGGATGAGGTGATTCATTTCATCGTCAAAAATTGAGGCCTGAAAGAGCCAACCATTATAAGCTAGATGGTCAAGTGCGCCTTGGAGCAGGACGAATTGGACGAAGAGTATATGGGATTATATATACTCATGGGCACATGATGAATGACCCCATATATGGCCAGATTTTGTACATCTGTTGCCGCTTGAAAGCTTTTGAAGTTGAAACTTGGACACAATCTGAAAAGATTTTTGGTAGAAATGAATAGAGCTACAGGGTGGCTGATTGCCAAGCACGCAATGAGACCAGCAATAGTAATCCCGCTAGCTGTATTATGGCTAGATGCACACAACTGCTAAACATTATACATAGACTCTGGAAGTTTCTGAAGAGGGTAGAACAGATGAAGATGAGGATGGTGGGCAAGGGAATAATACTTGTATTAATGTAAGTTCTGAGTGAAAGAATACAATTGTTTAGATTCCATCCATTAATATTCATTCCAATGGTTGCTTGTGGTGAAATATCGAATATTGTGTTGAAGATTTGGTGCGCCGGAGTATGAGCCAATCTGCCCAGCTTACATCGGAGCATCCAAAAGTGATCATTGAGGACGAAAAGACAACACGCAATGCGGCAAGGGAGGTTTAGGAGCAAGTAGAGGATGGTGAGGAGGTCCTCCATCTAGATAATTGCAGCTTAGTATTACATACGATTCATAATACAATCAACAACGATTTGGAACACAAGTGTATTGAGGAGGCTGTCAGCTTCCTGAATGCACATCTTATTTGCCAATGGAAAGCTGAAAGAGTCCCTGGCAACAAGTATTCAATGCCAGGCTTGCGTGGAGGCAAGTTTCTGGTGCACCAGGTTTGGGCAATATTGTTCATTGTGAGAAGATTGTTTTGGGATTCAGACATCCAAGGAGCGCTGGTGGCAGATGAATTGGCTCTTGGCAAGACTTTTACCTCAGTGGCAGCGGCTATGATATGCAAATTGTGAGACTGTGAAGGTCGTTATGGGGTTGCCACTGTCAATTGTGTGGGGGAACATTCTTCAAGTGTGGGGGAATATGGTGCGGAAGGACAATCCTGGGATTTTCAGTTAAAAACGGAAGTGTTATACATTGCTGAGACCGAATTTGACACTCCACCGCCTTTAGTGATCAAGGCAACTGCACCTCAGGTGCATGCAGCGCTTGCATCAGCCGTTGAACCAGTCCTGGTGTTCACAATGCCCGGAGTGGTAGAGACATTCAAGAGTGTCATTAACCTGTGGACATATGCAACTGAGTTCACACTGGTGAATATATTGCATGCAGAAAATGGGAATGTCAGCCATGTGGATCTGAACAGCAGCATTGACAAGCAGGAAAACCAATGGAATATCCACCATCTTTTATATGATACCTTAACATCCAGTGGGAAACCATCAAGCAATGGGCAACTCTCATACTGTGTATGGAGTTTTGGGTTTTGATCAGTCCCATCAGTATATGACTGAAAACAGTGTGGGCTGGCAAATTCAGATGAAAGTGAGAATTGGATTCAAACTTCAAGTCACAGGCACACTAGGAATCTATTCTCTCAATGACTGCTGTTTTCAGATGATGTGGTTGTTTTCAGGTGCGCCTGAAGATCCAGGGGATGATACAGTGATGGAAAAGCACAGTGCAGAGGCGTTGTCTTCCACTCTGAAGAGTTTGATGCGTGCAATCTGGACTGAAGACGAAGATGCTCAACAGGATGCAGCACATCGGGTGATACAAATTGCAAACAGTTGGGCAATGAGGAGGTGGTTGAAAGTGATAGTCACAATTCCAACACCACTCATTCGGATATGGATCCAGACAGCAGAACCTCACCGATCTCGAGTGAACCGAGCAAGAGCGAGCAAAACTGAAGACCCTGATTAAGAGATTCACCTCAGTGGGTATTTCAGGCGCATGGAGTGTTCATAGATTGTTGCTAGAGTATGTTTCATTTGTGTCAGAAGATACCGAGGATTACAACCAAGGTTCATGACAATGGTACGATCAATGGCCATTTGATCTGTGGGAGTATTCTCCATTTTTGCCATGGCCAAGAGAGACATGTCTGCCAATCATTGTCAACAATCCTGCAGAGAATCCCAAACCTGACCACTACAACACATCAAGAGAGGCACTCCTTCTGGAACACAACTGAAATGACAATTGACTCCCCAGTGCACCTCTTCCAATGATGGCGGTCAGATTTTGTCCACTTTCGGGCCAAGTTCATCATTTGAAGTGGTGGCAAGCTAAGCATTTTGCCGATCATGTGGATATATTCCACATGTATTGTTACGGGGTCAGTATAGCCTACATAACTAGAGTTCAAAGTATAATACAATACTTGAGTACGTAGTAAGTCACACTCTGCCGTACTTTTTATCATACTATCTCCTATGCGTATCTCCACTCAAAGAGTACCAGAAGACTGTATAAATAGTATACGCACAGAGGACAGATATATATAGTCGTCTCGGATGCTTCCAAGTAGATTCTGACCAAATCATATCATGGTGTAATACAATACTGACAATACATATGATAAATCGCTTGATTCAGGTGTAGGTATATTCCTATAAGTAAACTCGGTGATAAATTAATATTGTAAAGTATATTCGTATAATATATCTACGTTATTGATTAATATAGTAATGTGTATTCATATAATTAATCTCTGTGATTAATTAATATCGTAGGGGTAATATCTCATTGATAGTGTAATCTTGAATTAACACGATTCTTCACAGCTCCCTAAATCTCTTGGTGGATGAATCTGATATTCAGATACTATCGGCAATATTACATCTAATGTTAATCTCCCTGAAAATCCACGTCTATTCAGACTCAAAAGTAGACGTCAACTCTACTTGTCCTATTATCCCTACTTATAATATCAAGCGGTCTTTTCGTAAAGTATCCCAGATCGTATGTAACTATGTATAGCTTCGTCCGGGATATGGTTTCTGAAGCTCTTTTTGCTTTATCTTTCGAGAGTTAAATCCTTTCCCTCTTTGTGTCTGAATGATTAAACTCCCACTTGATTCCGTTGGCAGATTCTTCGTCCTCAAAGGGCACCCAGAATAACGATCTTTGGGAGATTCAGAATTCACTTCAGCTTCTAAACTTAATTCTGGAATATCGTCTTCGGGTATGATATCTCCATGACTACTGAATAATGATGTAACCAAACCATTAATAACGTAGTCTGATGGGAATATTGTATAATGTCGATAAGAGATTACTATCTCTGTAAACTGCGTTATACTTAGTAGCCATCAGATACACTGCACAGCACATAATTGTTCCTCATTTTCGAAGCCGTCTAATAGCAAGGACAAGGTTCACAATATAACGTCGTACTTGTTGTTAAATCTATGTTCAGTTATGGGGTGGGAGAATGGCATACAATCCTAATGGATAATACTAATATACTCGGTAATAATAATAAGAATATGAACTGAGAACTTAATAATGATTCAGCTTGGACTTTCGTAGTTAGGTATCGTTTGAAACTCTCGGGCTATCCCTTTCAATGCCTGAGCATTGCTGTCTCTTTATAGCTTTCTTGCATGGCATGATTGGTTTTGAAGAGTTACTCGTTCCGGAGGGCCATCATCATCAATCAAGCATTGCTATGACCTCATCTGTCATATCTTTGAGTACTGCTTAATGAGCTTTAATCTCACTTGACACGACCACGCTTCCCAAGGGTTATCTTGTGCCTGCGTGATCAGTTTCAAAGCACTATGCTCCCTCTCTGGCCGTTATCCGTAATAAGATGTAATTAAACGGTGAATTCACCTTAGATATCTTGCAACTCGTACGTTCGGATAGTCAAAAACTTCTCCTCGCCTGACGCTGTTTTCTGGAAACTTTCAACAGATTGCTTAATGCAGCCTCACCATTCAGGCTAGATGGCTCTATCTGTTCCGGAGGCTAATGTGACAACCCACCTTTGCTCGATCGACATTTAACTGACACATCAAATGCTGATTAACCACTCTAAGGCTCAACTGGAATTGATCTGACAGGCCATGCTAAGGTCGAGATCGTTCTCACTGACTGGGGAGACCCCAAGTTGTTCCGCTCCACTCGGGATTGGGTTGAGATCCCTCTTCATCGCATAATGGCATATTGCCTGCCTGACACGTCGGTCGGACATAGTGCAGTCGACGCATCTAGTCCCACTTAGCTTAAGCTAGTCAATGTGGTAAGAAATAACTGGCATCTCGAAGTCTTGATTACATGTGACTGGCCAAGGTCATTGCATCATCGAATCAGATCTTCAGAATGGGAACTTTCATTGAATCCGCTAGCAACAAGGCTTGCTTGTCATCAAATTGACACAAGGCTCCCATACAATCCCGCTAAAGACTTTGGGGCTGCTTCAGCAACAACTCTAGTTTCTGTCAGAAACACCCAGGTGTTCTGGGCGGCTCTGATAGCTCTGATGGAACCGTGTACACTCTGAGGGAGAATTCAATGCTACCCGTCGCCAAGGCGACAGGTCCGAGTATACTGGACTGATGTACTGGCCTTCAGGTACACGTTGAATCACTGTAGAGCAGTCCGGGAAAAACATCTTCTTTTGAAATCCTGCTGGTGCACCGGGAAATCATAGCTACCTTTCATCGTTCAAAGATTATCAAAACTTATGCTTTCAGTTTGTATTCTCATCGATGTATCTATGTATATATATAGCTACCGATCTATACACTGTATATTTGGACTGGCTGCACGCGGTGATTGTCAGCACTTCGAGGTGCGCCTGAAGATGACCATCAAGTGAACTCAGAGATACACTCCAAGGCTATGATCAAGCAAGATTGGAGATGCAATTGGAGACCGAGATTGAGTGAACTCACAGATGCACTGGGATGCCGTGATTGAGCAAGTTTGCAGATGCTCTTCGAGGCCGCGATCAAGCGAGTTTGGAGATGCAATTGGAGACCGAGATTGAGTGAACTCACAGGTGCACTGGGTGGCCGTAATCGAGCGAGTTTGGAGATGCACTTGGAGGCCGAGGTCGGGTGAACTCAGTGATGCACTTTGAGCCCCTCATCGAGCGAGTGTGGAGATGCAATTGGAGACCAAGATTGAGTGAACTCAGAGATGCACTGGGAGGCCGTCATTGAGCGAGTCTGGAGATGCAGTTGGAGGCCGAGGTCGAGTGAACTCAGAGATGCACATTCAGGCCGTGATCGAGCGAGTTTGGAGATGCAATTGGAGACAGTGATGGTGTGAACTCAGAGATCAACTCCGAGGCCGTGATCGAGCGAGTTTGTAGATACACATGTAGCAGACAATGATCAAGCAAGATTGGAGGAGTAGTTGGAGGTGGTCGACCTGGAGGCGGTTGATGGGAGGAGCACCAGGTGCTGGGACTCTATTCATCGGTCCGTGAACTCGAAACCGTGGGCATGTGACGAGGTGACTGTATGTTTGAAGCTGCTATAGAGAACTGGCTTCTGACGGTCGATTGGTAGGGAGGTTCGCTGGAAGCTGAAGCTACATTCAGGGGTGAACTCGGAATGGTGAGAATGAAGGGATGACAGACAATCTTCGGTGTATGCCATACTCGGTGTATGCTGTATTTGGTGTATGCTGCACTCAGTGTTAACTCATGATGATGGCATGGAGAGATACAGAGGGATGACTTAACTGTGTGTTCTTGCGATGATGGTAGAGTTGTGGACGAGAAAGGGAGAGATGGGGGATGAAGATGACAACAATATGCAGGCTCAGAGCAGCTATGAGCAATCAGGATAACGGCTTGCCAGATTGGGTTTAGAAGACCTCGTATTGGTCGAAATACCCGCCGGATCGGGACTCGTACCTGCCATATTGGAAATGGTAATTTCACTCGCACACGAATTTCTCTAATTCCCAGTTCCTCATAATGATTTCCCCCATCTCCTCTGATCTCTCCCTTTCTTGTGCTCAACTCTACCATCACTGAAGAACACGAAGTTAAGTTATCCCTCTCTATCTCTCCATGCCAAAATCATCAGTTAACATTGAGTACAGCATACACCTAGTACAGCATCATCCCAAGATCGACAGTCTCCCGCTCCCAGCTAGTTTCTCATCTCTCGGCAGATGATGTACTCAACTCTGTACATTCCTCCATTTACAGGTTAACCAATGAATGGAGTCTCAACTGCCGTCGCGCCTACCTGCAAATCGACCGCCTCCAAGTACTCCTCCCATCTCGCTCGATCATAGCCTGCAAGTGTATCTCCGAACCCGCTCGGCCACAGCCTCAGAGTGCATCTCTGAGTTCACTCCATCTCGGCCTCCAAGTGCATGTCCAAAGTCACTCGATCATGGTCTCCAAGTGACATCCCTGAGTTCACTCCATCTCGGCCTCCAAGCGTATCTCTTAGTTCAGTCGATCTCGGCCTCCAAGTGCATCTCCAAACCAGCTCGATCAAGGCCCCAAAGTATATCGTTAAGGTGTGACGGTGGGTGTACGGAGATACAGGGGCAACGGTGGTTGAATGAGCGAAGTGGAGTATATATTTAGGAGACCCCAGGGTAGATAGACAGCATCTCATTTTCATCTCATCTTGTCATACAACGAAAATACACCCTGTGTCTTTCCCAGCTTCTGGTCTCACTCGCCCTCTCCGAGATTCCGTGGATCCACTCAATTGCGTGAATCCTTATGGATAGGTAGTATCATATGTTCTCGCCTTCTTCCAAAGCACCTCGAGCTGAATGTGGATGGAACGGGAGGAGAGATTTTCGCAGCATCACCCATTGCATTGCAATCCTGACGCACGTGCGTACCCAATGAACCCATTCCCATGTATGGTCACAGTTGGCTACAACGCCAGAGTGTTTGGTTGAAATAGGAGACCGACAGAGTGAGATGAAACAGCGACACGGCGATCGGAGGGCGATGAGCAACCCGACATGCGGTATTGACGCCGGGCGTGGAGCACTCCGCCATTGGGGTGTCTTTGACAGCTCGGACGGAGAGCGATCTCCCCGATGCAGCCATTCCACCTGGACGGAAATGTTTTTTGCTGATGTGGCCACCTGCATTATGTCGAAACATGGTGTTTTGTATCCCTATCAATATAGGAATAAAGTCTTTCAACCCTATGCAAGTACCAATACCTCTGTTAAGGGAGAACCCCTAACATGTATGCAGAAATGGGCAATGATCAATGCACAGAAATGCAGCTCAAATTCCAGGATTCACGAAATCCCTCTGTATTCGTAACTACAGTCAAAGTGGGTGGGACAGGCCTCAATCTGACAGCGGCAAACCATGCAGTATTAACTCAGAAGATGTGGGTATCAAATGAGCAGCAGCAGGCATTTCAACGAGTTGTCTGGCAAGGGCACTACAGAGTACCACACTCATGATTACTGAATAGAGGTGCTGGTGGCTATGATATCCTTCTTAGTGATCCCAATCGACACTCACAAGTGGACCAAATGAGAGTCCCGCTTGTCTTGATGAGTTGACTGAACATCACGTCGTCAATGATGCACTGGATTCTGTAGTCCTGTCAGGACTACAAAAGGCGGCTGACAGAGAATGGACAAACGATGCCGGCTGTTGAACCATCATCTTACATTGTCAAGACTAGTGTTAACAACGGGTCCAGGAATCCCGCCAGCGGCCTGGGCATCCCGCCTCTGGTCCGGGTTTGGGCCGGAAATACGGTTTGGTTCCAGAATCGTCCAAAAACCCGACCCGCTGCTTCATGGTGGTCTAAACCCGGCCCTGTGCTCGTCATCCCGCGTGTTTCGCCAGGTTTGGCTAGACCGATCGGATCCAATCTCCGGTTCTGCGTTTCGGGTTTATCTATTTATGGTCGCATTCAGATATCCTACTGTTAATTGCAAAATATTGACTATGGTACTGCATTGTCATTTTCTGATGTATTGACAACCTTTATATAGCAAACAAGTAGAGAGATGCTCCCTGCCCCATCCTGGAAATGAGCGTCAATGGAGCATCAACAATTGATGGTCTTGCATCTTGGGTAATCTAAGTGGCGCTTAATCGCACATATCTATAAACATGTGATCAGCGGCCTTTATGAGCAAATAAGCAAATGATATTCCCGCGAGAGCCTCCCGAACAGTAACAACCTATTCCACTCACAAAGGTGCAACTAAGTGTTCACGAGCGTTTTAGACTACAAAAACGGCCAAAACTGAAGAAATGGACTGTAACAGCCACAGTGCGCTTCCATAAACCAAGATCGAAGGCCCACAATAGTTGACACTCCATTGATGCACATTTTCATGATGTGGCAGGGAGCGTGTCGCTTTCTCTTTCGCTGATAAAGGATGGCAACACTTCCATTATGTATACTCCCTGCCAAATCGCATTTTCATTACCCAACTTACATGACCAACAATCTTTGATGCTCCGTTGACGCTCATTTTCAAGATTGGGCAGGGAGCGTCTCGCTCTTTCTTTTGTGTATAAAGGTTGTCAATGCTGTTGTTATGAATAACCACTACAAAATTACTTCATAATTACCAGACTAACAAGAGCTGAAATTGTTGACGTTCTTTTGACGCTCATTTTCAAGATGGGGCAGGGAGCATGTTGCTTTCTCTTTTGACTATAAAGGGTGGCAACACTTCCATTATGTGTATTCATTACCAAATTGCGTTTTTATCATGGGACTTACAGGAACTAAAATCGTTGACGCTCCGTGGATGCTCATTTTGCCACGGGCGTAACCACAATATGGAACTATTCACTTTGGCATACTATATCAATAATGGTCTTGTGGCAGCCATTCACATTCTCTATTCTAACTAGATTGTTCTTTAATGATGCATATAAATATACCCTTCAAAATATACGTTACAGTGTCGGCTAGTTGTAGATAATGATAATACTCGAAAATCCTGTTCCCTTCAGTCAACTCTCGACTTCGGTGTCATGTTCACTCAGAAGGCTGCTGTCGTCTACAAATTGGCTGTCAGCAGCATTACCACGTAGCTGATAGTGTACTAACCTGTGGATGAACCTTCATCAGTCGGCAAATCTGGAATAAAATCGTTATCATGCAGCTGATCCTTGGCATATGGATCATGAATGATATCTCGAGCGCTGGGAGGCGGGGTAGGTATAAACACATATCCGGGTGGCACACATTCTGTTTCGGAGCATTGAGTTCGCTCACTGACATCAGGTGGCGCAGGTGGCGCAGGTGGCGTTCCGGGCATCGGTGGTGCCGGTCGTGGTTGAGGTGCACCCGTGCTTTTGCGCCTTCAGCGAGTCTGTGGATTCTTTGCTGTGCCATTTTGCCAGGGGAAACAGCCATCCATTTGATTTTCCCGAATCATTCCCGGTTGTTTTTCTATCATAGCCTTCATCTTGTTATGCTCGGGAAACACAACACCCTGCTTGTTCTCCTCTCGGACTTCCGCAAGTGGTTTTTTGATTAGTTGTTTCATTTCCTCAATTGTGGCGCGCGAAAACCCTTCGTCAGCCATTTTGGCCATATTCAAGGCAAGACGCATGTTGGACTGTTCAAGCTGTAGGCGACCTCCTTGTCTTGCCATAGTAGCTGACATGTTGAAGACCTACAAGAAATTGTTTGCTGCTTCTAGAGTGAGATTTGGCTGTTGCCTCAACCCTATACGACTCGGTAGCCTCTTCTAAGGTATATAAAGCCTGTTTAGTTCATTCCCGGGGTCGTCTATCACCAAATTTGGCTGAGAAAATCCCAGAACTGACAGCATCGTAATGTTCAATCTCGCGGACTGTGTGGAACAATGCCTTGGTTGACCACGGAGGTTTCCCGTTACAGGCAGCGATGAATTGGCCACATAGCTCTCAACATACCCCAGCTGTGCGTTATACCATTGGTTGACCGTCCTCGACATCGATATGGATTGACTCAGATCCGATCGCATGCTGCTGCTCACTCTTGCGGCTTCCGGCTCTACATACACGGTTTAAATGTGCGTCCTGGGTCATATTTTCGGTGGGTACAATTGCAGCATTGTGGTGAACTAACTGGTGTCTGCATTGCTGCTGTGTCTCACTGAGTGGCGCATTGTTTGAAGCGCCTGTCGTTCGGCTCGATTCGGATTCAATCACACCTGGTTGAAGTATTCCTGGAGCCATCTCTTGCTGTTGTGGAATGGTGAGGAAGATGATCATAAAAAGAAGTGGGAAGTCCTGAAGAGTATATAGTAAGCTACAAGTCAAAATGGAACGAGTGACAGCCAACTTGCACCTTCAATTCAAGCTGAATCTGGCTTCGTATAGGTGCACTGTGTATAGCTGCAGGGGATTCCAACGGTCCTGCGATATGCAGTAAGTCGGTCCGATGTTGCGTGTTTGTTTGAAGGGATATATCGTTATGAACGACAGTGGATATCTCATTTTTGACAGATATGAACAGCACATTCTTCGACGGAAAGGACGACTGGTGGTGTTTGTCTGAAGACATCGCCGGGATGTTACATGAATCACACACTAACCATCAAGTCTTAATGTATGGTTAGCCTGACTATTCCCAATGAAGTGGCGGTCAATACACTGATTTTGCTTCGTTCTAATCGATGAAACCTACCAACCTTGGCATACAAGACGCAACTTGCCTCCATGGGGTGCATATCTTGCAACATCCAACATCTTGCCCCACAACAAGGTCAACACAAGACACAATGGTCAATGCTCTGAAAAAGAACCTTTCGCCACTTCCGGTGGGCAAATACTACAAATCGACGAAGAAATTCACACGACCACGTCATCAAGCGAATACAGATAGGAGTGACTTGGAGGCAGAAATGGTCCGAGCATTGGGAGCATTGCGCAGCTTACGATCCAAAAAGAAGCTTTCAGTGGAGAAACGACGTGAAACCCACTTTTTGAGCAACGAAGAGAAACTGAAATGGATCAAGCATCATCTCGATTCAGAGACTGCAGTGACAAGAACCTGAGTTCAAGCTGCAGAGGCAGCGATTATGCAAGAGCAGGAACATATGAGGAATGTTGAAAAGGCACGATCGACAGCCACAAAGACTGAAACACCATTTGAGGAAATGTTTAATGCTATGGGAGACAGTCTGAGTGATCTTGCAAGCTCCAAAGATCAGGAGGATGGGGAAGACGAGGGTGATGATGAAGAAGATATAGAGCTTGGCAAGCTGAGCGAAGATGATGAACCTGGCTGGGTGATGGGCACAATCTCCAAAACGGTACAGCACCGCATGGAGATCTTTCAGCAGGAGCATATGAGGCTTGAAGAACTGACGCAACCGGGATGGGGGCAGGCAGCTGACTACTTCAGTGAGAGAGATATGAAGTACAGGACAACTGAACTAAAGGTTCCGGCAGTTGTCAGGCCCCAAACTGACACGACAGCAGCCACACCATCACCGACAACATTTGGAGAGCTTATGCTGGTTCCTGACATGGTCCCCAGACAATCAAAAATGCCACAAGTGATGTCTCGACAGGGACGTAGTCAACTGAGGCTGGGTTTGGAGAAAGCTCAGGCAGACAATCACATAGTATCTCTCATGCCCGACGCAGTGCCCGATTCCTCATGGATGGAAATTGCGATGCGACTTCAACCTGTGACCATTTACCCCAGCATATGACCTCGCTAGGTAATTACCATGCAGAAATCGGATTCGGACGAAGACATGGTGACGGCTCCAGTGTCACCGGACGAATCGATTGCCAAATAGGTATTGTTGACGACGTATCTCAAGCAAAAGCAAATTGTGCCTAATTCGTTACGTGTCAGCTTTTTCTGGATTTCAGTGACCAAATTGTGAGACAGGATTATTTATCAGTGTGTGTGCAAGGGTCGTACGAGCCATCCGAATGTTCTAGACACCACATGAAGAAGATTGATGAACAATGAACTGTATATGGTGTTGCCTGTTACGGTTAAATGACAAAACAAAACCTAAATTCGAGATCAAATTTACTAACAAAGTTTAAGTCAGTGATGTCATGCAACTCACATAAAGAACGGTCAAAGCACATCCAAAACCCGGATGAATGACAGTCGTCAGTCTGCATCAATCCATGCACCCAACCACATAACTGTCCGCTCAGACATCCTGCACATTGTCAAAAAATCGAACATTGCTTATGGTACAATATGGACACCTGTGAGAATGAGCTGGATGAGGAATGGTGAGGACGTCACGCTATAAATATCTAAAATTAGTGCAGGGATTTTTATGCGGCAAAGTGCCAGCCAAAAGCGCTGAAATGCGACGGACCTACATCATTCATCATGCCAATGACGAGTAGAGTGGTGGCTCAGAAACTGAGATGTCGCGAAGATTTTGGTGTCAAATGATACTACATTGACACGGTATACCAGCTGCCAAAAAGACTCTATGGATGATATGTACAATTGTTGAGCACCCAATGACTGTTAGTATGTCTCTAAGGTGAGCTCAAAGGTGAGCATCAATGTAGCGTCAATGATTTTTGGCATTGCATCATGGACAATCCGGAGGGTTTCACTGCAACATTCATTCATAATCGAACAATAGCCCACCTTTCTAGTCTACAATGATTGCAACAACATCGCTACTATATCCTGAATATGAGCGTCAACAGAGCATCAACGACTTCTGGCCTTGCATTTTGGAAAATGCAAGGGCTGTGCGGTGACATAAAGCCATAATCGAACTATCGGCCGCCTTTCTAGGCCAAAACGCTTTCCACACATTGGTCACTTTACCCTCAAAATCAGTGTCAACAGAGCGTCAACGATTTTAGGCCTCGCATCTTGTATCATCAAGGGGCTATGAGACTATGTTGAAACATAATCGAACTATCGGCCGCATTTCAAGGTAAAAATGCCTTCAACAACTTCGTCACTATACCCTAGAACATCAACGGAGCGTCAACGATTTTAGGCCTTGCATCTTGGAATATCAATGGGCTATGAGATTACTTTGATCCATAATCGAACTATCTGCCGCCGTTCTAGGCAAAAATGCTTACGACAAAATTGTAACCATGTCCCATGATCAGTGTCAACGGAGCGTACACAATTTTTGATCTTGCATCTTGCATAATATAACACCAATGGAGCATAGGTAACCCACAATGAACCCATCGGCAGCCATTATTGGCAAAGATGCTAGTGAAGATATCGCGTCCGCCTCCTACAATTGAGCGCCCGCAGAGCATCAACACTTCTTCTGGAGGCTCAGAGCGCTACATAGCGATGAACTGCATTGTGCCGTTCCTGAAGCGAGTTTTACGCGGTCAGTCTTTGTAATCTAACCTTGTATACAACTTCACAAATGTGCATGCAATGTGTTACAGATCTGATTTTTTTTACTTATAGCCGTAGTGTCAATATTTAGGAACCCGCAGTCTGCTTTGCAGTATTTTTACTTTCGGCAGTCTTTCGAGTCGGATCACCCAGCTTTCTAATTGCTACCGCCATGTTGGATGCAAAATTTTTGAACACCTCATTGCTCAAGGATATGGTCTGTTCCAAAAACGAACCTCTCTTCATTCGTGATTTGAGCGACCTTACTTTACATATCATATTCGATGCTTTGTGGGCTACAATGAATGTAGACTCGAAGCGGCCTATTGCTTGGAATAATTCTAGGCATGCACCTTCATGGCAATTCTATTTACACTGCGGACTTGAGGAGACCGGCAGCCCTGGCATCATATGTATCGTTTGTCATCAAGTTCTTCGCCATCCATCAGAACATGGGACTAGCTCAATGGGGAGACACTCACTGGCAAAAGCTCACATCGCAAAGTTAAACAGATTTGCAGAGTCAGAGGTTACTGAATTGACTAGTTCGATGGTCGATGAAACAGCTTTGGCCATTCTGAAGAGGCAAGGAAGTCGAGGAATCACAATAGTAAGGTCGCAGAGGAAGATCAGCTTTCACATCCAGGTTAATCAATATCAACATTAATGACAGACAAAAGTTTCTCAACTGGCAGCGAAGGACTGTGAAACTTCCGAATTTCACCATGACACTTGGAATTGCTACCTCATGTGAGGATTTGTTTCGGCTCTTATTCCATGGAACGCTCTATCGAATCTGGAGCTACGACGGTGATATAAGGTGTGACGCGATGACCAAGTGCTGCCATCTGCTACGACATTCAGCAACATTTGCCGGAGGGAATATGCACTCACTGTGGATGTAATTGAGAAGCAATTGCCGTCACGAAATGAAGTTAGTTTAGCCTTGGATGGATGGTCACCAACAAACACACTAGCCATAACGTCGGTCATTGCTCACCATATGGATCGAAATTGGGAATTGCGTGGAGTTCGACTCGTGTTCGATGAGGTTGATCGCCTGTTCATCTCACGATTCAAAATCGAATTAAGCATGATAGGTCAACATCCAACATACTGGAGCAACGCTAGCCGTACATTTGAAGGACTTTCCTGATTGTTTTGAGCTTACCGACGGCCGTTTGCTTGGAATTACGACCGATAATGCCTCCTCAAATCACTCGATGACACGCAAGCTGCAATCAACACTTGAGGCCGATGGAATGGAGTGGCCTCCATTGAGGAACCACATACCTTGCATGGCGCACGTCATACAGCTGGCTTCAGGTGCATTCATGAGCAGTCTCGGTGTCAAAGGCCGCACCAAGTCTTTGGAAGCCCATGAGTGCGATCAGCAATGTGGGGAGAATGAATGCGTAGACATTGGGAGGAGTCAAAGGCTCCGAAAAGAGGGCAATGCTAGAATCAATAAGGTGTCGGCCATGGAACCAGGTGTAGGAAAGATAATTGAGAAAGTACGTATTTCATGATATTTTGAAAGTGCTGAAACTGACCTTCATATAGCAGAGAATGCTTGCTGGATTGATTACGCTAACACCTGGTCTTTGAAACAAGATCATTGACTGTCAAACGGCCAAAGTCTGCATCGCGGTACTTCCGATTATGGATGTGAAGACACGTTGGAACTCGACCGTGGAGTTGTTCAAGCGAGCCTTCCGATGACCTGAATTCACACCCGAGGTGCTTGAAAACCCAAGATACAGCAATTACAGGCCACTCATCACACCTCAAGATGCATGAACCATTGTGAAGTATGTCATGGAAGTGTTGAGGCCATTCTGATATTCGACCCTGTGGATGTTGAAGAGGCATACAGTCTCATCGCATCGTGTGATCACAGTGTACAACAATATGATCGATCGCATGGATGGTGTGATGCGAGCTTTGGCTAAGACAAAGACTCCATGGAAGGACGACTTCTTCTTCGCGGTGAAATTAGCTCTACAAAAGCTGTCCAAATATTAAGCTGAAGTGACTCCATCGACGACGGGCATGTGTCTGATTCTGCACATATCCTCGATCTTTTCCGGAAGTTGCGATCGTTTAGAAAGTGGCACAAAGGAATGGATATCAATCCTGATGACAACACATCCTATACTACCCATTACCAAGAGGCCTTCGTAATGCATGTGGGGAATGAATACTGTGCCAAACATCGACGTATGCCGGCCAATAAACATGAAAGCTTACTGAAGAGCAATCTTATCCCCTCCGAAATGGTTTTAGGATCCTGTCAATCATCATTCGATCCATATGATTTGTCAAGCAATGATGAAGGATACTTAACGCCTAACGATGTGGCTGAGACTACACCAAGACGAAGCGATGGCGCAGCACGCTTATTGACCGCCGCCATGCCCTATTTGAACTCGCCACCTGACGCACCAAAGAACTGGGGGCAAATTAATTCAAATCTCAATGATTACCACTCCAACCCAATGGAGATAAGCAGTACATTTTGGTTACTGGACATAACCGACTGGTGGCGTCAACAGGAGGAAACGCACTCCAAGTCCGCTGATCTCTCTAATGTGGCACGTGACATATTCTCTATCATACCACATGGTGTCGGAGTGGAGGCCAGTGTTTCCCCAGGCCCAGATGTTATCAGCAGGAGGCGGTCAAATCGCACAAGCGAGACTCTTCGTGAAACAGTCGTTGTAAGTCAGTTTGCTCAAGCCAATCACGGGATCTTGGCAGGTGCTGGCCCAGGATTGGATACAGTAATCACAGGAAACAGCTCGGAAATGAAGAAATGGCCGGTGGATAGGAAATTGCACAGAATGGCCAAGGTGCACGACTTTTTGGAGATGTGGCAGGGCAGCCAAAACCTACATGCTACCCAAAATGAATCTCACATTCAAAACAAGCAGATGACCGATGTGGGATACACCTTGGACACGGAAGAAATTGTCAATGCATCCTGGTCACTCTTTCAACATGATGGTGCGGCTGCATTCAAATTGTCGGATAGATCTCCATTGCCACCACCTTTGTCTGGAAAGGACCTCCATGGAGGACGAACTCAAATATTGAATGTCCGCCGAATCCGAAGAATCAACTGTCATCTAGTCGAAAGTGATGATGAAAGCGCACCTGAGAGCGTTTCGGACACCGAAGATTGGCTTCATTGGAATGCGGACTTAGATATTACAAATGACAGCGAAGATGATTGCGGGGCGGATGTTGAATCTGATAGAGAGCAAGACAATAGCATGGAGGATCCGGACTGCCCAGAGCAGCGGGATGTGAGTGCCGCACCAAATCTTCCCGGATTGATTCTGCCTACATGGAAGTCAAAGAGACAGGCTGAAAAAGTGTCAATGACGGTGAATGCAATCAAAACGAGGAGGAATAAGGGAGTGAAGAAAATGTATGACAGAATACGTCAATGTTTCCCCAGCTTCTTTATGTATCTTGACCGAGAGTTTCAGTTAGTGATATCATGGGTGAATGGTGAGCAGTAGCTTGTCAATATCGGTTGACAAACAGAAGTATAGCAGACGCAATGAAGTGTTTGGGACGATACATGAATTTTAGTCGTGTGAGAGCGAACAGTGCCAGAATGTTAGTGCGCTCGGCTTTGTCACAAGGCCAAGTCTCAATATGTCAGAAAGACTACCAATGAGTTCCAATCATGATGAAAACTCTTATTGATGGCAGCAGATGTTGAATGGACAATACATTCAAATGAGCTTCAACGGAGCGTCACCAATATGTGGTTTTGTAAGTACAGTAATTAAACAACAATTTGGTCGCTGTGATGCATAACCGATATATTACCAGCCTTTCTAGGCAAAAGAGACAGCCACATGCGCCCTGCCGCATCCAGAGAATGAACGTCAACGGAGGGTCAACAATGTATCGCTTCACATCCTGGGTAATTTATGTTCCGATTGGTTGTAGACATCCATTTCTGTGATATTGACAGCCATTACTGGGAAATACTACAGCAACATGCTCCGTGCTGCATCCTGCGGATGTGCGTCCACAGAGCGTCAACAATTTTCAGCTTTGCATCTTGGGTAATTTATCTTCTGATTGGTTGCAGACATCCAGATGTCAGATATTGACAGCCTTTACTGAGAAGAACTACAGCGACATGCTCCCTGCCACATCCCGAGAATGAGCGTCAACAGCGCATCAACAATGTTTAGCTTCGCATCTTGGGTAATTTATGTTTTGCTTGGTTGTAGAAATCCATTTGTCAGATATTGACAGCCTTTACCGGGAAAAACTACAGCAACATGCTCCGTGCAACATCCTGACAATGATCGTCAATGGAGTGTCAACAATGACTAGCTTCCCATCTTGGGTAATTTTTTGTTCCGATTGGTTGTAGACATCCATTTGTCAGATATTGACAACCTTTACAGAGAACAACTACAGGGACATGCTCCCTGCCGCATCCTGAGAATGAGCGTCAAAGGAGCGTCAACAATTTTTGGCTTCGCATCTTGGGTACTTTATGTTCTGATTGGTTGGAGAGATCCATTTATCAGATAATGGCACCCTTTACCGGGAAAAACTACAGCGACATCCACCATGCCGCATTCTGAGAATGAGCGTCAACGGAGTGTCAATAATGTCTAGCTTCGCATCTTGGGTAATTTGTGCTCTGAATGGTTGCAGACATCCATTTATGAGATATTGGCTGCCGTTACTGGCAAAAACAACACCGAGAGGCTCCTGCCTCATTCTGAAAATGAGCGTCAATGGAGCGTCAACAGTTTAAGTTGTTGCATAATTGGTAATCGAGGCATCGCGCGGATCATGGCGTTCGTAACGAAATTATTGACCACCCTGATAGGCAAAAATGCAATATATCGAAGGTAAAATACCCAGTCCAAATTAATCGATATTGCAAGCTGCAAAGCATGCAAAAACATATCATTGGTTGTTGAAAACGCGATTTTGATAAGATACTATTAACAAACTCCAACCACAAGAGCCTTATATGTATCTATGGATGGACCTGCTGGGCGACCCGCTGACAACGAGCCGACTTCGGACTGGTGGGGAGTTTACCATCGAACGGTACCCGAGTCGACGGATCGGGTTTATTGACACCCTGGACCGCCAATTTGGGCATCGTTGGCTTTTGAACCGGACACGGACACGCAGTGACGATCTGGAACCATTGCTAACACTCGTTTGGACTCTCCATCAAGGTACGGCTCTCGTGAAATTCAAGCAATATAGTCTTGTTAACTCATACAAGTAGTCAAAAAGGTTGTTTGTAAGGAATACTATACTGGATAAATTAACCATGGCTTTGTATCATTTTGAACTGAATCAAAGTTCTGATGCGGGAATTGTTGGGTCTATAATTGGAAATGGCTAGAGTCGGATTTTGTTGGTGTTCTTGTTTACTATCAATTACCCACATAAGATGAAGTCTATTGATAAGCTTCATTACCAGTTCCCAGCTGGCACATCTCACAATGAATGGCAAGAGTTGAATATTGAGAATTATGCAGTGTAGGTATTTCAATCATTCGTCAGTTGTGAATTCCAGGTGCACCAGGAATGTCAGGCCATGAAAGCATCTCAAAGTCAACAGATGGGAAAATACATAATTCGACATCCTTCACAGGAGAATCATTGGCTTATGTCATATGTCTCGTTACCACTGCTTGATCACTTCCAATTTCCTAATCCTAGTTGGCAATAATGTCAGTCTAGGTGATATTGAGTAGATGTGTCTGGATACCACACATCAGCTTGCTGTTTCTTGGCGAAGCTACAGTATTTGGTGGCATTGAATCGATGTCCAGGTGCACTGGAGAATCTTCAGCATATGTATTGAGTCGCATTATGACAGATCCAGCACAGCATATTTCCGAACCACGATTAACAATGAGACAGTAGACGTGATATTGAGTACTTGGATCAGCACATGAGACACGGCTCGCTGATTGGTGACAATGCCCCTTCACTTGCTGGGATAAGATTGAACTTCAGGTGCACCGGAGAATTGTCACCATATGTGTGAAGTTGTTTTATGACTGATCCACTATGGCATATTTGCCTATCCCATTTGGCAATAAGAGAGTCTAGGTAATATTGAGTACTTGGGTCAGAAGATGAGACACGGCTCGCTTATGCATAGCTAAGCAGCAGCTGGTGCTGGTATAAGATTGAAGTTGTGGTGCACTGGAGAGTCCTGGGCATATTTCGTCAGAACCAATCGATCACTACATATTTGCTAATCCCAGTTGGCACTCAAGACAGTCTAGCTAAAATTCAGCACTTGGGTCATCAGCAACAACTCTAGTTTCCGTCTGAAACACCCGGGTGTTCTGGACGGCTCTGACGGCTCTGGCGGAACCTCGTGCCCTCTGACGGAGAATCAGATGCGACCCGTCGCCCAAGCAACAGGTCGCGTTGCATACCTCCCTTGCGGCGGCAATTATACCATGCCTCTGATTCTCGCGACGCATCGCGTTGTATATTACGCTCGCCGCTCCGGCGTCAGGATTCCTTTACTTTGCGTCCGGAATTTGGTGAAGTATACGCACCATCAGAACGACACGAATGTTACACTCTTCGCAGGGGTTGCAGTTATGCAGTGGCCGTTTACACAACGCCTGGCGATGTTTATGCCTTTCTTCGGCCGATAGCCACATGCCGCACTCTCATTTGTTTAGCATTGAGATTTGTC
>Ga0307512_10001914_pt1 | contig 27799 bp, 20 predicted proteins | sample 14_EM_MG_FD_200267 | JGI IMG/M metagenome (GOLD analysis project Ga0307512, IMG submission 200267) | Populus trichocarpa ectomycorrhiza microbial communities from riparian zone in the Pacific Northwest, United States - 14_EM | ecosystem: Host-associated > Plants > Roots > Unclassified | place... | reverse complement strand
CACCGACACCCTCGCCCTGGTCTACAACAAGGCCCTCTTCAAGAAGGCCGGTATCACCGAGGCCCCCAAGACCTGGGACGAGCTGAAGGCCGACGCCTCCAAGATCGACGCCAAGGAGAACGTCTACGGCTACTGGGGTTCCACCCAGGCCTACTACGCCCAGACCTTCCTCTACGGCGAGGGCACCGACACCGTCGACGCCTCCGCCAAGAAGATCACCGTCGACTCGGACGCCGCGAAGAAGGCGTACGGGACCTGGCAGAGCATGTTCTCCGGACAGGGCCTGCACAAGGCCGACACCACCGCCGACGCCTACGCCCACATCCAGGACGCGTTCGTCAACGGCAAGGTCGCCTCGATCGTCCAGGGCCCCTGGGAGATCACGAACTTCTACAAGGGCTCGGCCTTCAAGGACAAGTCCAACCTCGGCATCGCCACCGTCCCGGCCGGCTCCACCGGCAAGGCGGGCGCCCCGACCGGCGGCCACAACCTGTCCGTCTACGCCGGTTCGGACAAGGCCCACCAGACGGCCGCGCTGAAGTTCGTCAACTTCATGACCTCCGCGAAGTCCCAGACGGAGATCGCCCTGAAGAACTCCACCCTGCCGACCCGCGACGACGCCTACACCGCCGAGGTCAAGGCCGACCCGGGCATCGCCGGCTTCCAGACGGTCCTGCCCGCCGCCCAGCCGCGCCCCGCACTGCCCGAGTACAGCTCCCTGTGGACCCCGCTGGACACCGAGCTGCCGAAGATCGCCGGTGGCAAGGAGTCCCTCGACAAGGGCCTGAGCAACGCTGAACTCGCCATCGCCAAGCTGGTCCCGGACTTCAGCAAGTAGGCCCCGAGTGGCCGCCGCGTCCCTTGACCATGGGGGAGGGATGCGGCGGTCACCGGCCTGTGCCCAGCCACTTCACCGTGCCGCAGAACTTCCAGAAGGTGTCGAACATGACAGTCGCCATCGACCGCGCCACCGGCAGGCGCCGCGGTGACCGCGCGCCGCGGCCCGGGCTGGGCCAACGCTTCAGGCACAGCTACCAGAAGTACTGGTACGCGTACGCGATGATCGCGCCCGTGGTCGTCGTGCTCGGCGTCCTCGTGCTGTACCCCCTGGTGTACGGGCTCTACCTCACCCTCACCGACGCCAACAGCCTCAACACCGCGCGCACGATCGGCGTCAACCACATCGACGCCACCTACAAGTTCATCGGGCTCGACAACTACAAGGACATCCTGTGGGGCCCGACGGCGTACGACCGCTTCTGGTCGCACTTCATCTGGACGATCGTCTGGACGGCACTCTGTGTCGCCCTGCACTACACGATCGGTCTCGGACTCGCCCTGCTCCTCAACCAGAAGCTGCGCGGCCGCACCCTCTACCGGCTGATCCTCATCCTGCCGTGGGCCGTGCCGACCTTCGTCACCGTCTTCGGCTGGCGCTTCATGCTCGCCGACGGCGGCATCATCAACCTGGCCCTGGACGCGCTGCACCTGCCCACGCCGGACTGGCTCGAGGACACCTTCTGGCAGCGGTTCGCCGCGATCATGGTCAACACCTGGTGCGGTGTGCCGTTCATGATGGTCTCGCTGCTCGGCGGACTGCAGTCCATCGACGCCTCGCTGTACGAGGCCTCCGAGATGGACGGCGCCACCGCCTGGCAGCGCTTCCGCTACGTCACGCTGCCGGGCCTCAGGTCCGTCAGCTCCACCGTCGTACTGCTCGGCATCATCTGGACCTTCAACCAGTTCGCCGTGATCTTCCTGCTGTTCGGCAACACAGGCCCGGACGCCCAGATCCTCGTCACCTGGGCCTACTACCTCGGCTTCGGACAGCAGCCGCGCGACTTCGCGCAGTCCGCCGCCTACGGCATCCTGCTGCTGGCCATCCTGATCGTCTTCACCTCCTTCTACCGCCGCTGGCTGAACCGCAATGACCAGCAGCTCGCGATCTGAGGCAGGAGTCCCCATGAGTACGACCACTGTCGAGACCTCCGCCGAGATGGCCAAGGACAGCCCGTCGCAGGCCCCCCGCAGGGTCCGGCGCCGCGGTGAGCAGAGCCTCGCCGGCTCGCTCACCTCCCACGGCCTCCTGACCGTCGCGAGCCTGATCGCCCTCTTCCCGATCGTCTGGCTGATCTTCCTCTCGCTCGGCCCGGACAAGGACGACTATCTCCACCCGGGCGGCATCTGGAAGAAGATGACGTTCGACAACTACTCGTTCGTGCTGCAGCACACGGGGTTCTTCGACTGGCTGAAGAGCTCGCTGATCGTCTCGCTCGGCACCACCGTCATCGGCGTGCTGATCGCCGCCACCACCGGCTACGCGGTCTCCCGCATGCGCTTCCCCGGCTACCGGAAGTTCATGTGGGTGCTACTGGTCACCCAGATGTTCCCGGTAGCCGTACTCATGGTGCCGATGTACCAGATCCTCTCGGACCTGCAGCTCATCGACAGCTACCTTGGACTCATCCTCGTCTACTGCTCCACCGCCGTGCCCTACTGCGCCTGGCTGCTGAAGGGCTACTTCGACACGATCCCGTTCGAGATCGACGAGGCGGGACGGGTCGACGGGCTGACCCCCTTCGGCACGTTCGCGCGACTGATCCTGCCGCTCGCCAAGCCGGGCCTGGCGGTCGCCGCCTTCTACAGCTTCCTCACGGCCTTCGGGGAGGTCGCGTTCGCGTCGACGTTCATGCTGTCCGACACGAAGTACACCTTCGCGGTCGGTCTGCAGACCTTCGTCAGCGAGCACGACGCCCAGCGCAACCTGATGGCCGCCACGGCGGTGCTGATCGCGATACCCGTCTCCGCGTTCTTCTATCTGGTGCAGAAGAACCTGGTGACCGGTCTCACCGCGGGCGGTACGAAGGGGTGACGCTCCGCCGGGAGGGCCGCGATGGGCCGTCGGTTGTCTGCGGCGCCATCGTGGCTGGTCGCGCAGTTCCCCGCGCCCCTTAGGGGCGCGGGTGGCGGCCGCGGTCTTCATCCGACCCCGCTTTGACCGCGGCCGCCTCGTCACCCACCGCCGTATCCACTCTGACCCGATGACTCCGTTACGTATAGGACGCCATGAGCCAGCAGCACTCCGCAGTCGACCCGGCCCCGACGACCGCCACGGCCACCGTCGCCAGACGCCGCGACTGGTGGCGGGACGCGGTGATCTACCAGGTCTATCCGCGCAGCTTCGCCGACAGCAACGGCGACGGCATGGGTGATCTGGAAGGCGTACGTTCCCGACTCCCGTATCTGCGCGACCTCGGCGTGGACGCCGTGTGGCTCAGCCCCTTCTACGCCTCCCCGCAGGCCGACGCCGGCTACGACGTCGCCGACTACCGGGCCGTCGACGCCATGTTCGGCAATCTGCTCGACGCCGACGCGCTGATCCGCGACGCCCACGAACTGGACCTCAGGATCATCGTCGACCTGGTCCCCAACCACTCCTCCGACCAGTACGAGTGGTTCAAACGGGCGCTGCGGGAAGGCCCGGGCTCACCGCTGCGGGACCGCTACCACTTCCGGCCCGGCAAGGGCAAGAACGGCGAACTCCCGCCCAACGACTGGGAGTCGATCTTCGGCGGCCCGGCGTGGACCCGCGTCACCGAACCGGACGGCACGCCCGGCGAGTGGTATCTGCACCTCTTCGCCCCCGAGCAGCCCGACTTCAACTGGGAACACCCGGCCGTCGGCGACGAGTTCCGCTCCATCCTGCGCTTCTGGCTCGACATCGGCGTCGACGGTTTCCGCATCGACGTGGCGCACGGCCTGGTCAAGGCGGAGGGCCTGCCCGACCTCGGATCCCACGAGCAGCTGAAGCTGCTGGGCAACGATGTCATGCCGTTCTTCGACCAGGACGGCGTGCACGAGATCTACCGGCAGTGGCGGCTCATCCTCGACGAGTACTCGGGCGAGCGCATCTTCGTTGCCGAGGCGTGGACTCCGACCGTCGAGCGCACCGCCAACTACGTCCGCCCGGACGAACTCCACCAGGCCTTCAACTTCCAGTACCTGTCGACCGATTGGGATGCCGACGAGCTGCGCAAGGTGGTCGACCGCACGCTGGAGGCCATGCGCCCGGTAGGCGCCCCCGCCACCTGGGTCCTCTCCAACCACGATGTCACCCGCCATGCCACCCGCTTCGCCAACCCGCCCGGCCTCGGCACCCAGATCCGCCTGGCCGGCGACCGCGAACTGGGCCTGCGCCGGGCCCGCGCCGCCACCCTCCTCATGCTGGCGCTGCCCGGATCGGCGTACGTCTACCAGGGCGAGGAGCTCGGACTCCCGGACGTCGTCGACCTCCCGGACGAGGTGCGCCAGGACCCGGCGTACTTCCGCGGCGCCGGCCAGGACGGCTTCCGCGACGGCTGCCGGGTGCCCCTCCCGTGGACGCGCGAGGGATCGTCGTACGGCTTCGGCAGCGGTGGCAGTTGGCTTCCTCAGCCCGAGGGCTGGGGCGAGTTGAGCGTGGAGGCGCAGACCGGCGTCCCCGGCTCGACCCTGGAGCTGTACCGCTCCGCCCTGGCCGTCCGCCGCGAGCAGCCCGACCTGGGTGCGGGCGACGCGGTGGAGTGGCTGCGTGCCCCGGAGGGTGTACTCGCCTTCCGGCGCGGGGAGTTCGTGTGCGTCGCGAACACCGGCGGCGAGTCCGTGACGACCCCGGCGTACGGCCGGGTCCTGCTCTCCACCGGTGAGGTGACCGAGGCGGACGGCGAGGCGAAGGTACCGGCGGACACGACGGTGTGGTTCACCACACGCCTCTGAAAGTTCTTGCATCAACTTCACACCGCCCGCTGCCCTTTCAGGCAGCGGGCGTTTAACATCTCCGTCACCGCAAGGTAGTTGAAATCTTGCAGCAAGAACCTTCAACGGTGAAGGAGCCCCACATGGCACGCAGAACACTCTCCGCGACCGTCGCTGTCACGGCCGCCGCACTTGTCATGACCCCGACGCCGGCGCACGCCTCCCCGCCCGGCACCAAGGACGTCACCGCCGTCCTCTTCGAGTGGAACTTCGCCTCGGTCGCCAAGGAGTGCACCAACACGCTCGGCCCGGCCGGCTACGGCTACGTCCAGGTCAGCCCACCCGCCGAGCACATACAGGGCTCACAGTGGTGGACGTCGTACCAGCCGGTGAGCTACAAGATCGCAGGCCGGCTCGGTGACGCGACAGCCTTCCAGAACATGATCAGCACGTGTCACTCGGCGGGCGTGAAGGTCGTCGCCGACACCGTCATCAACCACATGTCGGCGGGCAGCGGCACCGGTACGGGCGGCTCGTCGTACACGAAGTACAACTACCCGGGCCTGTACTCCTCGGCCGACATGGACGACTGCACGTCCGCGGTCAGCGACTACACCAACCGCGCCAACGTCCAGAACTGCGAACTCGTCGGCCTCGCCGACCTGGACACGGGCGAGGAGTACGTCCGCGCCACCATCGCCGGGTACCTGAACTCCCTCCTCGGGTACGGCGTCGACGGCTTCCGCATCGACGCGGCCAAGCACATCCCGGCGACCGACCTCGCGAACATCAAGTCCCGCCTGACCAACCCCGGCGCCTACTGGAAGCAGGAGGTCATCTACGGCAGCGGAGAGGCCGTCCAGCCGACCGAGTACACGGGCAACGGAGACGTCCAGGAGTTCCGCTACGCCTACGACCTCAAGCGGGTCTTCAACAACGAGAATCTGGCGTACCTGAAGAACTACGGCGAGGGCTGGGGCTACCTGAACAGCTCCGTCGCCGCCGTCTTCGTCGACAACCACGACACCGAGCGCAACGGGTCGACCCTCAACTACAAGGACGGGGCGAACTACACCCTCGCCAACGTCTTCATGCTGGCCTACCCGTACGGCGCCCCGGACATCAACTCCGGCTACGAGTGGTCCGACGCGGACGCGGGCCCGCCCAACGGCGGTACGGTCAACGCCTGTTGGCAGGACGGCTGGAAGTGCCAGCACGCCTGGCCGGAGATCAAGTCGATGGTCGCCTTCCGCAACGCCACACGGGGCCAGTCGATGACCGACTGGTGGGACAACGGCAACGACGCGATCGCCTTCGGACGTGGCAGCAAGGGCTACGTCGCCATCAACCACGAGTCGAGCGCGCTGACGCGGACGTACCAGACGTCGCTCGCGGCGGGGACGTACTGCAATGTGCAGAACGGCACGACGGTGACGGTGGACGGTTCGGGCCAGGTCACGGCCACCCTCGGCGCCAACACCGCTCTGGCGATCTACGCCGGCAAGACGAGCTGCTGAGCCATCAAAAGGGAACGTGGGGTTGACGCTCGAGGAGTGCCGTCCCACGTTCCCTGCCGGCGCAGACCAACTCCGCCTGCTGAAAGTTCTTTCCGTTACTTTCAGGACTCTTGCTGTAAGCGTTTCGTCGGCGATACGGTCGCGCGGGGTCGGACCCACAGAGAGCCGTAATCGCTAGGAGTCCATCTGTGATACCGAGATGGCCGACGCCGTCGAGGCGCCGTACCGCCCATGCCGGACGGGTCGCTGCGGTCACCGTCGCCGCGCTCGCCGCAGCCCTCGTCCAGCCCCTCGCCGCCCACGCGGACGAGCCGCCCCCACCCCCCTCCGACGCGAAGCTCGCCGCCGAGCCCGCCCGGCACGACGACAGCCGTGATCAGTTCTACTTCGTCATGCCGGACCGTTTCGCCAACGGCGACACGTCCAATGACGAGGGCGGGCTCACGGGTTCACGCCTCAGCACCGGGTACGACCCCACCGACAAGGGCTTCTACCAGGGCGGCGACCTCAAGGGCCTGACCCGGAAGCTCGACTACATCAAGGGCCTCGGCACCACTGCCATCTGGATGGCCCCGATCTTCAAGAACCGGCCCGTGCAGGGGACGGGAAGCAACGCCTCAGCCGGCTACCACGGTTACTGGATCACCGACTTCACCCAGGTCGACCCGCACTTCGGGACCAACAAGGACCTGGAGACCCTCATCTCCAAGGCCCACCACAAGGGCATGAAGGTCTTCTTCGACGTCATCACCAACCACACCGCCGATGTCGTCGACTACGAGGAGAAGTCCTACGACTACCTCTCCAAGGGCGCCTTCCCGTATCTGACCAAGGACGGCGAGCCCTTCGACGACGCCGACTACGCCGACGGGAGCAAGAAGTTCCCCGCCGTCGACGCCGGCTCCTTCCCGCGCACACCGACCGTCGCCGCCGCGGACAAGAACACCAAGGTCCCCTCCTGGCTCAACGACCCGACGATGTACCACAACCGGGGTGACTCCACCTTCGCCGGTGAAAACGCCACGTACGGCGACTTCGGCGGCCTCGACGACCTGTGGACCGAGCGTCCCGAGGTCGTGCACGGCATGGAGAGGATCTACGAGCGCTGGGTGCGCGACTTCGACATCGACGGCTTCCGGATCGACACCGTGAAGCACGTCGACATGGACTTCTGGACCCAGTGGGCGACCGCCCTCGACGCATACGCGGCCAGGCAGGGCCGCAAGAACTTCTTCATGTTCGGCGAGGTCTACTCCGCCGACACCTCGGTCACCTCGCCGTACGTCACCCAGGGCCGCCTCGACGCCACCCTCGACTTCCCCTTCCAGGACGCCGCCCGCAGCTACGCCTCCCAGGGCGGCAGCGCGCAGAAGCTGGCATCGGTCTTCGGCGACGACTACAAGTACACGACCGACAAGGCCAACGCGTACGAGCAGGTCACCTTCCTCGGCAACCACGACATGGGCCGCATCGGGTACTTCCTGGACCAGGACAATCCGAAGGCCTCCGACGCCGAGCTGCTCAAGAAGGACGAGCTCGCAGACGAGCTGATGTTCCTCAGCCGCGGCAACCCCGTCGTCTACTACGGCGACGAGCAGGGCTTCACCGGCTCCGGCGGCGACAAGGACGCCCGCCAGACGATGTTCGCCTCGAAGGTCGCCGACTATCTCGACGACGACGAGATCGGCACCGACCGCACGCACGCGAGCGACTCGTACGACACGAGTGCGCCGCTCTACCGGCAGATCGCCGCGCTCAGCAAGCTCCGCAAGGACAACCCCGCCCTCACCGACGGCGTGCAGACGCAGCGGTACGCGGCCGAGGGCGCAGGTGTGTACGCCTTCTCCCGAACCAGCACCGGGACCGACAGGACCGAGTACGTCGTCGCCTTCAACAACGCCGGCGAGGCGAAGAAGGCGACCTTCGCGACCGGCTCGGCGGGCATGAAGTTCCGTGGTGTGTACGGGACGTCGGACGAGGTGACCTCCGACGGGGACAAGAAGATCACCCTCACCGTCCCGGCCGGCTCGGCGATCGTCCTCAAGGCGGCCGGCGGTCTCGCCGAGCCGGCCACCGCGCCCACCCTCACCCTCAAGGCCCCCGGCTCCGGTGCCACCGGCACGGTGGAACTCTCCGCCGACGCCGAGGGCGGACAGCTCAACCGTGTCGTCCTCGCCGCCCAGATCGGCAATGGCAAGTGGAAGACCCTGGGTTCCGCCGACCACGCCCCGTACCAGGTCACGCAGACCATCGGAAAGGACGTACCGGCGGGAACTGCCTTGCGGTACAAGGCAGTTGTCATCGACACGGCAGGGCGCACCGCGAGAGCCACCGCCGCCTCCACCACCGGCACCCCGCCCGCCGAGGAGACCCCCACCGCCTCCTCCCGCGACTACGCGATCGTCCACTACAAGCGCACCGACGGCGACTACGGCAACTGGGGCCTGTACGCCTGGGGCGACCTCGCCGACGGCGAGTCGACCACCTGGCCGGCCGGTCACCCCTTCGTCGGCCGTGACGCGTACGGCGCCTTCGCCTACGTCAAGCTGAAGCCCGGTGCCTCCGGTGTCGGCTTCCTGGTCGTCGACAAGGACGGCAACAAGGACGTCTCGGCCGACCGCACGATCGACGTCACCAAGACCGGCGAGGTCTGGATCGAGCAGGGCAAGGAGGCCGTACAGACCGACCGGCCCGACTACCCGGCGCAGGACAGGACCAAGGCGGTCATCCACTACCACCGCGCCGACGGGAACTACGACGGCTGGGGCCTGCACGTCTGGACCGGCGCCGCGAACCCCACCGACTGGTCGAGCCCGCTGAAGCCGGTGAGGACCGACGCCTATGGCGCGGTCTTCGAGGTGCCGCTCAACGAGGGTGCCACCAGCCTCAGTTACGTCATCCACAAGGGCGACGAGAAGGACCTGCCGGCCGATCAGTCGCTCGACCTCAAAACCAACGGCTACGAGGTGTGGCTGTTGAACGGCCAGGAGAAGTACCTGCTGCCGCAGCCCGCGGGCTCGGCCGCCGCCCTCGACCTGACCACCTCCAAGGCGATCTGGATCGACCGGAACACCGTGGCCTGGAACGGCTCCGACGCCGCCGCCTCCACCCAGCTGCTGTACTCCCACGACGGCTCGATCGCCGTGAAGGACGGCGCGCTGACGAGCGACGACGAACGCTGGCTCCGGTTGGCGAAGACGACGCTCACCGACGCCCAGAAGGCCAGGTTCCCGCATTTGAAGGACTACACGGCCTGGTCCGTCGATCCGCGCGACCGGGACAGGGTGCGAGAGGCCCTGGACGGCCAGATCGTCGCCTCCCAGCGGGCCGCGAACGGAGCCGTGCCGGCGGCGACCGGCGTCCAGATCGCCGGCGTACTCGACGATGTGTACGCGGGCGCGACGAAGGCCGAGCTGGGCCCGGCGTTCCACAACGGCCGTCCCACCCTTGCCGTTTGGGCGCCGACCGCGCAGAGCGTCGCACTGGAGATCGACGGCTCGTTGCAGAAGATGAAGCGGGACGAGGCCACCGGCGTCTGGTCCGTCACCGGTCCGGGGTCCTGGAAGAACAAGCCCTATCGGTACGTCGTGAAGGTGTGGGCGCCGACCGTGCGGAAGGTCGTCACCAACAAGGTCACCGACCCCTACTCGGTCGCCCTCACCGCGAACTCCGAGCGCAGCCTCGTCGTCGACCTGGACGACAGGTCCCTTGCGCCCGGCGGCTGGTCGGGCCTGGCCAAGCCCAGGGCCGTACCGCTGAAGGACGCCCAGATCCAGGAGCTGCACATCCGGGACTTCTCCGTCGCGGACAAGTCCGTGCCGGCCAAGGACCAGGGCACCTATCTCGCCTTCACCGACCAGGACAGCGACGGCTCGAAGCACCTGCGTGAGCTGGCGAAGTCGGGGACGTCATACGTCCATCTGCTGCCCGCCTTCGACATCGCCACCATCCCCGAGAAGAAGGCGGACCAGACAGCCACCGACTGCGACCTGGCCTCCTACGCGGCCGACTCCGACAAGCAGCAGGAGTGCGTCGCGAAGACCGCCGCGAAGGACGCCTACAACTGGGGCTACGACCCCTATCACTACACGGTCCCCGAGGGTTCGTACGCGACCGACCCGGACGGGACGGGCCGCACCGTCGAGTTCCGCAGGATGGTCAAGTCGCTGAACGAGGACGGTCTGCGGGTCGTCATGGACGTCGTGTACAACCACACGGCGGCCGCCGGGCAGGCGGACACCAGCGTCCTGGACAAGATCGTGCCCGGCTACTACCAGCGGCTCCTCGCGGACGGCTCGGTGGCGAACAGCACGTGCTGTGCGAACACGGCCACCGAGAACTCCATGATGGGCAAGCTGGTCGTCGACTCGGTGGTCACCTGGGCCAAGGAGTACAAGGTCGACGGCTTCCGCTTCGACCTGATGGGACACCAGCCGAAGGCCAACATCCTGGCGGTCCGCAGGGCACTCGACGCGCTGACCCTCGCGAAGGACGGCGTCGACGGCAAGAAGATCATCATGTACGGCGAGGGCTGGAACTTCGGCGAGGTCGCCGACGACGCCCGCTTTGTGCAGGCCACGCAGAAGAACATGGCCGGAACCGGCATTGCGACCTTTTCCGACCGTGCTCGGGACGCCGTGCGCGGCGGCAGCCCCTTCGACGAGGACCCGGGTGTCCAGGGCTTCGCGTCCGGGCTGTACACCGACCCCAACTCGTCGACGGCCAACGGGACTTCGGCCGAGCAGAAGGCCCGTCTGCTGCACTACCAGGACCTGATCAAGATCGGCCTGTCCGGCAACCTCGCCACGTACCGCTTCACCGACACCGCGGGCAAGGAGGTCAGCGGCGCCGAGGTCGACTACAACGGTCAGCCCGCCGGCTATGCGGACGCGCCCGGCGACGCCGTCGCGTACGCCGACGCGCACGACAACGAGTCCCTGTTCGACGCGCTCGCCTACAAACTGCCGAAGGACACGTCCGCGGCCGACCGGGCCCGGATGCAGGTCCTCGCGATGGCGACGGCCACCCTCTCGCAGGGGCCGTCCCTCTCGCAGGCGGGCACTGACCTGCTGCGTTCCAAGTCCCTGGACCGCAACTCGTTCGACAGCGGCGACTGGTTCAACGCCATCCACTGGAACTGCGCGGACGGCAACGGCTTCGGGCGGGGACTGCCGACGGCGGCCGACAACGAGTCCAAGTGGCCGTACGCGAAGCCGCTGTTGAGCTCCGTGCGGGTGGGCTGCCCGCAGATCGGGGGCGCCTCGGCCGCGTATCAGGATCTGCTGAAGATCCGCTCCACGGAGGGTGCCTTCTCGCTCGGCACGGCCGGGCAGGTGCAGTCGAAGCTGTCCTTCCCGCTGTCCGGGAAGGACGAGACGCCCGGAGTGATCACCATGGAGCTGGGTGACCTGGTCGTCGTGTTCAACGCGACGCCGAGCGGTCAGGAGCAGCGCGTCGAGTCACTGGCCGGAAAGGGCTACCGGCTGCATCCGGCGCAGGCGACCGGTGCGGACTCTATCGTCAAGAGCTCTTCCTATGAGCGGAAATCGGGCACGTTCGCCGTTCCGGGGCGCAGTGTCGCAATATTCTCCCGGATCTCCTGATAGGAGCATTACTTTGGTGAGGCAGACCTCGAACCGGGGCCTGCCTCACCGGTGTTGCCCAAGGGCCGAGAAATGGACGTCAACGGCAAGCTGACAGACACGACCGTGATGGTCGTGGACGACATGGCGGCCAGTCGGTACGCCATGGGCACCGTGCTGCGCCGGGCCGGACACCAGGTCGTGCCGGTGGCCAGCGGCGGCGAGGCGCTCGTCGAACTCGACGTACGGCTGCGCAAGGGCATCCTGCCCGACGTGGCCCTCGTCGATGTGGACCTGCCGGACATGAGCGGCTTCGAACTGTGCCGTCGGCTCAAGGAGCGGCCGCACATGGCGGGTCTCCCCGTGGTGCACTTCTCGGCCGCCGCCGTGGCCCCCCTCGACCGCTGTGAGGGGCTGGACGCGGGCGCCGAGACATATCTGACGGTGCCCGCCGAGCCCGAGGAGATCGAGGCGGTGGTCCGGGCCGCGGTGCGCGCCGCGCGGCTGCGGGCCGACGACCAGGCACTCGTCCGGCGGCTGACGCAGGTGTCGCAGGCGATCGTCGCCATTCAGTCGGCGCGCTCCCTACAGGAACTCGCCGACGCCGCCGCCGACGGGACGGCGCGGCTCATCGGCTGTCCCGCCGCCGTTTTCGTCCTCGGCCCGGACGACGAGCTCTACCGCGGCCTGTCCCGGGACCGCACCTCTCTCGCGCTGCCGGACGCGGGCGCCCACCGGGCCGTGGCCGCCCTGCTGAGGCGGCTCACCCGCGGACAGTCCGGAGTGCAGATCACCACGGTGCCGTCGCCGCTGTGGCCGACCGGGTTCTTCCGGCCCGGAGTGCAGCACGACGCCCGCCTGGCACTGGTCCTCACCCAGGACGGCCAGGCCCCGGTGTGCCTGGCCACGCCCACGCGCGGACTGCGCCGCGTCAGCCCCGAGGGCGAGGCCCTGCTGGCCCAGCTGGCGCAGGCCACCGCGCTCGCCGCCGAACCGCTGCTCATGTACCAGGTCGAGCGGCATGTCGCCCTCACCCTCCAGCACAGCTTCCTGCCCCAGCCGCACCGGCTGCCCGAGCTGCCCGGCATCGACGTCGTGGTGCGTTACGTGCCCGCGTCCCAGGAGACCGAGATCGGCGGCGACTTCTACGCGGCCCTGCGCACCGGCGAGGGCGTGCTCACCGCGGTCGGCGACGTCGTCGGACATTCGCTGGAGGCCGCCACCGTCATGGTGGAGATCCGGCACGCGCTGCGCGCCTACTGCGTCGCGGAGAGCGACCCGGCCGTGCTGGCCGAGCGCCTCGACCGGATGCTGCAGCACTACCACGCCGAGGTCACGGCCACCGTCTGCCTGACCCTGATCGACCCCGCCACCGGGCGCACCCGGATCGCCAACGCGGGCCACATCCCGCCGCTGATCCTGCGGGACACCGGCGACGCCGACTACGCCAAGGCCGAGGGCCCGCTGCTCGGCGTGGGCCTGCCCCACCCGCCGCCCACCGAGCTGTTCCTGGAGCCCGCCGACCGGCTCCTCATGGTCACCGACGGCCTGATCGAGACCCGGGGAACGGACCTGACGGTCTCGATGGAGCACCTCCGCTCGGCGGCCGTCGGTGCCCTGCCCGGCCTGGACGCCCTGTGCGACACGCTCCTGGCCTGCTTCGGCCACGACCGCGAGGACGACATCGCGATGCTGGCACTGCAGCTGAGGAACGAGGAGAACTAGGCTGAGCCTGTTGCTGCCGTAGAACAGGAGTGCCCATGCCGCAGATCACCGTCGACTACTCCCGCACGATCGCGCCCGCCTTCGACCGGGACGCTTTCGCCCGGGCCCTGCACGAGGCGACGGTCGAGATCGCGGCCGCGAAGCCGGAGGCGTGCAAGACGCAGTTCCGCCCGAGCGAGTTCACGGCCTTCGGGTACGAGGATCCCGGCGAGGCGGGGCATGCCGTCGTCCATGTCACCCTCGGCCTGCTCGCCGGGCGCACCGAGGAGACCAAGGCCCGGCTGACCGAAGCGGTCCTGGAACTCCTGAGGGGGCACATCGAGGACGACGGGTTCGTGCTGCACGCCTCGGCCGAGGTGCGCGACCTCGACCCGTCGTACCGCAAGTTCGAGCGCTGAGAGCCTGTGTCACAGGCTCTGCGGCCCTTCTTCAGGACGCGAGCGAGATCAGCCGGGCGACCAGGTCCGCGAACGGGCCGTCGGCCGGTTCGTCCTTGACCATCCGGCGCAGCAGCGCGCCCATCTCCTCGTCGTAGGCGGCGCTCACGGCGGCCAGCGCGCCGAAGTCGTGCACGAGCTGGGACTCCAGCTCGGCGCGCGGGATGCGCCGGCCGTCCAGCCAGATCAGCGCGGTCGACTCGGCGAGCGAGATCCAGGAGCGGACGACCAGTTCCAGTCGCGCGGGCGGGTCCGTGACGCCCAGATGCGAAACGATCTGTTCGTACGCGGCCTGCCGCACGGAGTCGATGAGGGCGTTGGTCGCCGAGGCTGTCCTTATCGAGTCCGCTCCGCCGACGGTGACCGCCGGGCCGCCGCGCATCAGCGCCGCGAAGCCGGGCCCGTGGTCGTCGACGAAGTCGAAGAAGCGGCGCATCACCCGCAGCAGCCGGGCGCCGAGCGGACCCTCCTGCGGCTCGTCGAAACGGCTCGCCAGATCGTGCGCGGCACGCCTCAACGCGGCCTCGTACAGGCTGAGTTTGCCGGGAAAGTAGTGATAGACCAGCGGGCGGGAGATGCCCGCCGCCGACGCTATCTCGTCGATGGACACGTCGTCGGGAGAGCGTTGGCTGAACAGTTCGAGGGCGACGCCGATCAACTGCTGCCGCCGCTCCTCGACTCCCATTCTGCGGCGTATCCCGGTAGTCATACGAACACCTTACCGATCGGATCCGGCCCCGAACGGACCGGACCGGCCATAGGCGTTCACAAATCCAGCACGAGACGCTCACTTCGTGCCCGCGAAACACAGATCAGCATCGAATCGGCGCGCTCGGCGTCCCTCAGCAGCTCGTCCCGGTGCTCCACCTCGCCCTCCAGGACCCGCTGCCTGCAGGTTCCGCAGAAGCCCTGCTCGCAGGAGTAGGCGGTGTTCGGCAGCACGGTGCGCACGGCGGCCAGCACGGTCGAGTCGGCCGGCACGGTCAACGTCCGCCCGCTGCGCCGGAGTTCGACCTCGAAGGCGCCGTTGCCGTCGGCGGACGTATGGGGCGCGAAGCGTTCGAGGCGGACCTGCGGGAACCGCTCCCGCACCGCCGCGATGAGCCCTTCCGGCCCGCAGCAGTACACGGCGGTGCCCTCGGGCAGGTCCGCCAACAGGCCGTCCACATCCGGCAGTCCGTCCTCGTCCTCGGCAACGACGGTCACCCCGTCACCGCCCAGCTTCTCGATCTCCGCCAGGAACGGCATCGAGGCCCGCGTCCGCCCGCCGTACAGCAGCCGCCACTGCGCGCCGTCCCCGAGCGCCCGCAGCATCGGCAGCACGGGGGTGATCCCGATGCCGCCGACGACGAAGACGTAGGACGGAGCGTCGACGAGCGGGAACCGGTTCCGCGGCCCGCGCACCTCCAGCTCCATCCCCTCCGTCACCTGCTCGTGCACCTCGCGCGAGCCGCCCCGCCCGTCCTCGATCAGTCGCGTGGCGACGGTGTACGACGAGGTGTCCGCCGGGTCGCCGCACAGCGAGTACTGCCGTACCAGCCCCGACGGCAGTACGAGGTCGAGATGCGCACCCGGCTCCCAGCTCGGCAAGTCCCGTCCCTTGAGGCGCAGTTGTACGACGCCCTCGGCGACCGTCTCGCGCGAGGTGACCAGCAGCCTGAGCGCCCTCGGCCGGGGTCGCCCGGAGGTCGGGTTCTCCAGCGCGGGCATCGGCCACAGCGGGGAGGCCTGGATGCGGCGCCGCAGCGCCCGCCTGACCAGTACGGCGGCGCCCGCGACGACCACGACGGTCCGCAGCTTCGGCATCACGCGGCTCCCTTCTCCGCCTTCTCCGCCTTCTCTGCGGCGGTGGCGGCGGGGGAGGAGGCGAGATAGGCGACGGCCTGCTCGGTGGAGCCCTCCTGGGAGGGGTGGTAGGAGCGGCTCAGATACCGCGGGATGGACCTGAGCATGTCCCCGGTCGCCGGCAGGGTGCCCCGCCTGCCGCGCAGGTAGAAGTCCTTGAAGCCCGCGTGGCCGTCGACGAGCGTCGGGTCGTTCTCCATGAAGAAGCGCGCCCCGCGCTGCCACAGGAACACCAGCGCCGTGAACGCGGTGGCCCAGGTGCGTGCCCGCCGCCGGTAGCTCCCGTCGACGTGCGTGAACAGGTCGAAGGCGACGGACCGGTGCTCGACCTCCTCGGCGCCGTGCCAGCGCAGCAGGTCCAGCATGGTCGGATCGGCGCCGCGGCGGTCCAACTCCTCTGCGTTCAGCATCCAGTTGCCGAGGAACGCGGTGTAGTGCTCGATCGCCGCGATGATCGCGACCCGCTCCAGCAGCCACCACCGGCGCGCCCTGCCGGGCGGCAGCGTCCGGTCGCCGAGCAGCTTCTCGAAGAACCAGTCGACCTGCGCGGTGTACGGCGTCGGATCGAGCCCCAGTTCCCTCAGGTGCGGCAGGACCTCGTCGTGGGCCTGCGAGTGCATCGCCTCCTGACCGATGAACCCGATGACGTCCTCGCGCAGCCGGTCGTCCCGGATCAGCGGCAGCACCTGCTTGTAGACGTGCACGAACCACCGCTCACCGGCGGGCAGCAGCAGGTGCAGCACATTGATGGTGTGGGCGGTGAACGGATCCCCCGGCACCCAGTGCAGCGGTGTCTCCTCCCACGAGAAGGACACCCTCCGCGCCTTGAGGTGGACCTGCGTATTAGACATGGCGTCAATGTACTGACGGGTAGGCGCCAGGGAAACCCTTCTGCGGCGACTTGTTGACGCTGGTGTCAGCTAGGGCCTAGCCCAGCCCGCTGATCGGCCGTCCGTCGGCCAAGGCCCCCTTGAGCTCGGCCCGGACGCCCTGCTTCGCCCGTGCCGCCAGCAGGTTGCCCTGCGCACTCGCCCGCACCCCGCCCGTCGTGCTGATCGACGAAGTCTCCCGGCTTCCGGCCGCGAGCAGATACCAGTCGCCCGCATCCGACTTCCACAGCACGCCGGCGAGCACCTGCGGGTCCTTCGCCCCGCACGCCGGCCCGTTCTCCGCCTTCGCCGCGATCGCCCCGTACGTCCCGCCCGGTGTGTGGAACTGTGCCAGCACCCGCGTCCCGCCGCCCCGCCAGGTCTCGGCCCGCGTGCACACCCAGTCCGCCCCGCCGCTCGCGTCGGGCAGCGGCTGCCGGGCGTAGGCCCAGGCGTTGACAGTGCGCACACCGGCCGAGCGCAGCGAGGCCAGCGAGCAGGCGTACGGCGCCCAGGTGTGCAGCGCCTGTGCACCGGACACCTCGTGGGTGGAGCCGGGCCGTCCGGTGGTGAGGCGGGCGGGAACGAGCTCGCCGAGGTCGGTCGTCAGCCGCGTACCGGTGGCGTCGGTCAGCTGCATCACGTTCCACGACGTGCAGCTGCCGGTCTGCGCCGCGGGGCTGGCCAGCGGCGCCGTGACGCCGCCGCTCAGGTTGAGATCCATCGCACCGCTGCCCGGTTTGACCAGGTCCCGCTCGGCGGCCTGCTTCACCCAGGGTGCCGTCAGATAGCGGACGTTGCCGTCGGCCCGGTCCAGGACCAGCGCGTTCGCCTCGGACCGGCCCGCGCCGTCGACCCTCGCGAAGTCGAGGGCGGCGCCCTTGGTGCTGCCCTTCGGCTCGGCGTACCGGGCGATGCGCAGACCGTCGTAGAGGATCACGACGCGTGCGCTGTCGACGGTCCCGGCGTAGAGCAGCTGAGGCGGGCCGGAGGGGCCGCCGGACGGGGTACCCGGGGTTGCGGAGACCTGGACGCTCTCGCCGGGGCGGGCCCAGACGGCGAGGGCGCGGCGCAGCAGGGCCTTGTCGCCGGTGAGGTCGCCGCGGGCCGGCCAGACGGAGAAGTCCGTGCGCGCGGAGGCCTCCCAGGCGGTGGGGGCCACCCTGGTCAGCCTGGCCGGATCGAGGGCGGCCTCGGCGGCCGGGTTCTGCGCGTACACGGGGGCGGCGGCGCCGTCGGGGGCCCAGCCGTCGCCGGGCAGTCCGAGCAGCGCCCCGCACACGGCGAGGGCCGCGGCGGCGGCGAGCGCGGCCTTGGCGTGCTGCCTGCGCCGCATCAGGTCGGTGGGCCGGGCATGCAGCGAGCAGGGGTCGAACTCGGGGGAGTCGAGCAGCGCGTACTGCGTCGCGGGTACGTCGTCGGCCTCGAGGAGTGCCTCGTCCGGGGCGGCGCAGCCGGCGGCCGTGAGGATCTTGTACACGTCGTCGTCGGACAGCTTCTCCAGGCCGCGCAGGACGTAGGCGGCGCGGGCCGGCCCGGACAGGGCGGACAGGCGCTGGTCCAGGGCGAGTTCGTCGGCGCCGCCCGAGCGAGGGAAGAGGCGCAGGCCCCAGACCTGGGGGAGCAGCGGCGGGAGCTGGGAGCGCTTGGGCCAGGCCGCGCGCTTCAGCGGCAGGCCCGCCTCCAGTGCCGTACGCAGCACCTGGAGACGGACGAAGGCATAGCCGGGGTCGCCGTCACGGCCGGTGGACTGGGCCGGGATCGCGGGCGTGGTCGCCCGGCCCCGGGGCAGGGCGCGCTGCGTGAGGGCATGTGCGGTCACCACGCGCCGGTTGCGGCCGAGGCTCGGCGGCAGCACCAGGTAGGCGAGCCGGACCAGCCGCGGGTAGTGCTCGACGAGTGCGGCCTCGGCCTGCTCGACGTCGACGACCGGGGCGGCGGAATCGTAGGAGGAACCTGCGGGGCTCGGAGCGACATCCTGTGACTGCACGTTCAGCAAAACGAGCGAATCGTGGGATGGTCACCACCGCCCGGCCGACTTACCCCTCCTTACCCCTCCGGCTCGACGAGGGCCCGCGCGTAGTTCGCCATCGACCGCTGGTAGCGGGGGAGATGGGGCGCCAGGGCGGTCAGGACGAGGGAGAGGCCCTCGCGGTCCCGGCCGAGGCTGGACAGGCACAGCGCCAGGCATCCCCGTACCGCGTCGTCCAGTTCGTCCGAGGGTGCGTCCAGTTCGGGTGTCAGCAGCTTGACGCCCTCCTCGGGCTGCCCGACGTTCCGCAGTGAACTGGACAGCTGGATCTTCGCTCGCCGGCCCTTGTAGCCGCTGGCCTCGCTCAGCCCGCGGGCCAGTGCCTCCCGGTACAGCGCAACCGCACGGTCCGAGTGGCCCGTCGAGTCCCAGGCGCAGGCCTGCTCGAAGGGGCCCAGCGGGCTGCCGTCCGGCAGCTCGGCGACGAGGGAGTCGATCACGGCCCGGAAGTCGGCCGCCTCCTCCTCCGCGTAGTCGTCGAAGGTGCCCCAGGCGGCGGTCACGCGATCTTCCCAGTCTTGGTTCACGGGGCATACCCTCGCACACCCGTACGCATGGCCACACTGGATTTGAGCGCACCACGCCCCGCAGCCGTATCAGAGGGGACGGGCCCGAGGGCCAGCAACGCGACCGGAGGAACAGATGAGGTTGACCCGACCGACACTCGCCGTGGCCGGTGCCGCGGCCGTCCTGGCGCTGGCGGGCTGCGGATCCGGAAACAGTGACGCGGCCGCCAAGGTGCCGACCACCGCCACCGGCAGCCTGGAGAGCCTGGCCGCCAAGGTGAAGTGCAAGCCCAACATCCAGATCGACGCCGACGAACTCCGCCAGGCCGTGTGCAAGAAGGCCGAGAAGTCCGTCGGCAAGTTCATCATCGCGACCTTCGCCACCGACCGCGGCCAGCGCGAGTGGATCAACGGGGCCAAGGACTACGGAGGTTACTACCTCGTCGGCCGCAAGTGGGTCGCCGTCGGCGAGGAGAAGACGGTCACAACGCTGCGCGGCACGCTCGGCGGGACCATGGAGGAGGGATCCGCTCACATGAACGGTCACGGCGGTCACGAGGGCTGACCGGGGCAAGCGAAAGCCGGCGGTGGGATTCCCACCGCCGGCTTTCTACTGGGTCAGGACTACTTGCAGTTCTGGCCCGTGTTGATGCAGTCGACCATCTGGTTCATCGTGTTCTCGTCGAAGAAGTTGATGAAGTCGTTGTGGTCGGTGATCGCCTTGTGCAGCTGGTCAGGGAAGGAGTCCACCGCGTAGGCGTTCTTGACCTGTCCGTTCTCGATCGTCGGCGCCGGGACGTCGTAGACCAGGCGCTCCTGGAGCTGGGGGATCGCCTTGAAGCCGTTGGCGCAGGTGCCGTCCGCCTGCACGAATGCCACGTGCGTGCGGTGGTTGGCGCTGTCGATGTTCTGGCCGTCCCAGCAGCTCTGGAAGTTGGACGACCGAACCACGGAGCTGCCCTCGGGGCAGATCGGCAGCTTGTCGTGCAGCTGCACCTTGTCCTCGAAGCCGGTGCAGCTCCAGTTGGAGTTGGCGTTGGCGGTGCCGTTGACGAAGGCCTTGGCGTCACCGGTGATGATGCGCAGGGCCGTGGGCATCGCGACGACATCGCTCGTCTTGTTGCCGACGAACTTCAGGTCTGCCTCTTTGACCTGCTGGATCGTGCCGACGTTGCTGTCCTGACCGCCACCGGGGGCGTTCGCGTCGACGTCGTCCTGACCGTCCTGTACACGCAGTACGGGCCAGAAGTACGTCGACTTGTCACCCTGGTTCTCGCAGGTGGTGTCGCCGTTCGCCAGGTCCTGGTCGCTCGCGAAAGCGTTGTTGGCCTGGTTTCCGACGTAGTCGTGCTGGTGCTGCGCACCATTGCTGACACCGGGAGCGACGATCACGTTGTCCGAGTTGCGGTTCTCGTTCTCGTTGGTGCCACAGCTCGAGGTGAAGGTGCCCGTCGAACCGCCGTCCCCGTTCGCGGGGAGCCCGTTCGCGCCGACGCCCAGCTGCGCGTTGGCCTGGACCTTGGTGATGTCCACGAAGTCGTCCGCCGACGGGCCGTTGCCGGCCTGACCGCCGTTGTTCTGGTCCTGGCCCTGGTCCTGACCGCCGTTGCCCTGGTCCTGGCCCTGGTCCTGACCGCCATTGTTCTGGTCCTGGCCCTGGTCCTGACCGCCGTTGTTCTGGTCCTGACCGCCGCCGTCGTTGGTCTGCGGCTGTTCGGCCGGCACACCCTGACACTGGGCGAGCTGGTCCATTCCCTGCTGAGCCTTGCCTCCGGCCCGCTTGATGTTGCCGTTGATCCGGTCCAGGGTGGCCGTCCGCTTGGACTTCAGCGGGCTCAGGATGGCGTTGTCGACGTAGCTGGCGTCCCCCGCCTGGGCCTGGCGCGTGCTGGCGAGACGCGTATAGGCGTCCGTCACCTGCCTGTCGAGCTGTGACAGCTCCTTGGCGACGCCCTTGCGCGCGCCCTTCGGCACGCTACTCAGCTTCTGGCCGACGTCAGGGCAGTTGATGGTGGCGATCTGGGCGGCCGTGGCCTTGGTCTGGTTCTGCCCCGAGTTCGACTCGTGTGCCGAGGCATAGAAGTTTGCCCAGATCAGCCCGCCCCCACCGAGCGCTAGCGCAGCCGATGCGGCTATGGCCTTGGTGGCCAGCGGCGTACGGCGTTTTCGTGTGTTGCGTCCCATGGAACTCCTCTGACTTCCTTGCGGGCTTGGCGGGGCATCTAGGCGCCCGACAGGAGTGAAGCGGCTCCCATGGATACGGGCGTGGTCCCAGGGGTGTTCAGCCGCCCCACAAACAAATCAGAGGATTACTCGGCCGATGAGTCCCAACAGCCGCCTGAACAGCGGGTGTTACGGAAAATACGCGGCCGCTCACCGGCCCTGGTCCAGATAGGCGAGGACCGCCAGAACGCGACGATTGTCGTCGTCCGACACCTCCAGGTCCAGTTTGGTGAAGATGTTGGAGGTGTGCTTGGCGATGGCCCGTTCTGTCACCACCAGCTGCCCGGCGATCGCCGCGTTCGAGCGGCCCTGCGCCATCAGCTCCAGCACCTCCCGCTCACGCGGGGTCAGCCGCCCGAGCGGCCGGTCGTCCGCGGCCCGCCGGGACAGCAGCTGCTGGATCACCTGTGGATCCATCGCCGTACCCCCCGCCGCGACCCGTCGTACGCCGTCCACGAACTGCTCCGCGTCGAACACCCGGTCCTTGAGCAGATACCCCACCCCGCCGTTGCCGTCGGCGAGCAGCTCGCGCGCGTACAGCTGCTCCACGTGCTGGGAGAGCACCAGCACCGGAAGCCCGGGTCTGTCCCGGCGGGCCTGCAGCGCGCACTGCAGCCCCTCGTCGGTGTGCGTCGGCGGCAGGCGTACGTCGACCACGGCGACGTCCGGCTCCAGCTCGGCCAGTGCCTGGGCGAGTTCGGGGCCGGACTCGACGGCGGCGGCGATCTCGAAGTCGTGGGCCTCGAGCAGCCGGACCAGTCCGTCGCGCAGCAGGAAGAGGTCTTCGGCTAGGACAACTCGCAAGGGATCTCCATGGTGACCATGGTGGGACCGCCCGCGGGGCTGCTGACGGCCAGGACGCCGTCGAATGTACCCAGTCGCCGCTCGACTCCGGCGAGGCCCGAACCCGCCCCGACCGCCGCGCCGCCCTTGCCGTTGTCGGTGACCGAGATCCGCAGCATGCCCGCACCCTCTTTCACGTGATGCAGGTCGACCCAGATCCGGTCCGCGCCGGAGTGCTTGACCGCGTTGGTGAGCACCTCGCTGACCGCGAAGTAGGCGGCGGACTCGACCGGCGCCTCCGCCCGTCCGCCCAACTCGACGTTGACCTCGGTGGCGAGGGGCAGCCGGAGCGCCAACGCCCGTACCGCGTCGCCGAGTCCGCGTTCGGCGAGGACCGGCGGGTGGATGCCGCGGACCAGGTCGCGCAGTTCGCCGAGCGCGTCCACGGAGGACTGACGGGCCTGGGCGAGCAGCTGCCTGGCCTTCGCCGGGTCCTTGTCGAGGAGCATCTCGATGGTGCCCAGGTCCATGCCCATGGCGACCAGCCGGGCCTGCGCCCCGTCGTGCAGGTCCCGCTCGATGCGGCGCAGTTCGGCGGCCGAGGTGTCCACGGCGTCCCGTCGCGTCTCGGTCAGGACCCGCACGCGCTCGGCCAACTCGCCCTGATTCGCGCCGAGTACGGCGCGGGTAAGGCGGAAGTGGGCGACGAGCAGGGCGGGGGTGTACCGGTAGCCGAGCACCAGATAGACGGCAGCCACGGCGGCTGCGGCGAGCGCGGTCGGCTGGCTGTCGACGGGCACGAAGGCATACCAGTAGGGTCCGCCGTCCGACATCACCCGCCACAGCCCGGCCGCCACCACGAAGCCCTCCAGTGCATAGAACACCAGGATGGCCGGCAGCAGCGCGGACGCGAACCCCGCCGTCATGTCCACCAGAAGCCACCGCAGATCCCGCCACGTCGCCGGGTCCCGCAGCATCCCGAAGGTGCGCGTCCAGGGATTGGCGCCCTCGGGGACCGGCCGGTACGCCGACGGGATCCGCACCCCGCACCACTGTGCCGCGAGCACCCGCCGCCAGTCCGCGAACGCCCGCACCCCCGTCAGCACCCACGGCGTCGTGACGACCCCGATGCCGATCGGGACGAGCGCGATGGACACGAGGGACAGCGTGAAGCACAGGACCGCTCCGGGGAGGGTCACCAGGGCCAGCACGAACCCCCGCCCCGCCGCCAGAGCGACGGCGCGCGCCCTCGTGGAAAGGGAGTCGCTCTTCGTGTTGGTGTTCATGGCATCAGTCTGGCGGGACGGGCGGCGGCGGTCACGGGGCCGGGGCCCCCGGTCAGGGGGTGGTGTCAGGTACACCGTGCCGCTGTGCCGCGAGTACCTTCGCCTCGACCTCGGGGTCGAGCCCCTTGACCGTGCGGTCCGGCCGCCGGGGTGCCGTGCCTCCGATGTCCTGCAGCCAGCGCCAGGTGTCGGCGACCGTCTCGGCGACGGGCCGGCAGCGCAGCCCCGTGGCGAGCGCCCGGGAGACGTTCCCGCTGTGCAGGAACGCGTGCTCCTCGCTCCCCGGCGGTACCCACACCGGCAGCTGGGTCCACGGCGCGATGCCCGCTTCGAGGATCACCTCGGGGTCGGTCCAGCGCAGCTCGGCGTCCGAGCCGGTGACGGCCGCGCAGGCGTCGAGCAGGGTGCCCATGGTGGCGTGCCCCTGCGCGCCGACCAGGTTGTACGGGCCGCTCAACTCCTGTTCCGCAGCGCCCAGGATCCAGTCGGCGAGGTCGCGCACATCGACGTACTGGAGAGGGAGGTCCCGCGGCCCGGGCGCCAGCACGGGACCGCCGCGGGCGATCCGGCCGAGCCACCACGGCAGCCGGCCGACGTTCTCGTACGGGCCGAGGATCAGCCCGGCCCGTACGAGCACGGAGCGGTCCGCGCCGAACGCCTCGACGGCGGCGATCTCGGCGCCCCGCTTGTCGCGCGCGTAGTCCGTCTTGTCCGCGTCGGGCTCGGCGCCCTCGACCAGCGGCGCGTCCTCGGTGTGGCCGGCCGGGGCGGGCCAGTCGTACACCGAGCGGCTCGACACGTACACATACCGCCCGGCGCGGCCCCGCAGCAGCCGCGCCGCGTCGTGTACGGCCCGGGGCGCCGCCGACCAGGTGTCGACGACGACGTCCCACTCGCCGTCCGCGAGGGCGGCGAGCCCGTCCGGAGTGGTGCGGTCGCCGTGCAACGACCGCACACCGGAGGGCGGTCGGTGCCGTCCCCGGTTGAGGACGGTCACGTCCCAGCCACGCCCGAGCGCCGCCTCGACGACGGCCCGTCCCGCGAACTCCGTACCACCCAGCACCAGAAGTCTCATGCGGGTGAGCCTGCCCGGTCCGGAGGCGGGACGGAACGGCGATCTGCCGTCAGCAGAGGCTCAGCGGCGGCTCAGCCATGGATCAACGGCCGGTCGGCGGCGCGTACTTGTACCCGACCCGGCGCACGGTCTGGATCGCCCCGCGGTGCTCGGCGCCCAGCTTGCGGCGCAGGCGGGCGATGTGGACGTCGACGGTACGGCCGTCGCCCACGTGCCCGTACCCCCACACCGTGGTGACCAGCTGGTCGCGGGTGTGCACCCGGTGCGGGTACGCCACGAGGTGCGCGAGCAGCTCGAACTCCAGGTACGTGAGGTCGAGTTCCTGCCCGTCCACCTCGGCGGTGCGCTGCTCGGAGTCGATGCGGACGAGTGCGTCGGCGGTGGCGGTGGCGTCGGGGACGCCGGTCTCGGCGAGGTACGGGCGGTCGGCCGGGATGAGCACGAGGTAGCCGACCATCGGCGGCTGTCCCGGCAAGGTGGGCAGGGTGTGCTGGGGTGCGGGCAGCCAGGTGGCGCCGGGCGGCAGGAACTCCGATACGTCGATCACCTCGTCCCGGCCCACGGCGCGCAGCCGATGGCGTGCGCCGTTGGGGGCGGGGGCGGGGGTGTCGAGCGTGGCGGTGGGCAGAGAACGAATGGTCGCCATGAGAGGTCAGCTCTTTCGCGCGAGAGGTTCGTCGGGGGACGTACGTCGTGTCGCGCTGGCCGAAGGCCGGGGTGTACGGCTTTAGAGGGCCGGCGCGTTCGTCGCGCGGCAACACACCCGGTCGAAGTCGTGGTGCTGACGGGAAGGCCAGAACGGCTCCAGGTCATGGCGACCCGTCGCGGTGTACTTCTGGAAGCTGGCCATGCCTCCATTGAAGCAGACACCGCCCGCGAGGAGGACCCTCCGCTCACTGCTTGGACGCTTCTTTGGCATGAAGTGGGCGTTGCGGTACCTCACCCCACCAGGCGCTTGTGCCAGGTCAGGGCTGTGACCTCGATCGCCTTGTCCGGACTGCCGTCCCACTGGGTGGACAGCCCGGCCGCGGTGAGCGCCGCGACGACCTCGTGCCCGACGGAGGTCGTGGTTCCTTCCGAGCGGTCGAAACCGCCGTAGTGGAGGGCCAGTCCGTGCCCCTGTGCCGCCTGTTCGGTGACCTGCTGGTGGAAGAAGACGAAGCCGCGTGCGCCTTCCCGCTCGGCACCTATCTCCGTCAGGCCGCAGCTGCGGCAGCAGGTGAAGTCCTCCCGGGCGGTGATGCCGGTCTCCTCCAGGGCGCCGAAGGCGAGCGCGAGCCTCTCGGGATCGGTCACGCCCTCCCACGTCTCCTGCTGGGCCAGCCTCTCCAGCCACAGCCGGTCCACGAGCCGGCCTGCCTGAGCCCTGGACACCGGCCGCTCGTCCCCCTCGACCAGGTAGTCCTCGGCGATCTCCGCCAGCACCTTGCGACCGTCGTAGCCGCAGCGCAGCCGCAGTCGCACGCGCTCCTCGACCTGCTCGCGCACCTCGTCCGGCAGCTCGGGCACCTCCTCGCTCGGCCCGAGTCCGACCGGCTCCCAGTCCACGCCCGCGTCCCAGCCGGCCGCCTGCCGCGCCCAGCCGGCCAGCAGGTCCGCGACCCGCCGCGGGTCCGTGAGCTCCGTACCGAAGAACCCGGCCTCGCCGCTGCGGTGTTCCAGCCGGTAGTCCCCGCCCTGCTCGTGCCACACCTGCGCGAAGACGTCCGGCAGGTCCGGTATCCGCTGCACGATCAGGAACCGGTCTCCGGCGGCCCCGATCCGCTCCACCAATTCCCGCAGCCGACCCGCCGAAATCCGTGTGTGCGTCTGCCAGTTCTCCGTCTCGGCCTTGATGGCGAGAGCGTCCTCGATTCCCCCGTCGATCTCCATGCCCCCCACCATGACACGCCCCACCGACAACGCGAGGGGGCGCCCACCGCGAACGGTGGGCGCCCCCTCGGCACAAGCGGTGGGATCAGACCTGGCCGGCCTTCTCCAGCGCGGAGCAGCAGGTGTCCACGATCAGACGCGTCACCAGGTACGGGTCGACGTTGGCGTTCGGACGGCGGTCCTCGATGTAGCCCTTGCCGTCCTTCTCGACCTGCCACGGGATACGGACCGAGGCGCCACGGTTGGAGACACCGTAGGAGTACTCGTTCCACGGGGCGGTCTCGTGCAGACCGGTCAGGCGGTCGTCGATGCCGGCGCCGTAGTGCTTGACATGGTCGAGCGGCTTGGAGCCCTCACCGAGCGACTCGCACGCGGTGATGATCGCGTCGTAGCCCTCGCGCATCGCCTTGGTGGAGAAGTTGGTGTGCGCACCGGCGCCGTTCCAGTCGCCCTTCACCGGCTTCGGGTCCAGCGTCGCGGCGACGCCGAAGTCCTCGGCGGTGCGGTAGAGCAGCCAGCGGGCCACCCACAGGTGGTCGGAGACCTCCAGCGGGGAGACCGGGCCGACCTGGAACTCCCACTGGCCGGGCATGACCTCGGCGTTGATGCCGGAGATGGCGAGGCCGGCCTTGAGGCAGTTCTCCAGGTGCGCCTCGACGATGTCACGGCCGAAGATCTCGTCGGCGCCGACACCGCAGTAGTAGCCGCCCTGCGGAGCCGGGAAGCCGCCCTTGGGGAAGCCGAGCGGGTAGCCGTCCTGGAAGAACGTGTACTCCTGCTCGATGCCGAAGATCGGCTCCTGCGCGGTGAACTTCTCGGCGACCTCGGTCAGCGCGGCACGGGTGTTGGACTCGTGCGGCGTCATGTCGATGTTGAGGACCTCGCACAGGACGAGGATGTCGTCGCCGCCGCGGATCGGGTCGGGGCAGGAGAAGACCGGCTTGAGGACACGGTCCGAGGAGTGGCCCTCGGCCTGGTTCGTGGAGGACCCGTCGAAGCCCCAGATCCCCAGCTCGGCACCCTTTTCGGAGTCTGCCAGGATCTTCGTCTTGGAACGGAGCTTGGCGGTCGGCTGGGTGCCGTCGATCCAGATGTACTCAGCCTTGAAGGTCACGGGCCACTTCCTTCGGGGACGTGTCTACGCACTTGCGGGTGCTGCGGCGCTGCGGCACTGGGACGCCGCTCTTGTTGCCCGCGAGCCTGTCAACAGGCGATTTCCCGGCCGTTGCTCGAGTGTGAACCCCGTGTTACCTGGTGGTGGTGTGGCGCGCTTCACGCGGTGAGGCGGGCAGGGCACAGCAAGTCGACAGGTC
>Ga0307512_10001913_pt1 | contig 27804 bp, 29 predicted proteins | sample 14_EM_MG_FD_200267 | JGI IMG/M metagenome (GOLD analysis project Ga0307512, IMG submission 200267) | Populus trichocarpa ectomycorrhiza microbial communities from riparian zone in the Pacific Northwest, United States - 14_EM | ecosystem: Host-associated > Plants > Roots > Unclassified | place... | reverse complement strand
CTCAGTCCGCGTATCCTTCGTAGAGGACTTGTTGGGAGGTGCTGGCGTTTTTGGTGCTAGGGGGGGCAAGAGAGGCGCCAATAGGATTTGCGTGCGTAGTAGGTGCTGTTCTATTACAGCAACGTCGTCATGGGGTGGTTTTTGAGACGCGCTGGAAAGCTGTGTGTTTTGGGGTAAGGATATATCTATATCGTATGTCATTGGAGGACTGCGTACCTGCAGCTTCTCGATTAATTGATCCAGCTCTGACAAACCATCCCAATTTTTTGACCACAAAGTCAGAAGCCATCGAAGGAACCTCAAGTCCCAGACTTTTTCCCGCGAATCATGTTGTCCTCCCGAAGTTTGGTGGCTCGTCGCCAACGCCTCAACAAGGGAGGTGGTGAAACTCCCGAGAGTCGTCACAGCGATGGTGGGGTTCTGCAACCGAGAAGGGTTCGACGGCGTATCCACAGAATACAAATGGGAAGCCAACAATAGCAACGCTTGCACAAGGGACCACGATGGTTGGGATGGCGCTATGTAGGGTTCAATTGAACTGCGAAAGAAACAAAGCCAACTCGGGGGTATCTCACCATCACTGTGATCACGGGAAAGTCGAGAAGTCTTCTGATAATCTGCCAGGACAGCTGTCACCACGTACTCCCTCCATTGAACGACAGTCCGTCCACGCAGCGTCGACATGTCTCCATGGAAATCTGATTTCAGGTCGTAAGGGACCATGCCAGTTGTATGTATCAGGATGGTGGCACGGTACGTACCAGCGCCAATGATCGTTTTGCATTCGAGACGGGAGTAGAAAGGCGATGTGTGAAGCGCGTCAGTAAGTCGACTCAAAAAGGCGAGCGAGCGAACATCGGCGTCTGCGTCACCAAAAAGTCACTCTTTTCAGTCAACGATACAAAGAAGCCCCTGAAAAAATGTACCGCTCCCGGAATTCAACTTGGCGATATTCGAGGAGATTGCATCGAGAATAGCCCTGCAACAGTCCTCCGCGAGTGGTGCGTAGGCTTTGCGTAGCTTTTCCGTCAGTTTTCTGGCGATGCACACTTGGGTGTTATTCAGATGGACAAAGATACGGAGAAAACCTACCCCTCGGAGTCTTCCTGTAGAGCTTTTGCACCGTCTTCGAGGGAAGATACGATATTGTGGAGTAGGGGTGTTCGACCGGTGACTCGTCGCTGGAGCATCGATTCGTATTTGCGGAACGAGGAAACCAGGGAAGGTCCCACACCGATATCAAAAGAGGGAGGCGCGAGGGGCTGGAATAAGAATTGGGCAGGAGTACTCTCTGATCATAGACGGTCTGCTCAGAAGCGTCGTATCCAAGAAACGTTCGCAAAACGTACCAAGAAGGGCGTCGCTCGAGCCATCTCGCAGCAGTGACAGGGCGTTTTCCAGCTCGTCGCGGAAATCGTTTTGCAAGTTTCCCAGTGCCGTCCTCAAGATCTCCACCGCTTGGCCATGCGCGATGTCGTCAATGACCTCCGCTAACCCCCGCCTCTCTTCGTCCTCGAGTTTCTTGCCCCCGAGCCAGTCACTGAACCACGAGCGCACAGCCCACACTTCTTTCAACGTCCGCAGCTCGGCAAACCAACCCTTGGCAACGCTCCGTAATTCTGCCACCGCCTTGGAAAACCACTCGCTCAGCCGCCCAGCCAGTTGCACGGAAGACAGAGAGGACGTTGCGGAGGCTGAATCTACGAAGGGTTTGTACGACCGGATGCTGGATGGGAGCAGGAGGAAGTGAGATGCGGAGGGTAGTGTGGAAAGGAGATGGTGCGTGGACATCTGGAGGTCTGACGGTAAAGAGGTGTCCAGGGGGGTCACATCTAACTGGATGAACGAAAGGACGCGGGACATGAGGGATGGGTCTTTGTCGCCCCGGTTGTGAAATACGTCGCGCGCGACTCCGACCGTCGAGGCTATGGCCTCAAGGACGCCTTGAAGCCCCTCTCTAACTTCACGAACAGCAGCCTTCTTGGATTTTGGGGGGGCTCCGCCATTCAGGGAAGATCCATTGGGTACAGATTTCGGGCTTCGCGTTAGGGTCGCCTGTAAGCTTCTTGCCCGCTGTGTAAGGAAGACGGACAGTACGTCCACCAATGGCCGAGATTCAAGGAGGTGTAACGTTAGGAGGGTCGAACAGATGTCCTAAAGGTCGGGGTTGATGAGAAGCCAAGGGCTGAGAGGAGCACGAAGGCCGTACCTCTAAGGACGCATTTGAGTCACGAAGAGAAAGAGTCGCCTTGTACGTGATTTGCGCCCGTAATGGGGCAACGCCATCCCACTGCCGCTGAACGAGAGGGAATTGCTCCTGCGCCATGTCGTGAAGACTGGCAACTGTAGTCCATAAGCGGGTTCACGCACCTGTATATCGATGCCATAGGACGTCCAATCACTTTCATCCTCGGTATCTTCTTGTACCAACGCTTGGTAAATGATACGGGCCAGGAGAAAGAGCCACCCTGCGTGCAGATACTTTTTCCTCTCAAGGAGGCGCCATATGTGCTCCGGCGCGTCAAGCAAGAGCTTCACGTGGGCCGCTACAGACTGCAGTACGCGCAACTGTGTATCTTATACACCACCGGTGGCTTTGTCAACGCAGGGGTCGCGATAGACGGAAGTACGCGCTTACCGTCATTTCCCCCAGTAATAGATTTCCGTGCTACCTGAGGTATCTCGGCCGGAATTGATAACTTGACATCTTCGAGAGCGTCCAGGGTATCTTGGGAAGATTGCGCGATGGACACAATGGAGGAGGATGCCTGCAAGAGGTCGCGGTAGCGTTCCCTACGCTTTCAAATTCGAATTCCAGAAGACAATCGCATAACGCAATATACAGGTATACGCACCCGACCATGAGCCGTAGTTCTTCCTGCTTGGCGTCTGCATCAGCCCTGTCGCACGTAGCTTAGAGTCAACGTGGAATGCCGGAGTCAATTGTGAAAGAGGTCTGGCGCACAGAAGGCGTCGGTGGACTTGCATCACCTCCGATACCGTCCTTCTTGTGAACAGCTCATCTGGGTTTTCGACGGGGGGAGCATGCGGATTTCGCGGGGCCGCGAATAGTGACGCGTTTCGGGGAGGCCATGGCGAAGCTGGTGTCCGGAAAATAGGTAATGGTGACAATTGCGAAGTCCCCTTGGAGGGCTGGTACAACCCCGCGGATAAAGGAGAAGGAGAGGAGACAGAGACTGTGGATGGCCGTCGCGCCATACGAGTTAGTCCCAAGACGCGGTGAGGACGGCGCTGCACAAGCGCGGGACTTTCACACTGTCACACAACAACACCGCCCATTTAATGAACTAGCAACTTATGCACAGGCAAAACACCAGTGACCTCTTATGGTAAGCTGATAGGTCAAGCACAAGCATGTACGATCCCGACGTGTGTAGATACACATAATTCGACAGACAACCAAAGCTGCTTGGTTAACGGCTCGCCCGTCCACCTGTACCCAAATCCCCTCCATCACTTTCATCAGGTGTTTTTGCCTCTGGCTTCGGTGGTGTGGCAGACGGCTGGGGGTGGGAAGACTGCGCGGGAGAGGATGTACTCGCGGGGTTTGCGAGCCGCTGATCAAGTGCCTTCAACGCCATGGCCCTGAAAAACTCAGATAAATATCTACATTTGAGGACGGAGAAGGGAAGACGAACCTCCTTCGCTCGGCTTCAGCACGCGCACTCCCGGGCTGGGAGTGGTTGGCCTCCAAGTCAGCCCCCCCACTAGGAATGAGATGATATCGCGACGCGTATTTGTATGTCGTATTCGCAAGGATCGTTACTGGGGTACTAATGAAGGGTCCAGCCGTTTCAGAGTAGCTCTCGTCAATGAATAGCAACTTACTGCAAGAAAGGCGGAAACGAGTTGATCAAAGCGAACGTTTCACTGCGATCACCATATGTTGGACCACCGCCCAAAGTTTCATTGGTGTTCTTTTTATAGAATCGAAGCCATATCCACGAGACCAGCCACCCAAACTGAATGACAATGAATGGACATTGAAACCCGATTATGCACATCACGCATGAAAACGTGAGATATGCCATTGGAAGCGTCTGGACGGAATTTATGTTGGAAGCTTCGGTGACAAGACAGGCTACAACTCATACCTTGACGCGAGCCCTGAAGACCCCAAAGAGCTGCACCTGATGTTCGGGAATCAGTTGCGTGAAAGCAACCAGGACTCCAACTTGGACCGCCATTTGTCCGTGATATTGCATGCCGTATCTGAAAAAGCGTCAGGAGGGGTCTATCCAGAACCAATTTGACGTACAGGAAAAGGTCGGCATTTTTGAACACGACAAACTCGATCCAATTCAGGCCGAATGCAATGATATTTGAAAAAGTGGCTGTGACCGCGACAAACTTGATAGTCTCGACAGCACCCCATAGCCGTTCTAAGTAACGTAGACAAGGGGGAATCGCGACGAGCGTAAAGATGAGCTGTAATATCGCATTATATAGTGAGTTTGGCTAAGATCGTGGGTGGCGACGAACCTCATATACGCTCGTCTCGACAAAGATGGAGGTGAAGAAGGTCCATGGGTAGAAGAGACTTGAGCCAGGTACGAGTGTGAGGTATGGAATCGGGTATCCGGCTTCACTCTTCCATTGTAGATAGAGATAAAAGAGAGAGAGCAAGACAGTCGCGGCGGTGAAGAAACGCGTCACTGGTGGAATTGACGCAACAAGTTGTATCGGAGAGAACACGGCCATGAGTAATGAAATCCGACAATGGAGGAGAAAAGGCTGCAAGATGGGAGAGGGAAGGGGAGAGAGTAACGGGTGGGCAACTGTTGTCGTTGCAGCTCAAGTTTGCCGATGCAGCAACAGCAAAGCTTTGACGGCCTCCTCAGAACCGGCTTGGCCACGTGCTGAACCCATTTAAAGGGGCGGCTCGGCAAATCGGGAAAGCACGGCAGTCAACTTTTGTCTCTCACTCTCACGACCATGTCAGAGTATGACTTCCGTCCAGGTGGTTCTCTTAAACTCAAAAGAACCGCCGAGGGTGGTGTGGTGAAAAAGTAGGTCTTCATTTATCACCGTCCCATCTGATTTCATCCATCTCATCCAATACAGGAAGAAGAAATCCAAGGTTGACAACACTGCCAAGGGTGTCACCCAGGACGAGGAGACTGCTAAAGCCTCGCCATCTGGGAGTAACAGAAGTTCTCCTGCTGCCGCTAGTGCTAGTGATGAGCGAAGGACGGCTGCTGAGAAACGCTTCCAGGAGGTTCAGCGGAAACGGGTACGGCTGTTCGTCTTGTTTCCCGTCGCATGTTATATTCACTTATGGCGCGCAGCTTGCCGATAAAGTGAAGAAATTGGCAGGGAAGACGCATAAGGATCGCGTTCACGAGTTTAACACGAAGCTCGAGACGCTTAGTGAGCACCATGACATTCCAAAGGTGAATATCAGGGAGATTTTTTCGGCGCCTCATCTGATCGTATCATCTCTCAGGTTGGTCCTGGATAAGGTTAGCATGGAGCATTCCGGAGTGTCCCCGCGCAGCTCTTTCCTTAGCTGTGCAGTGGCTTGTACCCTGTTGGTCGATGTTGTGTTCGAATCGATACCCTTCTCAACGATGGCTGTCGAGAATTCCGCTTTCCGCATCCAAGAGGTCTAGAGAGGTCGAGTGCACGGTTTGGTCTGATAGTACTTAATATTGGCCGCGTGCCCGGGGGGGTTGTTATTGTATCATGTTTGTGCATCGACTTGAAATAGATGACGAGATGTAAAGTCGGCGCGTGAAACCGCGTCTAGTTCTTGTGCCAACACGGCTTCTTTCCTTCAACACGAACTATCATCATGAGGAAACCTCCTAATGAGCCTCCCCCCGATAAGAAAGGCCACATCTGCCCTCCTTCATACGCTACTCATCCTAGAGATCGCTGGGAGTCTCTCTTTGTATTCTCTTTCATAACCAAATTCACCCAATTACGAGGAAAGGTGGAAGGCCTAAATTCCCCCATGGAGTGCGTGGACACCCCTAACGCATCCTTTCGTGTTTCCTAATTTTTGTGTGAATCCCGCAGTTTCGAGGAGGCCCTCCTCTCGCACGAGCCTGATGCCGTCATGTCTCAGATACTCACGCGTTTTGTCCTAAATCTGAGGCCTGGCACGCGTAACATTAGGTGAGTCTGCTTCCTACCGTCTCTCCTGACCCAGGAAACACGGGAGAGATCATTTCTTATCCCAACAGCACGGACCAAATATCAAGCACCCTGACAGGGGTGCTCGCCGAGTACTCGAAGACTTCGGAGAGAACCGTGTTTTGGGACGATGATCTCGGGGCAAATGTGGACCCGTTCAAAGGTGTGGACGGCGGGTTCTTTGCTGCGGACTGGGACACAAAAGTCTGTCTCTCCATTACATGGGTTTCGTGTGCTTAACGGCCGCTGCTCTATTGTCCTAGCTCAAAGTTTTACGCCAACTCGTCGAGCTGCAGTTGGCCCACAGCGCGGGGATCAAAAGCCTCATTGATCACGCGTGGGGCGTGGGCCACGTCAAGAACAAAAAGAAAATGTCCGCCGATGTTATCCCCACCCCAGACCCCTCCGATCCATTCAGTCGGGAGAGTCTGTCTTACAGCCCATTAGGACAGGATAGCTCAAGGAAGCGGTACTGGGCTGTCGATGGTGTGTACATCCTCCTCTTTCCTCCCCTTGGGTGGTATTTGCGTGTATTTGTGCTGATCCTGGCCATCCTGTGCTTTCCTTTATTTTCCAACGTGCGGCGTTCGCCGTCCGGTATCTTATCTCAACTTACGGTGTTGCGCTGCCCATGGTCCCGATCTGCTCAGACTCACCTAGGGTCTACCTGTCCACCAATCCCTGGAAGGTTACGTCAACCTTTCATGCTGTATCTTCTACGAGAGAGGAATACCTTGCCTTGATCGAAAAACTGAAAGCATCCGCTTCTCCCAAGCCCAAGTTGAAAGTGGAGTTTGCGCACCAAAATCTCATTGCAGTCCTTGAAGGGCGCTTAGAAGTTATTGATAAAGAGCTTGTGGTACGTATTCTCACCAGTCTTGTGTATCACTTCTCCCGATGTTTATGTGGTTTACATTTATTTTCAGCGGCTGCAGCGGGCACGCAAAAAGGCCGAGCAGCGCAACCTTTTCCTTGCTCAAGCTGAAATCAGGCAAACTCGAACGCGGCGGCAGACCAGTAGGCCTGATTACGTCTACTACGACATGGAAACCAGCGACGTATGTGTTGTTTTTAATCTAGAATGGGACATCGTCGAATTATTTCGTCACAGAATGAGAAGGATGGCGAATACAAATATCAGGAGAATAATGTTTCTGCAGACGAGGACGCAGACTTCATGAATTCACGATCAGATTCTGCATCTGCAGGCGCTGGCCATCGACGCGCATCATCTGACGTGGGACGGCGACGATCGACGAGGACGGCGACGGTTAGCAGCACTGCAAGACGCTCAGGGGCCGAGGCAGACGCATGGACTCAGTGGCGAGGCGAGCGGAGGTCCTCGCGATTGGGTGCTCCGCTAGAAACTCAGCTTGATGAACCTCCATCAAAGCGTGCGCGAACCGAAGATACATTGAGCGTCAAGTCCGGAATGTCCGACATGGCCATTGATCCCTCTGTAGATGTACCCGTTGAGAGGCCTCTAGAGGTGAAGAATTCTGGTGCAGCAGCGATCAAGCCGACAGAAGTTGCCATAGAGCAGATCGGAGGGCGGAAAAAGAGTCGATTCTGGTATTACGCGGTGGAGCCGATGCCCGCGGCACCAATCTTGACTCATGGAAATGGGACTGTTCGTGGCGCGGGTAGTGATTTCACATCAAGTGAATCAACTGCCGCGCCACGCTTAGAAGGGAGCTTATCCCCTGCGCTAAGCATGGAGGAGGGTTGAGTACTTGAGTTCTCGAGTAGGGTGCATTTTTTTTACTGTTCATTCTCTCCATATAGTAAGTTATTCCCTGGCATCGTCACCATACCACTACAGCTTTTGTCAATGATCCATCGTAGACGTTCATGTGTTTACTCTGTGCTGTACTATTTTATTAGGCCAATTTAGTCTAGCGCATGCGCGCATTGAATATTGAATATTGAATCTTTATTCGAAAGCGTTTGGTTGCACTCCCACATGCAAGGCTAATCCCAACGAGCCTCGTACTACATGTGAATTCAGTTTTAAATGATTAAATTATGTAACATTGTCATCGGTGGCTGTAAATGTCCCAACAAGATTCGAGTCCGTGCCCTCGCACTGCTCTTGCTTGCTTCTTTCCCCCAAATATCGCCATTGCCTGCATTGATGCTCGCTCGCAATGCGCGCCTTCACCTGCAACGCCTACAGAAGGTTCGACTTTCTCCCAAACGACGCACCTTGGCCACAGCACTCAACGCAACAAAGTCCAAGGACTTGCTCTTCTTCGACCATCCGCCCCACCGCCCATCATGGTCAAGATCACCAACGGGCCTCTTCGGACAACCCGCTCTCGTTTCTCCATCTTCGTTCCAGAACCTCGCCCTGGCCACCCTCATCCGAGCCCAGTTACTCACCGAGCGCATAGTCCGCGCTCGGCAGTCTCGTGACGAGCTGTTCAAGGTCGTCAAGAACCTGGACAGGCTCAGCGACATGTTGTGCTCCGTCATCGACCTCGCGGAGCTCGTCAGGAACGCACATCCGGACCCGGAGTGGGTGAAGAGCGTGAATGAGGCGTACGAACAGCTGTGCGAGTACATGAACGTTCTGAACACTAATGTGGGGCTGTACGAGGTGCGTCTCATCGCTCGCCTTTCGCGTCGCATGACGATTGAATGTGGCGCGAACTTAAAAAAACAGACTCTTCGAGACGTCCTATCGGATCCCTCAATAGTCCGCACTCTCAGCCGCGAGGCGCACCAGACCGCCCTGACGTTCTGGCGGGACTTTGAAAAGTCAGGCATCAACCTCCCACCGGAACAACGAGAACGGTTCGTGTCTCTGTCCTCCGAGATCCTCGTGCTCGGGCGACAGTTCCTGAGCGAGGTGTCGAGCTCGCGACCACCCGCCGCGATCAAACCTTCCGAGTTGCACGGCCTGAAGGACTTTGGCCTCGGCTCTCGGCTGCAGCTCCAATCCCGCTTCACGCAGCGCGACTTGCTCATTTATCCCGGCTCCCTCCAGGCGCAGATGATCATGCGCTTCGCCCCCGAAGAGGAACCCCGGCGCAAAGTGTACATCGCGGCCAACTCCAGTGCCCCGGAGCAGATCGAGATTCTCGAGGCTCTGCTTCGTACGCGCGGCCAGCTGGCGCGACTTGTCGGCTCTGACAGCTTCGCGCACATGGCGTTGGGGGACAAGATGGCCAAGTCTCCAGGTTAGCATCGTGTCTTTGATTCGAGCGGTTCGAGTGCTGATACCTCCCTCCGTCGCAAACAGAGAACGTTCAACAATTCTTAAACACTTTGTTGGACCACACGAGACCGCATGCGTCGCAGGCCCTACATGCACTTCAATCGCGCAAGCAGGCACATCTAAACACCAATGCATTACCTATCATACAGGCTTGGGATAGAGACTATTATTGCCCACCAGAACCACCAGCACCTCCAATACCATTACCCCCGCTAACATTGGGCACGGTCTTCCAGGCTCTTTCCCGACTATTCGAAAGCCTATATGGCGTCACCCTCCGTCCTGTTGAACTCTCACCTGGCGAAGCTTGGCATTCTGACGTCAAAAAACTTGAGGTGGTGGATGAGACGGACGGCCTTCTGGGGTGGATATATACTGATCTCTTCGCTCGGCGGAACAAGTCTAGCGGCGCAGCACACTATACTGTGCGATGTTCGCGGCGCACCGATGACGACGACGAAGCGGGCGACCTCTTACCAGCAGAGAACCAAAGGGAACTCGCTCAACTCTCCCGCGACTTTGAAGCGGGCGGACGGCATCGCTTCCCAGGCGGCGTGTTTCAACTACCCGTCGTCGTGTTGCTGACCGAATTTTCCCATCCGCCGTCGCCTTCGCGGGGTCCCGCGATCTTGGAGTGGCACGAAGTCCTCACGCTCTTCCACGAGATGGGACACGCAATGCACTGTACGCTCTCTACGCTGTTCACCAGCCTCACCATTAGCAGTAGTGTTGACTCTTAATGTTCCCTCTAGCCATGATCGGCCGCACCGAGTACCAGAACGTATCTGGCACGCGCTGCGCGACCGACTTTGTCGAATTGCCCTCCATCCTGATGGAACACTTCCTTACCTCCCCGCACGTCCTCGCGCTCTTCGGCGCGCCAGCTAATGCTGACGTCGACGCTGTGGCGAACGGCCACCACGAGGACCCGTGCCGTAACATCGACACATACGGGCAGATCTTGCTCGCAGTGCTGGACCAGACTTACCACTCACGTGCGGCGATGGATCCCTCATTCAACTCGACGGCCGCGCTGGCGGAGTTACACGATAAGTGGGGGATCGTGCCATACGTACCTGGGACGAGCTGGCAGACGCAATTTGGCCACTTGTTCGGGTATGGTGCGACGTACTATTCATATCTCTTCGATCGTGCAATAGCTGCGCGGGTGTGGAGACAACTGTTTGTGCATAACCCTCTCAATCGCGAGACGGGCGAGTTGTACAAGAAGGAAGTTCTCAGGCGTGGCGGAGGCGAGGACCCTTGGGCTATGCTTGGATCGTTGTTAAGCGCTCCGGAGCTTGCGGGCGGAGATGAGCAGGCAATGCGTGAGGTCGGGCGCTGGCGGATAGAAGAGGAGGTTGCTGTACCAGGACGGCATTGAATACTACATACATGGGGTGGTTATCGTCAGATATAATGAAACAACCGAAAAACTTTCAACAATTGTGCGTCAGAGCAGCGAGAGTAACCTGAACGTGATAAGAAAGCGGAAGTAGCATATGAGGGGAGATGGTAAAATGGGGTATAACAGTTGCTCAAAAAGCGGTAGCAGGACAACTGGATGTGTTTGCGTTAGCGATTGTCATAAATGATGATATAGAAAGTCGATTGGAAACGCGGAAGACGCCAGCAAATACCGGCAAGGGAGCGTATGCGCAAGCAGATTGCTATGACCCATCGCGAACGAAAGACCACATATCATCCATGTTTGCGCTGAAAGAGCCCGGTTCGAGTGGCAGAAAAACGCTAGGTGGAACTGATGGGTCTAGAACGGACGAAGGCTGCTGGGTAGAGTTAGAAGATTGCGATTGATACAGCGATTCTTGTGAGCTTTCTGGGGGTAATGTGGAAACACCTGAGTTTGTCAACGACTGCGTAGAGTCAGGGGTAAACGGGTCAATGAACTCGGTAATACTCGACCAGTCAAAGTCTTGCGGACGGAGTGGGGAACTACCCGAATAGGGCGAAGTTGCAAAAGAGGTAGATAGGTCAGGAGTCCAGTCTGGAGATGTCGAAAATTGCAACAAAGAATCAAGATCCCCTAGTGGGCCCAAATCAACAAGCGGGAGAGATGTTGTATCCGCACCAGGTCCGAAATCCTGTGGCTCGAGGAGCTGGGACGTGAGATCTGAACTTGGAACATAAACTACGGCTGGTTGTGTTAGCGCATAACGAGTGAGTGAGCTGGGATAAGAGTCGAGCAATGCAAATTACATACACGAAGATGGTGCCGTCTCTGCCAACGGGTCCGGGATTGAGTTCCAGTCGAACACACCAAAGTTCACAGAGGCACAAGGGTTAACAGAAATCGGTAGCGTAGATTGTGGAACTTCGAGGTCTGTGGGTCCACCTTGGGAAGGACACAGATCCGGGAATCTATCGAATGATGGCGTAGGGTGCACGGTGCAGTGTTGCCTAGTGGAGATCGATTGGCGGCATTGTCGTTTCGAGGGCATCGGTGAAACACATTGTGAAAGTTTGCGTTTACGGACTCCATGCGCTGAGATATGAGTGTGTAGTGAGCTTACAGCACCTTCCGGCGTAGCTTCTCCGAGTCCTATATATGTCCTTTTCTGGGAGACGGGAGGTAGACTGGGTAAGGACTCCGGTGATATTGCGGACGAGTGCAAAGAGGGAACACGTGAGACAAGCGACGCAGTGGTTTGTCCAGATGAGAGACCCGATTTTAAAGGTGAAGATGAAGGGGCAGGACATTCTGGCTCAGAATAAGGGGACCAGTCAATAGATGTCCTACAACACCGCCTCATTCAGTCCGACGAAATGGTAAACGGGAAGCTGACTACGCACCTAAGCCGCTTCTGCGGCTTTCCTATGTCGTCCACCTGCGACGTGTGCACGTCCTCAGTGAGAGGCCGCTTGCAGCCAGCGATAGGGGGTGGGGGGTTGGTATCTTCCTCTTCGCTCTCGTCACTATCTGACAGGTCGGAGAAGGTATCTAGAGGTGCCGGAGGATCAACCTGCGGCGGGACTGTTATTCCCTCGGGCTCGATTATAGATTCGTCTGGGAAAGGTCCCATGTGATGATACAGATCCATGGCCACGGTGGGAATGGTCTGAGCAGAGTGTGGTTTGGTGTTCTTTCCTCGTAGGGATGGGTGTTCTGGGAAGAGCGTCTCTGCGGATGCATTCACGGCTGTGAAGGCGAACACGATGTCAAAGGAAATATTCCTGTCGCGTTCTAGATAAACCCGCCTGGCAGCGGCGACAGTGGCGTTGACAGAACCCGCAAAGAGATCATGAGAGAGCTTGCTCCAACCGATCGAGTCTCTGATTTCTTGAAACCAAAGCTCTACTTGCGCTGTCGAGGTGCTAGATACATCACTTATGATCCGCGTTTGAACAGAACTGGGGTAGGGATTGTGAATATTCTGCATTAGCCAACGGTACGCGAATGAATCTAAGAGCTTTTGCTGGCCCAAAATACTTGGGGTCATTGATGAAGTATGGTTGGAAAATAGGAGGTGATATGATTCAAAGGATTGGGGGTGAGGCAATGTTATGGATGATGGGTCCGAGATGATGTCCTGGATGAACTCGCTTATCGAGCGAGTCTCGGTTTCTTGTAAAATGGCGCCGCTTTCTAACAAGCAATTTGCTATGTTCTCGACAGCCCGGGACACTTGGGAAAGGAGAAGTGTCGTGTCGTCGTCTAAATGTCCGGCTACCTCGACGGTCGCTATGTCTTGCGCAAGCTGGGACCATTCTTGAGAGAAGACTTTGAGGGATTCCTCATTGTTCGAAACGACTGCAAGTAGAAATTGTTGTTCTGCACGAATAAGTCGCTCACGCAAAATAGCGTTCATGGAAGATTGGGATGGCGGGGTGCAGCCTGCGGTGGCGAGTCTTGGAGTAATTTTGTGATTGATCATACGTTACATAAGCACAATGGGATTACCTCCTATTGACAAACACCAGAAAATAGCATATAATATTACGGCGCAGGCCCAAGGTGAGGCACGTCCCTCTCTTGTTTCCAACTTCGCAATGTCGAGGTTGTTCTCGCACTCCCTTCCGCGAGATATTTTTAATATTTCGCGCGAAATTCGAATGCTTACCAGTCCCGACTCGCTCTCATACTCTTCAGAGATCCGAGACACGCTCCCACTACATCTCCCTGATGTTCGGACTCCTGCTCAATGCCTCATTGACCTGGGGCTCAGACCTGTTCTTGCTCAACGCCTCTCGAGTGTCTATATGGACTTTGTCGCTCGATATAGACAGGTCTTCGAGTTGTATTTTCGTCGCGTCATTCACGGTGGTTGCCAACACCCGGAATATTACCGTGACATTTTTGTCGTTCAATTCAACAGCACAGTACAAGCATGGGAATCCCAAATTATGTCAACTGCCTGGGTTTGGTTGTGTCGAGCTGGACTATCCCCTACTTCCTTTTCTTTAGACGTGAGGATTCCTGATTATGCTTTCTTTCTCATGAAGTTAATACATCTCTGGTTTAGGTACGCGTGGATGGTGCCACGAAGACTCAGATTCTTTCGAAACTTAGCCGCATAATAACATCGCTTGGTAACAATGAGGTGTGTCTTCTTTCTACCACTTTTTCTGAGTTGTTCCCTGACTTTTTATCGTTATTAATGAATTAGAAGGCAAGTGCTATTGGACCATCCGAGGAAGAATACAATACAGAGGGAGATTTCTCTACAAAGATGGTAAGGGACTTCATTACATTATGGACAACTATCTCATTACAAGGAAGCTGCCTGCATCTCCGCCATCCCCGCTAAAATGGACTATCACATCAACTCGTGACCCTTTCTCTCAGGAAATGTCATCGACCTGTTTTCCCGCATGCTATCCTCCCCCGCCTGGCGAACCAATATCTTTACCGCGAAAACATCTGGTCACTCAATTCCTTTTCACAACGCCTGCCAAGAATGTGAAGCAATATGCGGATCGTAGCGTTGACATGTCTTCATTGGTCACTGATTTGGGCCGAATGTCTGTTACGACTTCTGGAGTTGACCGTAAAGCTCAGGAGAACCGTAAATATGTTTGGATCCCAAGATCTAAAAAGCCAGAACCTCTGTCTCCGCTCTTATCCCCAATTGTCGCTGGTGTATCCGCCTCGCCCCTACAGCCACAGTCACCGAACACGATGACAATTCCGAATGCGAAATCTATCGCTGCACCTCGTAAGCGCAGAATTGCCGCGCTCCCGACGCGTCACACCAAAGCGACTACGGTGCCCATCTCAAACCCAGTATCGCCACCTACCCCTAATCCACCACCCGCTTCGGACAACCCCACGCAACATGAGCCAATTTCACAGGTCACAAGGGCGTCGGTTACAGAAGGAACACTTATAGGCTGCGTTATGTCATCACCATCGACAGTCCAGTATGTGCCACTTTCACAGGCCTCATTTACTACCGTGACATCAGACATTCCGAGACCGAAGCCTGCCCTGTCTGGGCGAGGAAAGAAACCTCCCCTTCTCCGTAGGGTGGCACGCCAGTCACAGACCCCTCCACTACCAAGACGACCACCAACCCCCCTGGCTCCCTCGGGACAAAAGATACCCTTTTCTAATATTTCACGCACACCCTCCCTTGTTTCAGACACCTCTTCGTGTGCTGACCCTCTCTCATCATCGGACGAATTTGATACCCCTTCTCCAACCCCTCCCCCTCAGCCGATAGATACAACCTCCAATGCACTTGACGCTATGTGTGGCACCACCACCGCCTTGCCAGAACACCCAGTCCTGGAAATGATATCTAACTCTAACACGTACTCAGTGACGAACCCCGGACATGGCTCTGCTGTACACGTGAATACGCTAGACCGACAGGTATTCAATCTAGTCACGGAGCAGATCCAGGAATTCGCCAGCCCCAGGCCGAATGAGATGCTCCCGTCTGATTCACCACCTGCTTCGAACAATGCCATGCGACATAAGCCAATTTCGCAAGTCACAAGGGCGTCGGTTACAGAGGGAACACCGATAGGTTGCGTTATGTCATCACTATCGACGGTCCAGTATGTGCCACCTTCACAGGCCTCATCTACTACCGGGACATCAGACATTCCGGGATCGAAGCCTGCTCTTTCTGAGCCAAGAAAGAAATCCCCCCTTCTCCGTAGGGTGGCATCCCACTCACAGACCCCTCCATTGCCAAGACGATCACCAACCCCCCTGGCTCCCTCGGGACACAAGATACCCTTTTCTAATATTTCGCGCACCCCCTCCCTTGTTTCGGACACCTCTTCGTGTGCTGACCCTCACTCATCATCGGACGAATTTGATACCCCTCCTTCAACCCCTCCCCCACACTCACACGACTTAACCTCCTGCAACGCTTTGGTGACAAGTGTCATCTCGTCAAAATCCAATTCCACCAGGCCTTTTGGATTGCCAATGCTTGCAAACGTTGATTACCCTGATCCGAGAAAGGGGAAAGGTATACACATCGACTTCACGAATGGGGATGCGGTAGGAGAACGGCAGCTTAACTTCACCTTTCGTGCTTAGGTGTTATCAGGCGTATGCCGTTGTGTGGCTTTCATCGTCGATTTCTCGCTGTCTCGTATTGACATTGCCTTCAGACCATACTCCCATCCGTTCCTCCAGTTCGGCCTTTCTGCCTGCTTGTCAACCGCATGTATCCTTATTATTTACTGCATGAGTATCCTCCCCTTCCCCGCTGCATCTGTCATTCAGATCTAATTGTACATGTAATTGCCGCGTCGCATCATTCAAGTGACTTCTGAATAACTTCCACGCCACTCATCAACCACGATCACAAGAACTTAGTGGCCTAGACATATGTGCAAAGTGTAGCATTAGCGTTGAAAGCGCAGATCAAGCCCAACACGCACCAAGCTGGCCAGTCCGCCTAGGCCTCCACTGTCTCCGCCGCCAGTCACGCCACCACTAAACTTGCTCTTGACAAGGAGTTTCATGACAGTCATGGCCGCACCGTTGACCGCGTCTTGCTTTCCCCCACTGCTGGCGCCATGTTGATCAAAGAGCTTAGAAGCCTCGGCCATAGCCATACTAATCAGCTGCGTCTGTGAGCCGCCGCCTCCACTGCTGCCACCACCACTACCAGACGTAAACTTTTTCAACGCCTGCACAACGACAGAGATTCAAACGGTGAGTGTGAACTAGTTTTGGAAAGCGTACTTGAAGTGCTGCTGCGCTGCCCATCGTCGATGCAGGCAGACTGCGAGCGGAGCCCTCCTCATAGGCCTGGCGGTGTGCTTCTTGAACAGCATCTTCGTCGATGGAATCACTATGCTTGTCCTAGATCCCAAGACCGGCGTAAAACTACATGTACGTGACGAACTGTGCCTAGGGTTGACTTACCTTGTTCTCGTGGACGTATGAGAGGGCGGATGAGAACAGAGAACTGTCACCGGCGCCATGGTTCTGCGCGGTGCGGACCGCTTCGTCGTGGTCAACTGTGGTGGGCCAAAGCAGGTTGGGGGGAACGTGCGATTAGATCGATCAGGTGCCGGGAGGGATCGAGACGTTTGCGAGATGCGTACTGTCGTGACCAGCGTAGCCGCCTCCTCCTTGTTGGGAGTGGTGGGGAGCGTTGTACTCTTCACCGCCTGTCTTGCGGTATCTAGCTGTGGGAAGTAATACAGCCAAATAAGCCCATGCGCATCGTTGATATGTGGTGTGGACCACTCACGCTCATCGTCGTCCGAGTCGCTGCCTCTGCCTCTGCCGCCTCCGCCGGCGCCACTGCTTCCGTGGCCCTGGGACGACTGGTAGGTTTCGTAGCCCTGCTTCGCAAGATTGATAAAGTTATCCTACGAGAAGTAAGCATCGTGTAGATAATTAAACGATGGAGATCTGAAGGACAGTACCATAGATGATCTGATGATGGGTGAGGAAGGGGGGAAGCGTTATCGGCGATAATCAGAGAAATTGAATTAAAGTGACATAAATATAACGTGATGTCAGATGTCAGCCAAACCGGGTCGTGTCAAAGTCAAAATCAAAATCCGATTTCACGCTGGGCCGTTAAACCAAGTCGAGACTTGCGCTCGCCTGCTCCGGACCAGACCACACATAACAGTATGCAGCATTCACAGTCCCAGGATAACCTTAACTTTATTTTCTCTACTCCCATGTCGTCCCTCGTCCACCCGCCGCCCACGGCGTTTCCCCCAGCGCAGCCGGACGACCCGAACTCGCCGATACTCTTCAAGGATAACATCAATCTCGTCCAAACTCAGATCAGCACCGTGCGCTCGCTGGCACACGGAGCGCTCAACGCCATGTACGTCCTCTCACCCTTCCCCCACAAATCGATATCGAGGCTGTTTTCCTTTAGCTGACGAGGATTGTCGTGTTTTGTTAGCAAGGGTGCCTACCAGCCTGGATCGAGCCCTACACATGCAGCTGGTATCAACGTATTACTCTCTTCTATCCTGAATCAGCATTCATGGGTTATACCCCCAGAGAGTCTTGCCGCATTAAGGCAATGTCTTAGGACGCTCAATGAGATCCTGTATACCACCGGCGTCGGGTCGCTGCCTCTTTTACCGCCAGAAGCTACCCAACCTTTCACAGAGGAGCAACTGGCAGACCAGGCTAACAAGGCCATCTCGACTCTATTCACTCTCCATACAAGGATGCAAGAGACAGCAGCCGTGGCTGCGAGTATCATGGCAGCACCAGAACAGGCACTACGACGTTGAAGTCAAAAGAGGTTATGCAGGTGAGTTCTGAAAGCGATGTTCAAACAAGTTAGAATAACTAAGTGATCACTTGCGTGTGGGAAGAAGACTTTTCCTTCTTGTAGACGCTCATCGATTAATGATGCCATAAAGTACACAGTTGTACCAACCCACACCGCAATGCTACTTCATATTAATCTTACACCAAACCTTCACTTCGATCCATTCACCGCAACCTGCTGGGCGTGGACATCGGTCGCAGGATATGGGTTGTTCACCGTGTGTGATCCGCTCTCCAGCTCGGTGCTACTCGCAGGGACTTTGCCAGGTGGCTTGTCACTCCCTGGACCCCCTTGTGCGGACGCGCCGGACTCGGCAGCGCTCCCAGTTGTCCCTCCCGTGAGGCTCGCCGGGAGGTACGACTGTATATACAAGTAAGCACATGTTCAAGCTCCCGCGGGGAGACGCTGAGACATACCGCTGCGGTGGAAATTGCACTACTAGCGAGGTTCTTTGCTTGCCCCAAGTAATTAGCGCCCGCGTTTGTAGCCGCCTGCACGGTCTTCTGTCCTTCCGCGACCGCCGCGTCCGTCGTCTGTTCTACCCCCGCGCGGAGCTGGGTCACAGCGTCATAGACATCACCGGTGATGCCGGGTCCCTTAGTCTGGTGTGTGTGTGTGACACTTCCTCAACCAAAAAAGCCCGGAAAAAGTAGTAAAAACGTACGTGGGCCGTGGATGCGGCGTGCTCGGCCACGCCCTTTGTGTGTTCTGCCGTCGCGTGCACTTGCCGTGCTGCTTCTGGCGACGTCTGTTGTGCCTCTGCCCGAGCGGCGGTGGTGGTGTCCTCTGCCTGGACAGCGCCACTCGGCAAGTGCGGTTGGGCCTGCACAGGAACGTCATGGTCATGAACCGTCAGCTTTGGCGCTCGAGATTAAGGCACAATAAGTGGATTGACCTCGGCGATGAGGGCGGCCTCTTTGGCGGCGATCTGTGCTTGTGTGGCGCGGTTGCGGACTTCTTCGGCGAGCTCGGCGGTCGAGGTTTCGGTCTCGATGATGGCAGCGGAAGTCTCGTATCTGTTTCGAGGAAGTGAGCACGAGCGGGTTATGAGTCATCCAAGAACCAAAGTACGCACTCAGACATAAATGTATCGTGCGCGAATTATTTCGTGAAAAGGAAAGGATTGAAATGTATGCGGACGGTGCTGGGGGGCATGGGCAGGAACTTATATACGCGCCATCGGTCGGTCTCTCATGGAGCTCCATGGTTGGAGTAGAGCTACCATTGCAATTTTAATGACGTCACTCCGTCCATGCTCTGCAAGCGCAAAACATCCAATTACATCCTGCAGTGCTAGAGGGCGAGAGAATGATACGAGACTTGTGGTAAAAAAAAATAACTATGAGGACGAGCCAATCCGAACAAGTTGCTACACACATGGCTTGGGCCGATTCACGAAGTGCATGGAGAAATGGAGAAAGAGAGGGTGATCATGAAAGTAAAAACAAAAAGAGAGAGAATGTGGGAGACGCGCGGATTGAGATGATGAGAATGAAACGGGTAAGAACAGAGACATGTATGACGAGAACAATGAAGGGTATAAAGGTGAAAGAAATTGAGAAAAAACCGTTCATGAAGACAACGAACCATACGTGAAAGAATAACTCAAGTTGGAGACTGGCTTTGTTTCTCCTCTTCCCACGAGCCCATCTTTAGGAACCGGGTGAGCACCTCCTCCGATCCCTTTTTGAAGATCTCGACCCCACGGGCGGGGTCCCACACTCTCCCCCCCGCACGGCGGACTGGCCGAGGCTCTTCCGGCGAAATGGGGGGGCCCACACTCGACGGCGAAGACGCCGTATCGCTTGAGAACGTCCGGGAGATAGATGACGGGGGAAGGCGCGGCAGCTCTCCGCTGCGTTGCGGGGTGGATGGTTTCTCCATAGGTTTATAGGGGACTGGCCGGGGCGTTGACTCTGCGAGATTGGTCGACGAGCCGTGGGGAGAACGGTAGCGTGGACTGCGAAGGCCAGTTGGGGAACCCAATGGAGACAGCTTTGGTATGTCAGCGGTGTACGCTGTCACAGCTTCTTGTCGTTCCGGAATGGATGAATGGGAGGGGAAAAGCTCCTGCTGCTGCACAGGGTAAACGCCAAAATAGGTGCCTTCTCTGATGCGCGACAGTCTCTCAGCTTTATCTTTAATTGAACGATCAGCGTCCGCTGGGTCGACGATGACAGTAACCTGGACACTTTGGTCCCGGGTCTCTTTAGGAATCGTCTGCACACCTTGTGAGCGGTATTCCCTCTTCTTGCTTTTCCCGGAGTAAGACCCAGACCGCGGGCGCTGCTTCATTGATGGGCTCAGTTTGCCCTCGTCGCCAGTATCTTCGTCGTCGCCGTCCACGCTACTCTCACCTGATTCGCGCCAACTTCTGAAGAGGGTACTCTCACGCCTTCGTGAGGACTCGCCAAAGCCAAAATCAAATGGAGGAGCCAGAGGCGATATGTTCTGCGGAGGGCGCACTAGGCGCGACGCATACTTCTGTATTTCGGGAACGACGTCCCACGCGTTGTTGTAAGAAAAGGAAGGCGGGAATCCGGAAGGGGGAGACGTGTACGACTGCGTGGGAGAGAGACGCAGCGGTGGACTCGAAGACGGGGACGGACCCGGGGATGCATGTCCCACCGCAGGTAACAAAAACTGGCCAGGAGGTGGTGAGTCGGTCGACGGGAAGACACGACCAGGAGTCAAGCGAGGCTTATCTTCCCAAGGGAACACAGGCTTTATCTTCGCCCTATCCGGACTTGGGGTATCTCCTTGCTCGCGTTCCCCTAGCACATTCACGTAGTGCTTCTCTTGCAATAAGCGCTCAGGTATGCGTGAGGGAGGTGGTACTGTGAAATGCGGCGGGCTCATGACTTGCGAAGGCTCCGAGTCGCTTCGGAAGTGAGGCGGAGACTGATCCCAAACATTAGGATAGTAAGTGGTGGAGGGGAAATTCGATACAGGAGCAACGCTGGGAGGGGGCTCAACTGCAGGATTCCAAGTCACCAAAGGTGGAGAAACAGGCCGGGTGGGTTCTTGAGGGGGTGGAGGTTGCTGATGACCATGTTTATGAGTGGACTCAAGATCATGACGAAGGAAAACAATTTGCCCTGGATGTACCTGCTGGACGCCGCCGACATTCGGAGCTTGGCCCCCTCCTCGCACGTAGAACTCTTGAGAATCCTGTGGCTGAGATGTCTGTCGCCATTTTTGAATTACCTCGTAACCCGGTTCCGGCGACAGGCCATGCTTGCGTGGCAATCCTGGTATCTGCTCTGCGTCAGTCCGCGCGGGTTGCCTTGTTACAGCAGAAGCTGATGCATGTTCTCGCTCAGATGGCAAGATGAAATGAGGATGCCCATGTGGGTATCCCAAGGCGCTCTGCGGGTAAGCTCCATCCGGTAGCGTGCCCTCAATTGGTCCTGACTGTGGGAATGTCCCTCCACCTGATTGTATAGCGTGCTGAGGTCCGATAAACGGCCCACGGACGTCTCGCACTTGCCGATCATTGGTGCCTTGTGGATACTCTGGCCCGGACTGACTTGGTATCCACGGCTCGTAGGTCTGTGGTTGCGGACCACCGGGTTCGGCTGAGTAGTAGCTACGGGCCTGGTCTTGAGATAAGGTGGATGAGGGGCCTGGTTGGACTTGCCAGCGTGCTGTGGCTGTGGCCGCAGGCTGCCACGCCGTCTGCAGAGATGAACCCGGGGTAGGAAAATTTGTAGTACCTGGTTCAGGGCCAAAGTGAGGTGCATAAGGGAGCTCATACGGCGCAAAGTCAGAAGTTAGACGGTCAGGGAGGTCGCCAAAATAGAGCGAACTAGGTCGCACTTGGGGTGTTGATGATCCAACTCTGTCATCAAACGTGAGCTGGTCTCCAGTATCCGCACCAGGCGCCTGTGGACCGTCCGAGCTGGCGCCCAATTCGCGCCCCTTTTCAGGCCCAGGCCTGGGCCGCATGAGGTCGAAACGCCCCTCCAAAGGGAGGCTGATATAACTTCCCTCACCCGTTCTGGCAGTGAGGGTTCCCGAAGCGCCGGAGAAGCCAGAAAACCCCTCAATGGCAATCCGCCGCAAATCCTCGAGACTCAACGCCGATGTGGTGGGGAGCACCGGAGCGCTGCTTGTTTGGTCCCACACCGCCTCGTAGCGTGTTGATGCATACACACCTTGAGGCATGACGGGCTGAGAGCGATAGTGTTTGTCATATACGGCATACCAACGATCGACCAGTGAACCATAGTCGTAAGCCTGCAAAGATTGGGATGCAGCTTGCTGGCTAGTGGTCGAACCAGGCGCACGCCAAGGTATAGACGACCATGGTTTATTGGCGCCGATAAAATGAATGGCAGAAATTTGTGAGCCGAAGCGCTCGTATGCTGGCGCATATCTAGGAGTCAGATGAGCCAACACCTATGGAAACGACATGACGGGTCTCTTACGTGTACACGGCAGTGGGTGTCGTGTTGTATGTAAAGCTGAGCCTATTCCAGTTGCTTCCTCGCCATTCATTGAGGAGACCTTGGTCGGCACCATCCCAGCTGCCTTTAGTCTTTGAGAGCGTCGTGAGCTCTGCAAACTTGTCCTCCCCAGGGGACAAGACCATGAATCCAGAATTGAATATGTCAGGCCAGCCCACATCAGGTACCGCCGAAAAATCGTGATGAAGTGTGAAAAGATGAGAGAGTGGACGAATTGGAAGGACGTCGGCGTCAAGAAAAATAATTTTTGAAAATTGAATGAGGCGAAAAATGTGAAGCTTCGTGAGGACCGTAGAAAGATCTGGGCGACCTGGAATGAGCGGGTATCAGAAGGCACGTGGTTAGGGGGAGAGATTGATGCGAAGAAAACAGTGGGGAGGTGAGCGTTGGGGCACGCAGGCGTGAAGGCGATGTGCCCACGAAGTGGCGCAAGTCGGACAGTCACGATGGGCTGCATATTGTGCAAATTGAAAGCATACAACAGATTCCGGCTACATGGTACCCGGATGTGGTATGGATGGGGGAAGGTGATACGAAGTATGAGCCACATGAAAAGGGTGATGGCGCACCTAAAAGTTGGAGACCGCGTTCATTATTCTCCTCGATGATCTCAACACCGACGACGAGGTCGAAAGCTTTCCTGAGAAGCTTGATACTAGCGATGTCGACGGTCTCCGGGGTGACCAAACAAACGGTTTGAAAGTCAACCTCCGGGGGAGTAGCGGGAGAAGGATGAATATCCTTGAGAGCGGCAGCGAGAGTTAACGCGCCCGGGAGATAAGAATCTGAAGTCAGGAGAGTAACAAAGGCATAAGGAGAGGCCATGGACCAAAAGTCCACACGAAAGAGACTACGCTTCAGGACGTAGTGGAGATAAATAAAACGGTGCTCCAGAGCTTTTTCAACTGGGCTCCGCTGGCTAATAGAATCCTTTCTCACGCTTTGATCTCGTTCCTCTCGTTCCTTTCGGGCTTGATTCCCCCGACCCGCTCCCGAATAGTTATCGCCATTGCTGGCTATATTTGTTCTAATGCATCCATACCGACCCTAGATAGCCAGGAAATCCTACTCGCGAAAAGCCGCTCGCAAAGAGCGTACAACTCGCCACTTTTAGCACCACGTCAGCTGATCCGAGGATTGTGCCAGGTTTTAACGGCAGAGACCTTCGGTCACATTATCGTATCGTACCCATCGTACCCCATTACGCTTTACGGTTTTCAACCGATGCATTTCCTTTGGGGTGGACCTGCGTCGACAAGTGCAGAGTCCCTGTGACGTCATTTTAGCAAACAACCACGACAGGATGCATGTTACCTGTCCAACTGTTAAAACGAGACGCTCCGAACCCGGCCCGAGTTTGGCGATGCAAGTCTGAGTGTGTCGACGATGCTCCAATGGACCAGAACCCTCCCTTCCTCACGCCGATTATCCTTATCTTCGCTGGCGCCAATACGCCTTCCTCAAACCCGCCACGTCTCCTTTTCTCCATTTCTTCGCCCATCTCCGTACTCTCGGCTATCGTTCAGGAGACCCGTCATTTGGCTTTTGCCAGTTGCAGGAGGTGTTTCGATCTATTTCTACCATAGACCACAACCCCTCTTATCGCAGCCCTCTTCGTCATCCACGTTGATACCATGTCCTTCCAATGACAACGAATCCCCGACTCCCTCCGAGTCCTTGATTTTATCACCCTCCGAGCTTCACCTCTCTCTCTCTGAGCGGATATACACGCTCTTCCTAGACCACTTATGGGAGCCAATTCTTACCACCCGACGTTTCATCCACCTATTCTTTCTCTTCGCTCCCGTCATTATTTCATCTCCCATGCTATTAGTGGGATCTCCTGAAGAGAGGCTGCAAGGTGACAGATGGGGGGCGGTTTGGTGGTACGACTACCTTGTAGCCCAGATGGATCGAGCGGGACCCACTTTTATCAAGGTTCGCAGTATCTTGCCTCTTTTTTTGCATCCGACTCACCCGTCATTCGTTGGCAGCTTGCTCAGTGGGCAGCCTCGCGCGCAGATTTATTTCCTGCGTTGTTGTGTGAACGTATGGGCAAGATGCATTCCCAGGGACGCCCTCATTCTCTTGCGCACACGAAACGCGTCATAGAGCGTGTCTTCCAAAGGCCATTCGACGACGTCTTTGAAGAGTTTGATGAGACACCGATAGGTAGTGGAGCAATTGCTCAAGTATGTTGCACGTTTTCCTACGTCCTGTCGGACTTTACTGAGCTGAAGCATTTTCGAGGTGTACAGGGCCACATTGAGGCAGGATCTACTTCCACCTTCCTACTTCGACCCGAAGCGGGCTCGTAAGAAAGGTCCAGGAGCCTTGGCACCTGTCATCCTTCCGGAATCCAAGCCATCAGTCCCCACTTCTGCCGTCGCCATCAAAGTTCTCCATCCTCGTGTGACCAAAATGATAGAGCGTGACCTCACGATCATGTCTTTTTTTGCTCACGTCATCACGCTCCTTCCTGGGATGCAATGGATTTCACTTCCCGAGGAGGTTGAGGTGTTCGGGCGCATGATGTACGAACAACTTGATCTCAGGAAAGAAGCCGACAATCTGGTCACGTTCGAGCAGAACTTTATGGATAGAAAGGCACTTGTCACTTTCCCGAGGCCGTTGCAAGTTTGGTCTACCGCAGACCTCTTGGTAGAAGAATATCAAACAGCCATTCCCTTGGAGTTATTTTTGAAGAATGGCGGCGGCCCTTACGATAATCAACTTGCAGAATTTGGATTGAGTGCTTTCCTGGTGCGTGACATGTGCTCCTTCATGACTGTGCTCATCGGTAGTCCAGAATATGTTGGTCTTGGACAACTTCGTTCACTCGGATCTTCATCCAGGAAACATCATGGTTAAGTTTTCCCGATCCACGACATCACTCGTGCTCAAATCTCTCTGGACCTCTTTCTTCAAAGACGATACCGACAGTGGAACAAGTGATCCAACGAGTTTGGAGTCGAATGCCATCGTTTCAGATCTCAAATCACTGTCGTCTTCCCCCATCGCCTGGCGGGAGAAGCTTCAGTCTCTTCATCAAGATGGCTACCTTCCAGAACTTGTCTTCATAGATGCTGGTCTTATTACGACTTTGAACGCAAATAACCGGAAGAACTTTCTTGAACTCTTCCGCGCCGTGGCCGAATTCGACGGATATCGCGCGGGCCAGCTTATGGTCGAGCGCTGCCGTACCCCCCACCTTGTAGTTGACAAGGAGACCTTTGCTCTCAAAATGCAGCACATCGTGCTCAACGTCAAACGAGAAACATTCTCTCTGGGAAAGATAAAGATCTCCGACATACTAACGGACGTATTACAGGCCGTGAGGCAACACCACGTCAAGATGGAAGGCGATTTCATCAATACCGTGATCTCGATTTTACTCTTAGAAGGGATCGGAAGGCAGTTGGATCCGAAACTAGAGTTGTTCAAGAGCGCGTTACCTCTCTTACGGCAACTGGGGACGCAGATGACTACCCAAGAGGATATGGCAAGTTGGTCCGACGGACAGTTCACATCCCTGCTCAAGGTACCCATCTTTAGCAGTAACATACACCTGTGTACTAATCATTACTACCTACACGTAGCTGTGGTTCGTGTTAGAGGCCCGCGAATTGGCATCTGCTGCCGCGTTGGTCAACGCCGATGACTTAATCCGCTACGACTTGTAAGCTGATTCTTCGCAGGGGACGCGGATTCTGACACATTTCCCAGACTCTCACCGTCGATATAACATATCCCCTCGCATCGCCTATTGCACGCTCGTTGGTGTCCAGAGGAGGAAGGGGCTAGAGCCCCATTATAATGTCACGTCATGAACATAGAGTTTACAGTATATTCGATGTAAAGTAATGTTTTAGAGTCCCTCCGTCACCTTTTTGGAACTTTAGAACGGCGCTCTCAAACAGGTGACGACGAAATGACGTTACGATGTCCTACGCTCTGATAACGGAACATCCACCCTATCAACCTTTGATCTTGACCTCTTATTGCTAATGGTCCGTTCGGCCATTCCACCTCACCTACTCAAGCAGTTGGAGCACATCGAGCCAGATGCTCGGTTTAGCGGCGACCTCCCGCAGGTCATGTCTTCGTCGGGGAAGACCTATTTCGCCAAGGCGGGCTCCCCGAGGGAGAGAGAACAATATGTGGGAGAAGCAGAGTCGCTCAGAGCGATGGCCTTGGCCGCCCCCAGCCTGGTGCCCTCCCTCTTGGCGTTCGGGTTCGTCGACGAAAACGGCGAGGAAATCGACCGCGATGGCGAGGGCAGCCCGTTCTTCGTCTCGGAATACAAACATCTGACCCCGTTGACGGAGCGCTCGGGGGCAATCCTGGGAAGGAGGTTGGCGACGGAGATGCACTGTTATGCGAGCCCGAACGCCGGGTATGGGTTCGAGGTCCCCACGTTCTGCGGCGCGACGCGACTTCGGAATGGTTGGTACGAGACGTGGGAGCAGTGCTTCGACGTGCTCATAGGGGATTTGTTATCTACGCTGGAGGCGAGGGGCGGATACTCTAACTTGTGTGGAAAGGGACAGGAAGTAAGGCAGAGGCGAGTAGATCGGCTTTCGCGCGCGTCCCTCCACATGGAACTCTTTTACTTTGTAGGGTGATACCCGCTCTACTTGGCTCACTTCAGATCAAACCGGTACTGTTGCACGGGGACTTATGGGTACGGTGCTTTTACTGGATCGCACGCTGGATCTTTCACGCCGATGCTGATGCAGAGCGGAAACACCGGAACTGATTCGACCACGGGAGAACCCGTGATTTTCGACCCATCGTCTTTGTACGGACACAACGAAGCCGAGTAAGTACTTACTTTGAGGGCACACGCGCCATCTCACCTACTCGAAATACACATAGCCTTGCCATCGCGCGCATGTTCGGAGGGATTCCAAGGTCGTTCTTCCAGGAGTACCACAAACATATGCCGAAAACGGAACCTGTGGACCAGTATGAACTACGGGGGGACCTGTACGAGCTGTTCCACTATCTGAATCACATGGTCTTGTTTGGGGTGAGTACGGAATGCTTGATGTATGCGATCGATGCCGATGATCTCGTGGCGCGCAGGGAGGATATGCGAGCAGTGCTCAACGGAAGATGGAGGCGTTGCTGCGCGTGCTGGGGTAATCGACTCGTTGTGTACGCTATATCGAACGGTAGGCGATGGATGCAACATGAAGATTGTGGCTGCTGGTGA
>Ga0307512_10001912_pt1 | contig 27813 bp, 25 predicted proteins | sample 14_EM_MG_FD_200267 | JGI IMG/M metagenome (GOLD analysis project Ga0307512, IMG submission 200267) | Populus trichocarpa ectomycorrhiza microbial communities from riparian zone in the Pacific Northwest, United States - 14_EM | ecosystem: Host-associated > Plants > Roots > Unclassified | place... | reverse complement strand
AGATTCCAAAATAGCTCTGTATCAGTTTAGAATGCTTGAGAAAATTGGATAATCAAATGAGACCACTTGGCTATTATGAGAGAAAGATGGAAACCAAACCTATACATATCTTCCAATAAAAGGTAAATATATTTCTTTGGTTCATTATGCATCCTGAAATACAAATTGCAGCAGTGATATATCCTGTAGATATGGTACATATTGGATTACATACTAGCCTAGGCAATTACTTTGAATTTGTAAAAGGCCAGGGCTTACAGTAGGTTCATACAATGGGAAGCAGAATATAGTAAGTATACAAACAGTTAAAGTTTATCAGGGTTTTTGTTTGTCAATGGGATTTATGTTCAGTGAATCATCTTTCATGATTGGATATAAAATTATATGAGATATTCAACAGGTGAGGTGTACTTTGCACAAAAGGCCAAGGAGAAGATGAGATGAAATAGTCCATTTCTCACCACCACCACAACTCACATTAGCCATGTTTGAAAAGTGGTGGCAATGGTACTACAGAAATAATTGGAGTAGACTAGAACAGTAGCAGTATGCTTATTTGGAAGATCACAAGCTAGATAGCTACCATTTCAAAATATAACAGAATATACAGTCTAGGTATCATTGTTCAGTATATATGTTTCAATCGACTGAGTGTAAATCTTCATATTGAGTGTGGTTCTGCACACTGGGGTATTCTATAAAACACTGTCACTTGCACCATATCTTTCTTGAGCAAGAACTGCTCTTTTTGAATATAGTTCTTCCAAATGCCTTCATAGTTGCAGCAGAGTATTGTCTATATACTCTCAGCCTTGTTGAATAGGTTTTTCACAATATAGGTTATATGACCAAATCCACACAAGTATGATCTATAGTCTATTTCATTGAATGAATACTTCTAAATCAATATTGATATAGACTATATGCTATATTTTTGAGTAAATATTGTTATGCCTGTTAAATACAACTATCTAAATAAAATTACTGGAATGGATATATTCTTTACAGGTTATCAAACTCTAGAATTTATTAAGAGAATATATTACAATGTTCAGTAAACATCAGAAAATCTAGACAGCAGTCTCACTATCTGAAATATTTTGTATCCATTTTATTCAATTTTTGGCTTCTCCCAAGCAATGTTACAACCCCAAAAGCTCTAAAGTTCATCAGAGATGGCTTTTAGAATATCTGAGAGACTGCTGTTTGACTGCAGATGGGCATGGGAGTATTTGAGGGTATTTAAAAGTACTGGTGAGGTTAAGCAGAGTGTCTGGGAAATTTACCTATGTGTTTCTAACTGTATTGCATTTTGCTATCATGATATCACCAAAATATAGATCATTCATCAGGTATATCAGTATTATAAGTGACATCCATAGCAGGAAGTCAGAACTAAAGCTACTGAGCTCAAAGAATATAGGGCTATTACCTGGCCCCATTGGTGTCAGTAGAGGATGTAGTGACTTGAAGGGAAGCGAATGTAACCCCTGACAAGAGTCTAGAGTTCTGGATAACTTACTATAATTCAGAGACTAATGTCAAACTCTGAAGGATTAATGAATGGCTGTGTGTCACCAACCATCAGAAGAGAGTACTTTTAAAATGATAGCTAATAAGCAGTAGCATATCAAACCAAAAGTTGTTGCATATATAGTCCACCTCCCTGGTGTATGGCTAATGTGCTCTGTCTGGGCTGATGAAGAATCTCTTTAACATGGTGATTGTTGCAGACTCAGCTGGAGATGCCAGCTAAGTGCACATGTATGCATACAAGCCATATTCTGCTCACCATATATGAGATCATCCATGTACCTGTGCCTGAAAATGCGTGGATCTGGTAATCGGTATATTTCATCGGATTATCTGCCCAGTTATCGCAACTATCTAAACTCTTACAATCATTTCTACAGGGTCTTTCACAATCTCCAAAAGCACCTCGAGAACCCTAAACATCATTACCATATCAACAGCTAAATAAACATCACTCAAAGTCGATACCATCTCCATGATTTTACATTGACTTCCTTAATCACTTCCTCCCAACCCACCTTCAACAAGATTATGTGCAGTGACATTTCTCCGCTCACTCATACCAACAATGTTAGATGGAAAGATGACATAATACGGATCGTGTGTGCTATGAGTGCAGGCGCAACCATCACCCGAGATGATGCTGAACTGCAGCCTCTAACTTTCAACCATGATGACAACTATGTTGATTGAATCACTGAGGAAGCTGACGCTGCAATAATAATTAGAGTTTTCTATTCCCCCAATGTACAGCACATCCTCAAAGGTATAAGAGATCCTCACATGGTGCGAAATAGACTGTAAGTGTATCCAGACACTACCCAATCATATATCAACAGACAGAACATTCATCCCCATTCTGTACTTGCCAACCTAAGAAGCACAAAACACATCACGCATTGTTCACCACGCTTAGCAACAAAGGCATACAACGGAACCTTACTGATGATGCAATCACTGATGGCACTGTCTGCATAATAGTATTTACCTAACTGCCATCACATTATACAATAATATTGATGGTCCTGAATGATTGGAGGCCCTTATCTACACCTAAAGAGGCCATGCATGACCACTTACACAATGAGCCTTCTGCCAGCCTTACCAATGAACACCGAAATGTATCCATGGGGGCCACTGATCTCTCCCAGCATGATGGCTATCATGTGCAAGGTACAGGCTATGGGCACAGAGGTTATTGTTACAGCAGTGGATGCAGTGGACATGGTGGATGCGGTGAATAAACCAGTGAAAGCAGAGTTTGCCATGGAAATGGGCAACAGAGTAAGTGTACCTATGGCAAAATTGACAGCCATACCACAGATGTTTGCAAAGAACAGAAATGCATATACCAAGGAGGAAAAAGTGGAGAAAACAGCAGAGGAATTATTCAGCATATTTGATTCCAGGGTGGGCTCCCAGGCCAGACCAAGGTTCATTGTGTCACCTACAAACATGTAACAGCAAGGTGGAGAGTGCAGAAAGCCACTGCATCGGCAGATATTGCTACAGCCAGAGACTGTAATTCCCTCTGACTAACACCTGTTGCTCTGACCACCATTGCTGCTCCAATGTTGGTTACTGACTCCCAATCATCACTCTGTATGTACACTGACTGCAGCAGCTTCTCAACACTCAGAATGCGCACAGTTTCCACAGTAATTGATCTCAGAGACAACATTTCAGTCACCACTCCACATTACAGTCCTGTCAACATCATCTAGAGCTACCCAGTTAAACCTCTCCATACAACCAATTTGTGAAATTCTGTTCTATGAATCAATCTTTTGGATTTGGGCAATATACGACTCTATTTTGAGACCATGAATGCTCCATATCGTCACGATCTTTCTGCACCACTGCCGAAAAACAAATCAGCTGTGACAAGATCACAGTGCTTGCAACCTCACTTCAATTAATGACTACTGAGAACTGGAGATAGAGACAGAGAGCACGTATACTATCATGAGTACTAATCACAAAGTCTGCAATCGAGGCTATAATTGAGTCTTTAGAGAAACCTACAATCGCATCCACTAATCCACCTGCTTACACTGTTCCATGTGCATCTGCAACTGCTGTGACTGGATTCAGTTGCAAGCCACTCGCTGTCTCAGAGTCCAGCCTGTTGTAGAAACAACTAGCAATTATGAATTCCAGTGGCATTAGATTGCTAGGTGAGGGATCTCCTCACAATGAGTCTGTCTGCACAATCTGCTTTCTGGCCAACCAGAAACTAATGTTCATTACAGTGGCAGTCACATGTACTCTAAAGCTCTTTGAAGTTGTACATTTGGATGTGTATAGTCCCTTCTCTACTACTACTTTCAGAGACGTTCAGTATTATACACTTGTCATTGAGATCTTCATGAGGTATACATCACTATCGCTGAATCCAAATATGAAAGCAGAGACCTGAATCTCTACCAACCAGTCATTTCAGGCCCAAATAGACTGCGTAGAATACAAATTCAACTGATTCCTTGCAATGGAGAGCAGGGCAAATACGACAATAACAGCTTCCAATATGTCCTTGATGCCAGTAATACCACATACAACGTTAGCAATAACGCTAGTATCGTCTGAAAGACCCAGGAGATCTGGACGGCTCTGACTGCTCTTGCGGAACCTCGTGCCCTCTGACGGAGAATTACACGCATCCCGTCGCCCAGGCGACGGGTCGCGTTGCATACTTACTGCGATTACTTTGCACCTGGTATATGCACCATCAGAACGACACGTGTGTTACACTCTTCGTAGGGGCTGCAGTTATGCTGTAGCCGTTTACACAACGCCTGGCGATGTTCATGCCATTCTTCGGCCAATAGGCACATTTCACCTTTCTGCAATTGCTATATATCGGATGCCTCACTCACCCCATATATGTTTCGCTTTGAGATTTTGTCACATATTGCAATACAGTCTTTGCTTCGGATACATCGCTTGCTGATGCATTTGCTTCACCATTATCGTATTTTATAGGTCTGAAATATACAGTCTAATTTTCACACTCTGTAGTACTGTGCCCTTAGTCCTCCACATTCTGTGTGGATCCATCATCGGCTTACGATGCTTATTCCTCCTCATCCACATCCACATTGTCGCCATTCTCGCACTCATACCTGTTGACATCACTGGTGACCAGCTCAATCCTACTATTCCCTCAGTCCTACACATTCTGCGTTGATCCATCATCGGCTTGCGATGCTTCTTCCTCCTTCTCCGCATACGCATCATCGCCCTCCTCGCACTCATCCCCGTCGACATCGCTGGTTCCCAGGTTAAACCTCTCGGCTTCGGTTACGGGCCGTCATCGACGGCTGGCGGTGGGCATGGCATCACACACGTCGCTTTCATCACCTTCATCTTCATAATCACCGCTGCCCCCTGGCGTCCCGAAATGAAGTTCATTATCCATGCAATTGTGGTCTATCGGAATGTTTGGGTCAGTGCTTCCGATCTCAGGCTCCTCAAGCGCCACTTCGGAGGTCAAATAATCAAGAAGAATAGCATTGTCAACACGCACTCCTTCCACGCTGATCGCCACTGCAGGCGTTGGGTTTTCCGCCTGTTGGACCTGATGCTTGACTGTAGCTAGAGTGTTGTTATACACCCTCTGGTGGTAGCTCTCCGGTAGTGTGTTCCAGGTATTCATAAAGAATACATATGTGTCTGCAACACCAGGCGAGGTTAACAACTTCCAACCTGTTTCAGCACAGCAGGATGCGTTCTTACCACCATCATTCTTCTAATTGAAGTAGTTCGAGCGATCAGGTCTGTCCGCTTTCAGCTTTAACTTGGAAGCTTTCGGATGAATGCCTTTGATCTTTTGCCACTCCAGGAGAGCATGGCGCAACTCGGTGGAGGGAAACATGATCGGTGGCGAGGGTATATGACGGTCCTTGTCTTCAATCATGGAATTATAACAGCCATCAGCTTACTTACTGTGGTTGTTCGCCCGATGAGAAAGTTTGATGTAGATAAACCCCGGGATTGCCTCCGCCAGGAAGTGAAGTGGATGCTGGCCATTTATTAGCAATGTTCGATACTCTCTGCGTTGGATTTGGACCGCGTACACCACCGTCCACAGGCTCTGCTACAGGAAAAAGATACTAATTGTGTGTCAGAAGGAAATCAATGAATGCTAAATGCTCTGCGTTGGATTCGAAGCGGTGGAGATCATATAGCTCTGCGATATTGTCCCTTGCTGTTTGAGTACAATGGGATATAACCTTATCAGCTTGTGCGCAAACCTGGTACCGGTTTCAGCGTGTAATATCCAATGTGGGCCGTTGCTTCCGCATACATCTTTCAAGGTCTCCTTTGTGTGTGCCTCAAATGCTATGGACCACATGTTGTTTTGCTGCATTGCTGTGTTCCAGTACGTCTCTATTACCTACCAGTATGGGGCTTCAGATAATGATTTTGCAACGTGTCGTGTTGCATAACTTACCGTCTCCATGTCGCTTGGACTCATAAACGGCCCTCTGTTCCACATATAGAGCTCCAGGAGTGTGCCCGTTGCAAATAAATGAGGCATCATGTCGGACTGACCAAACCAATGGATGCTGCGACTGCCGGAGACCACAGATCGAGGCGTAGACAGCACCTGCGTTTGCAATTGCCACTGCCTCTGTCTCTGATTCCTGTCTGTAGCTCGTGATTGCAGTGGATTTGTAATGATCGTGCGCACTTCTGGATTATGGATAGGGGTAGGCAGCTTGTCAAGACAGCTGAGAGGAGTGGGGGTGCGAGCAATGCCGGATGCGGGGTTGGATACAACGCGACTCGTTGGGTCTGTCTGTGATGTTCCGCTGGGTGCTGGTGTGTTACGACTGCTTGTATCTGGCGTGGCGGTTGGCGAAATTATTGACCGTCACTGTGTAGCGGACGGGGTGATATCTGCAACGCGAGAATTGTTCAGTGACGATGAGGGGGTGGAGTTCTGACCTTAGATTGTAGAGGCTACGAAACTCCCTGCTTGAGAGGAATCCCGCTTGCCAGCCGGTACAGAAACGCGTCTCTTTGCAGTGGGAAGTTGAGAATTCCCTGAAGGCCCATGCTTTTGTTGATTCTGACGATTAGCAAGACCTCGAACATTTCATACAACCGGAGACGTGACAGGGTGAGGGTTGTGGGAAGGGATCATCTGGTATGAATGTTCGACATTATGACTATAGGAATGATTTCCTCTGAATGCATATGCAACGGCTGGCGATGGAGACTCCTATTTCAGCGACCATGGAGGGATTCAACAAATAAGGGAGGCGCAGTGTTGACCACGCTAGACTCTAAACAACAACAATACTTGGGGATGAGATCCCCTCAACAGCATTTAATTATGGGGTTAACTGCCATCAGATTAAACTCAGATTATACTCAGCATTGATATTTACTGTTACAGCAACGTCTGAAGGTCTATTTGCACCGCTTGAACAGTGGTTATGCCTTCATGGCACAATTCTCATCGTATGGCACTCACTCTTGGCACAATACTTCAAACCATCGATTATGTATATCTTCAGCTTCCCGGGGGAAATCCCCCTTTGCCAGAGCTAAAGCCATCGCAGTCCGAACAATGACGTATTCTCTATCCTATGACATCAGTTGCGTGTGCTTTTTCCACTGCTAGGCGTTGGTAGCCATGTTGGATGGTTGCACAGTTGGGACAACCTGAGAACTGCTCAGATTGCTCCAAGATGCATGAGGTCTGAGCGGTAAAAATGATGTGTAATGCAAACACAACGCCCACTGTCATAAACTGTCCTCTCCGCAAGTACTAAATATTGTCTTGAGGCTTGTCGTTCATGAGGTGCCTGGTTGTTCTGCAAGATGAAGGCTGGGCCCTTTTGTGTTCGTTAAGCAACAAAACTCACATGTTGAACCAAGAAATCGCCGGAACTCAAGTATATATAACTCTTCTTCCCACCTACACCTCCTTTCTCTGTTCCTCCCGTATTATACAGACCGACAGCATCTGGATCTCGACATCACGGGACTTGCACAAAACAACACCTCGCGTTCCATAACACACCCGATAACCTACACACCATTGTACTTCCCCGCTGGACTTCCTTCCGCTACATGAAACTGTATCATAATGCTAACGTTTTGCATGTAGATTTGTTTTCAACTCACAGCGATGGCACCAAAGAGCAGCCGCAGAGGAGAGGGGAATGCTAGGGCAAGGATGACGACATCGGTTATAAATTGACGCTTGTCCTCGGATCAGAACCGTATCAATGGATTCATCTTGGAACCCTTCGGTGGATTCATACGGATATACAATGTTTGCGGCGTTAAGGACAACAGGGTATGGGACCTGTTGTAAGATATAATATTTCTTGATCCTGTCACAACTCACCACTTTTCACAATTGCAGCTGATGTGGCCGCACGGCAGGAGCAGGAGTTCGCCTTTTCGAGAGTGGTGGGCTGCATTCCGCTCATAAACGTGGCAAATGTTTGACACAATCCACGACCAAATGAACATTTGGATGTGGGTCAACCCCCATACCTTCGGGGATCAAGTCGATCGCTCCAATCCGCAGACAATTAGCTAGGGCAAGGCTGATTGCACCGGTGAGCATTTCTCTTTGTACGGTAGCGATGATCTCAGGGCATAGATTGAGCCGCCAATCTGCCAGCAGTCCAAACAAGGCGACTTCCTGGCCGTTAGACCACTCAATCGGGTTGAGATAATCGACGAGGATGATGATGATGAGAACTGGGCGGATCCCGGAGGGCCACGCAGTGGAAGGTGCTGTCCAGGCGATGGCAATGACAATGACGACAGCGAGGGTGAGGAGGACACGCAAGCCAGTGAGAAAGGGACTGGGCAAGGGAAAGGAACAAAGGATGGGAAGAGGAAAGGGAAGGCGACTGAGGATGGGAACGGGAAATGGAAGGGGAAGGGGAAGGGAAACCGTAAAGGGAAAGGTATTGTAAAATCAACCCCAGGGGGAGATGATATCTCTCGTGCTGTTGCTTTGCAGTTGCAGAAGGAAATGTCAGAGACAGACCTGGACACAGAGAGCTGACTAGAGAGAGTAGAGTTAGAGCCGGAAGCATCGCCCTCCGTGTGAATTTGCTCAGACGATGATACCGCCTCCACTGAGTCGGACAGCGAATGTGACTCAGAACGTCATTCCGATGTGTATATGCGCATGGAGGATGATGTGGACGCACCGGACGGTGTTGATTTGGATGGCGATGTGGATATGGAAAGGGACAGTGAAGATGACAAAGATGAAGAGGAGGAAGATGAGAAGGAGGTAGAGGAGGTGGATGAGGATGAGGAGGAGGATGAGGATGAGGATGAGGATAATGGCAAAGAACCTCAGACAATTAGCCAGGGAGAGATGGTAAATACATCCGGTGATGATACTGATACCATGGTAGCCGATCAGCCAATCTTGCTACCTGAGCAAGGCCAGGAGATGCACGTGCATACCCCACGGCCAGAACCTCCGGCGCCTGCCCCACGGCCAAAGGCTCCGGGGCCTGCCCCATGGCCCTGAACCCCGGGGCATCGCCCACGACCACAAACTCCGGAGACCCATACACTCATTAGGCTGCACTTTTTGGGGCATCTGACGCCGCCAATACCTCGCCCAGCAAAGCCAACGCAGCGAAAAGCTGAGGCAGCCGGAAACTCATCAGATGTCGATGTGGAGCAGCAGCTACTCGACGAATCGGCAGGTGGCGACAATCTCACCAATGTCCCTCTCCCGGATGTCCCTCCCCCGGATGTCCCTTTCGCCAAACTCCCTCGCCCCAATGTCCCTCTCCCACAGGTCCCTCTGCCCGATGTCACTCTCTCTGAGGAGTGCCCGGATGGCTCGGTAGGCAAGGACTGAACCAGTCGTCGCATTGCAGGAGGCGTGCATTTGGGTTAGGGTCAGGTTCTTGTCTTGTGAGTTTCCTTTCCTATAATCGATTCATCTCAGGCACTGATTAAAGCACGGGTGGAGGTCTTTAGTTCATTTGATTTAGGGTTGTGGGCTTGTTCGTTTCATTTGTTCTAATCTATTTATCTCAGGCATTGAGTATTACACATGTCACGAGGTTTTTCGATTGGTCAGTGTTTATTTTGTATTCATTCTTAGTATTATGGGAAATCGCGCGTGCATTGATTTTGCAACTGCTGGTGTGTATAGAATCTCCTTGCGATGGTGTTGAGGCTGAATGAATCTCTCAAGTATCGTGAGCGTATACCCACACCAGACTGCTCAGGCCCAGCACCAACTTTCGTCCCTGTCCACAGTGAATACTCCACTCCTTGGGTGTCGTGGACAATGCTAGAGAAGACCCCTTTCCGTTGCCCCGAATTTCCATGCCGAAAGCAGTTCACCTCAGACAGCTGGTGACTTAAACATATCAAATTACACCATCCTGAACACGTTCAAGTTGCACGCCAGAAGAATCTGACTGTTTGCAGCGTGCCCCGACACATTTAACCCGCTCAGCGTCGTCAATTCAACCCTAACAAAGATTCAGTCGAAGACTTGGACGCGTTTCCCTACCTTGAACACCTTGAAAACATCACAGACTTGGAGTCTCAACCACCGCCACCTCCTCTGCCGCGGACGGAAACATACCCCGGCGCCAGTGCTCCGCTGAGTGATTACATCGCTGAGCCATGGGAATACGACGCTCAGGGTGTCCTTGAGATGAACCTACAAAACAATCCCTACTACCTGTTTGCGATGCATGAAGAGTACAAATATATCCAGTGTGGGATCAAGAAGCATCGCATGAAGACATACTATGACATTGTGCTGAAGGAAGGAAACACCGCTCTGTGTATCCCAAGAATCAAAAACGGGTATGGCACCCAGAATCTCATGGCTAGCATGCCAGATGATCTGGCTTTTGGGGAGTGGGAACAACACACTCATGAGGATATGAAATGGAATGACAATCAGCAACGCCCTATCAAATACTGTAGTCGAGACATCATCAAAAGCATGAGATAGTTGATGCGGCCGCCAGCGTCCGCCGAGCATCTTATTTATGCCCATCAGCGTTGCTTTAACAGCAATACACCACCGAAACACCTCTATAACGAAATGCACCCTGTGGACTGGTGGTGGGAGTCACTGGTAAGGAGAGATACCCGAGTATGATCACTGCTAACGGACGTTGAGTCAGCGCTCAGAGAGGGGGATACACTGGTTCCCTTGATCGTCATGTCCGACGGAACGCATCTCTTCAATTTTGCTGGCCACATGAACGAGTTGCCTGTATATATGACAATTGGCAATCTATTTTCGAAGTTCCGCCAGATGCCCTCAACGCACAGTGTCATAATGGTCGCTCTCCTGCCAATTCCTATCAAGAACCACAATGCTCCTCAGAAGTGGCTGGATGAGCAGCGGCAAACAAACGGAGAGGTGCTGAACGAGGTACTCTGGTGGGTACTCCGCCCTCTCACGTTTACACATAATCCCTGCGCCGAGAGCGGGTATTACAAAGTTCTCTCTTCAGATGGCAACTTCAGGTGTTGGAAACTGGTTTTAGCAGCATGGCATGCAGAGTGCCTTGAGTAAAGTGACCTACATCATCTCGAGCAACATGTCTGTTTTTGGTGCGAGTGTCCAAAGAACGAACTTGGAGATTATGTCACTCCTGACAAGCATTACCCTCGGTGAGATCACAACCTTGATTGGACGCTCAGTGATGCCAACACCAAGGCAGCCGATGCCGAACTCTCCTCGCGCCATGTTCACGGAGGATTCAACTTGTTTCGACATATTCCCTGTATCGTGAGTGACCTCCCGAAGCCTGACCTCCTCCATACAATGCAGATCGGCATGCTTGATCACCTCCAGAAGTGGATTTTCCACTTCATCAAGACGCAGGAACAGCTCGACAAGCACAATGCAATATGGTTATCTGTGCCTGCTTACCACGACCTCACACCACAAACTAAGTCATATGAGGAAGTTTCTCAATGGAATGGGAAGGAGATGAACGAAATGTGCCAGTACCTGCTTGGAGTTGTAACCCAGTCTCTACGAGGAGGAAGCCCCGCTCAGAGTCCCATATTCAATCCCGCAATTGATTGCACACTGGCGTTGTTAGAATTCTCTATGTATGCTTGATATAAATCTCATGATGATGCAACATTGAGCTACATGGAAGACGTCTTGTGTCGTTTTCACACCTGAGAAGATGTTTTCTTACTTGAGCGAGCTGGCACTAATGCAAAGGCCAAAGCCAATACCCGGAGAGCTGAGCTCGTGAAGAAGCGAAAGGTAGACAAGGAAACAAATGCTGAAAGTAGGCGCCATCCAAGAAGTGGTGCGAAATGAATGCCTGGCGGGATTATTCTACCCACGAGATAGATGATTCCAGAGAGTCAGATGCCGACTCCAACTGTCCGAAGATGCACTTGATGTCTCACTCGGTCGAACAGATTCGTCGATATGGAGTATTGCAACGGTAGTCTGCCGAGAGACATCAACATGCACATCAAACGAATCTCAAGGACGGTTGGAACGCCTCCAATCACAATCTCAACTACCTGCTGCAAGTAATCACCTTTCAGCGTTGCATTCTCTGCTTTGAAATCAGAGAGCTCAATCTCCAAGCCCTCGCTCAGCGTTGAGAGAACAGCTCTGCCACTTGCAAAGTCCTCCCTTCCGGCGCTGATCTGGCTGCCCACCTGCGCTCAAAGTCATATGCGAAGCCCGAATTCATGGGACCCCAAAACCGCCGTGATGGAAAGCATCCTGATGCTATGATCGAAGACTTCAGAGCATTACTCATCAATACGCAAGATGCAACACACTGCATGACGATATACAACGGCACACAGGAGTTTCTCAAGCATAAGAGTCATAACAAGACATATATATTGGATGAACAACTGCACGCAATGGAGCTCTGTATTTACCATGGTATGAAGGTTCAAGTGGAGGGTTTAGAAGGTGAATGCATATCTCTGATTTGTCGATGCACAGGAAGCCAAAGCTGGCGCGGAGGGGACCGACGGAACCACTGGGTGTAGGTATTGAACCGCCCAGGGAGATGTTATGGTGCACTGAATGGTTGTCTCACGAGGGAACTGCAACGACTATTCAAAATCAAGCTCCTGAACAAGGATGGAGCTTTTGTTGAGTCCTGGTTAGCCCTGGCGCTCACCCCAATACGTGAAAACTCAGGTAACTTGGATCCCGTCTCGAGATTTGTACAACTGAGAAAAGCACCGGCAGCAGTTTGCTTGCAAGTTTCCAGCATGGGAAACATCGTCGGCTTCACGCACGGAATTCCAGAGATAGCTACTAGTAGTAAAACAGGAGACAGACGGAACGAGCGATGGAGTGTCAATAGCCACATATATCTGGCGACTTGGAATGATTTGTACAATTAGTAAAGTGAGAACTGCATTTTGCGCGCAGGTAGAAGGAATGCGATGGGAGGTTTTCGCAGCGTCACCCATTGTATTGCACTACCGATGCAAGCGCGTGCCCAATGAACCGATTCCTATGTATGGTCACAGTTGGCCTTCAAGGCCAGAGTGTTCGTGTAAGATAGGAGACCGACAGAGCAAGAAGGAACGGTGAAACTGCGATGGGAGGGCGATATGCAACGCGACAAGTGGTATTGACGCCGGGAGCGGAGTCAGCGGGCACCGGGATGTCCCTGACGGCTCTGACGAACCGCTTCCACTCTGCCGGAGCCATTCTGCCCAGACGTAATTATTATTTGCTGATGAAGCGGTGTCCTCCATACACCCACCATACAAATGGTGTTGCCAAAACAATGATTTGCATAATTACTGAACTGGCCCAGGTGCCAATAGTCAACTCCCAGGCTCCCATTCAGTTCTGCCGAGAAGAGGTTAATACCACAGTCAATCTCCATCAAAGATCACCAAATAACAGTCAGAAAAGAATGGATTGCAATGGCTGTCAGGTCCGGTATAAAACCCCATATGTGATGCTACATGGATTTGGCTAACTGATGTATGACCCTGCCGGCATGGAAATATCAAACCAAACCCCACTCTATAACCTAAATGGTTTCAGATGCTACACCAGTGGATTTGTTCCTGCAGTTTAATGCTGAGCCAATTTCAGCACGCGATTTATACCGTTCATGATAGTAGTGTTTGCACACAATACCTAGACACTATTGATGATATGTGATTACAAATTTCAGAGAGTGATGAACTAATCAGAAGTAATCTTCGAAACAGAAAGAAATGTATACATGTCATGTTGGCATCGAAGCAATGAGATTGACATTATTGGATCACCAAAACTGGAGGAATGTTTTGCAAAAATATATACCAGAGATAAGCCTCTTCAAAATTATCAACATATGCACACAGGTAAGTAATTCACATATTCCATGCATGAACCATGTGTTACTGAAGATGTGGATACCTACAGCCGGCACCTCCGCCAATAGCGAGTCCTATTACAAGAAGCCAAGTCAAAGTCATCACTGAAGGATCACCAGCATCCAGCCCCACTAGAGATCCTCTCACCTATCTGGATGCTGTGGAATGCCCTCAACAAGATTATTGGAAAAGAGCCATGGAGGAAGATGGGATATTGATCCTGCTCAATAACTTGTTCTCTGCTTTCAATCCCCCAAAAGCAATGAAACTACAAGGTAAGCTGATTGGCTCTAACTGGGTATATAAAACTAAATTCAATTCTGACAGGTCCTTACAGTAAAAAAGATGGAGAGTTATTGAATCATACAACAGATGGAATTCAATGAAACTTTTGCCCCTGTTGGCAATCCAACTATGGTCTGGTATCTCATCTCTCTTATATAGAAAAAGAGGTGTAATAACAACCACTTGGAAATAGTTACTGCTTTACTGACTCCTGAAATCGATGATGACCACATCTATATAGCTTCGTTCGAAGAATAACCATTAGTCCTTAACATACTGAAACCTATCTTCAGAATCTGTAACCCTCCATACAGTTTGAAATGAACTGGGCAGTTATCACATATTGATGTCAGTGCCCTACTACTCACTCTGAGTTTTGCTCAATACCTAGCCAATCCTGACCTCTCATCTCACCATGACCGCATTCTGATACTTCTGTACATTGACAATATCTGAATGTCATATCTGGAGGCCCCATTCCAAGCTGCTGTTAAGGTTAAGGAGAATCTCTTCAATTAATATAAGACTTTGAAGATTGTTTCCACAAACCAAGTTCTTCATACTGAGATCCACTGTGAATGAATCAGTATTGGTATCGGTCTGGGCATGAAAGCCTTTATCGCCAAACTGCTCAAATTCCTCAGTATGGGGCAAACTCATAGTGTCTGAACATTCAGGAATCCCAATGCACATTGGGACTTTGCCAACAATCGGGGGAGGAAGGAATTGGATCAGACACTATCAAGCCGTGGTGGAAGGTCTAATGTACACAGTTCTGGTAACTTTGCCATATATCCCATATGTGGTTGCTACTTATTCTTCTTACAATTTGCAGCCATTTTCAAGCCCAAAGACCAATATTAAGACACCCCTTCAGTATGTCACATCTACAGCACATTATCAACTACTTTTCAATGGCATGGGCATCGTCATGGGCATCATTATGGGCATGGGCACAGACTTTGCCAGCAGGTTCAGTATTACCATCAATATTGGCAATAGTCCTGTACGGTACTCGGTATCCAGTTGGGTCAAAGACAGCTTGGACCGCAAGTGCCAGGAATGCAATTTGTTTCTCACCAGCAACAGACATATCGCATGACAGTCTTCAAAGCAATGTCTCATTGCCATATCTACCATCGATGCCAAGTTCTTCCCCTGCTTGGTGGTCTCTCATGATGCAAAATCGTTACTTCAATTACAGAACGTTATTTATAACAAATACTTACCACCACTTCCAATCGACTGGGAGAATCAAGAATCTTTCACTCTAATCACCATGCGAATCATCAAAGCTCTTACTAAGCACATCAATATTTGCTAACACAACTGTCGAAATCTGTATAGAAAACAAATAGTCAACAACTCCCATATACACAGAGACGAATATATTGGAGATGTACTCACAACTGCACATTCTCACGATAGGCATACAAATTGCACAAAGGCCATAGGTTTATGATAATACAGGTCAATCGGAGATCAATTGAAGGTTGGATCAAAGTTGTTTTATTTTTTGTTTTTAAGCATTGTGATTACTTTGTTTATATGGATGGCCATTCTCAGGCTATGGTAGTACTTATTCCCTACTCACTTGGCACACAGAGTTTTAAGGAGGCTATGGTGGATATTAAAAAGTTTGATTGATTGTTTGTTGTGTACCTCTTATACTCTACAGAGCATAGCAAGAGGGGAGAGTATTGTATATATTGTTCACCCTTCTGGTATATGGCTTATGGGCTTCAGCTGGGCTCATGCATAATCTCCTAAAGATAATGGGTGTTGCAGACTCAGCTGGAGATCGCAGTTAAGTGCTCAAGAATGTATGCAAGGCATACTCTGCACACTGCATATAAGATCATGAATTTATCTGTACTTGAGAATCCAAGCTTCTAGCATTCCACACATTTCAACAAATTTCTGCATTGACAGGATTGAGTATATTGCTGAGAACATGGCAATGTATATGTAAGGTATCAAGACAACTACAGAATAGGATACATTATACAATTGATTCAAACATATATCTTGTAAGCTGTATATTAGAGTTGATGCGACAAAGATATTCCAGTATTAAGCATTGCCCAAAATTTCTGACTGGCAGTATTTCAGTTATTTATTAGAAACATGTTATTCTTAGAATACAGTATACTATGTAGAAAAGATTATTACCTCAAGTGACAAGTATTCCAGTGCCGACAAATCAAGAAGACACTCCTATATTTTGTACTTTAAGACTTGTATCATGTTGGCTGGGCAAGGATTCCCAACCGTCTATCAACTATTGATAACTGGCTATATATTCTCAGATTTACTATTTTCAGTTTTTTGCATTGCCTGGAAGTGTCTTCTGTTAGACCTTTATCCCAGTAGCTGTATTGTCTGAGAGGAATTTACATCTACAGAATCTGCAAAAGTATCAATTTATTATTACTTGCCAATTCTGTAGCTGTTTTTAATATCAACAACTTGAGATAATATTTCAATTTACAAATTGATGGGATCTCTAGATAAATATTCCTTGGATTGGTGCATAATTGTAAGTAGAATGTACTTATAGGTAGTATATTTGCTAAACTCCAAAATGGGTTACTGTACTACGATTAACAATTTTACCGTTTCACCTCTGTTATGTATCTGCCATTGTACTGGAAGATAGCTTTCATCAATTCAAATCAAGTGAATATATTTCAATCCCACAATACCGGAGTTTCACCAATAACAGCTCAAGAGAATAACCTCAATATCATTGTTCAAGAACAGCCAGAATCTGTTTAAGTTTTATACGGTAGCTGGACTATACTAAATAGTATTATTTAATTTCAGTAGCACCTGCCAGTTAGAAAAGCAAAACTAACTCTTTCCAAGTAATGTTCAATTACTTAATGATGGGTATTACTTACCCAGATTTACAAATGTATTGTGGCCATCTTTTGGTATTATATATTTTAAATAGTTGAACTGCTTATATTACTGAATTTATTCTGATAGCTAAATAGATATTTGAAATGAATATTGTACCTATCAGAATATTACTTTGGCTGCTAAATATCACATAATAGGACATCATATCAAATAGTTTCGAGAGTTTGTAACTTGTAAATAATTATATCACAATATAAACTTATTATACTATTACTTTTACACAATATCGCTTCAGATTTGATGCATATTGAAATAGTCTTGGAAATATAAATAGTCAATCATATAGCTTGAAAATATTTTGTATCTGACAACTTAACCTTTTAGTATTTGGAAGGCTACTTTCCAGTTATAAAGGTAATGTTGTATTACAGTCCCTAAAAATGAACATAATAATGAGATTTTGAAATCACCTATTGAGTGTTTGAAAACACATTGGTAATAATTTAATATAGTCAGAAGTATCGGTAAATACCATGGCAATTCAGTGTGGATATATTGAACGGCTGATTTTTTCTGTTAGAACTTTCGTATTGTGTTATATTTTACTCATATAATTACTATTGGGATTTTCTTTAAATATATATTACATTTCTTGCAACTTTCACCAAATCAGCATTTTCCAATTATAGTAAGTTAGCTCTCTGATTAATCAAGTTAAGTACATTCTATTCAAGCTAACATAATATCTCTACTTAATACAAATTGCACTATTATTGATCACTGATTCCATTATGTACAGATGAAAATAATCTGCTTATATGGAATTTGGTATTGATATAGTAAATAATAATATAATAGTATGTTAAATCAGTCCAAGTAAGTAAAATTAAATGATATATGTATAGTCTATGTCAAAAAATATTATTTAAACAACTTATATGTTTACTCAAATGTAAATGTATTTTTTACAATATACAATATATTCTAAATATGAATTACTTACTATAGGATTCTATTACTTAGTCTAATATACTAATACACAGTAGTATAATCTATTATATAGTACTATTTAATATTAACTATGATTATAAAACTCCATTAAATTGTTATAAAACTAGTTTCCAACATTGACTGATTTCTACAGTGAAATCAATTATATTATAATTTTGAAGTATTTGATAATATCTGAAATACATATATAAATTTAACAAAATTTCTAAAAATGACTTTTATCTATATTGTGAAATGGGATTTTGAAATATTCAAACACTATCTGATATCCAAATATTTTTTCTCTTTTTTTCTATCTTGATTTAAATAAAGATACAGATTGGTTCAATCTGTTATAATGTGGTAAATTGATCAATACTATTCCAATTGAATATTTACTGAACAAAGATACTGTATGAATTATAAACCTAGTAGGCTATAAATCTGACTAAGTAGTTACAAGTGGGTGGAAATTATATGAAGTGCCACAAGATTTTACATATAATAATTCTTATGCAACTAGAATCTTTCTGGTATCTGGTTGTAACTTCTAGTTTTTTGGATGTGCTTTCAGATAAGAAATATCATCTTTTAATCTAGTGATTATCAAAAATGACAGATCATTGAATATGAAACTTTTCTTCCACTACTTGACCTTAGATTCGAAATATCTCCTATTCATGCAAAGGACATCAGGTTTGGATATTATTCGTATCGTACTTTGTCTGGTATACCTTTGCTCAGGGTCTGTGCAGCTGCAAAGCTGAATTTGCTACTGCAGTGGGGCAAAAAACTACACGGCACTTGAACGGTGTCCGGGTAGTACCTCTTGACCGGTTATCCCCCTAGCCCTACAGCGAGTAATTACCTTGCCAATAGCAGCAACAATATCCCCTAGAATGATTTTCTAATCACCTTAATTAAATTTCGTTGCTAGTCTTCTCTTCTGATCCATAATCCGCAATTTGTCTGCAACCTAACACCTCACTGATAACGTTCTCTCCCCGAGATCTGCTTTTGAAGTTTCGCCAATCCATTCCTGTTCCCCAGCTTGAAGCTACCGCATTCCAAGCAACATATAGTTATCAACCCTGCGCAATTAGGGTATCCTCAACATCAGTCAGTCCGAAGTGGTTATCAAAGGTCTGGATATGCGACTGGGAAAGGCAAGTCCCTCAGTTATGGTGCCTGAAACAACCAATATCATGAATACGGAGGAGGGAACCATAACCAGTCAATCCCACAACAAATACCCTGTTCACTTTATTCGAGAGCCGGAACACATTGTACCTGCGTCTCATGTTTCTCCCGACTTGCAGATAGACGCTTCAAAACTCCAATTTGATGGTCTGGACGTACTGACTGACCGCTTGAATGCTGCATCCCTGCACACTTCTCTCCAACAGCAAATACTTTCGCACTTTGACTATCAACCATTCTCACTTCCACCAACTCGTGTGAGTTTCGCCCTTCTGTCATGAAATTTATTAGGTACTTGGGGGGGGCACAAATTGTGTTTGCAACCATGTGCACTGAGTTCATGTTTTGTGTTGCCATGTGATGGAAGTAGCTAATATTCAATTAGGCTCCATCACGAGAGAACACATCTTCAACGCCTGATTCCCCCAGAAAGGCAGTCAGTTCGCCTCCGTTGACACCAGCAACCACTCAAGACCGATCACTATTTCGACAATCCCGTTCAGATGACTATCGTTCTGCGCTACAACCTGTGCGGTATCTTAGTGTAGATTCTTACACTATGACACCGCAGGCCTCGCCCCCAAGATTGATAGTAGGAGTAGCGACTTCTGGACGCTCCGGCGGACTACCCTCTACGAGCTCGCCAGAGTCTTCGAGACCGGTGTCTGTACATTCGGCACAAATACGACAACCTACATTCACTATTGGACCTGCTGACTTTAATATACCATCGCCATCGGAGTATGGTGATAGCCCGGCCGGATCTCCAAGCGGATTTCATTCAGGGACCTCAACTCCCACGGCTTATCTTCCGTCTCGACCGTTCACACCCGCACCCGAGCCAGATGATCCGTACGCGCGGCATAAAAGACCTCCACAACCAAAGAACTTAGAAGATATCGAACCACGATTCAAGTTTGGAAAGTCCCGTCAGCACAATCATTCCAGCATCAACCTCTCGGCACATGGGCTCGAGAAGGCCGACAAAAGACATCACTCGCATCTTTCTCTTGCCTCTCTTGGGAACCACGATGAAAACTTGTCGACAGCCGATTCGAATAAAGGATCAATGGGTGATTTGAAGCGCTTTTTCAAAGGTTCCAAGAAAAGATCACCATCTCCCGCCACCAGCTCCGTACACTGCCGTAAATCATCAGCTATACCTGGCTCGCCACCATTCGCAGATGATCATGGGCTGAATAAGAAATATGGCAAATTTGGAAAGGTTCTGGGATCTGGAGCTGGAGGATCGGTAAGACTACTGAAGCGATCAAGCGATGACGTTACATTTGCAGTCAAGGAATTTCGGGCACGGCATACTTATGAAACCGAGAGAGAGTATGCAAAAAAGATTACAGCCGAATTTTGCATAGGGTCTACCTTACATCATGGAAATATTATCGAAACACTGGATATAATTCACGAAAGGGGACGGTGGTATGAGGTGATGGAATATTGTCCCTTTGATCTATTCGCAACAGTCATGACTGGGAAGATGTCCCGTGAGGAGGTTACCTGCTCGTTTATGCAAATTGTGAGCGGTGTGACGTTTTTGCATTCGATGGGTCTGGCACATCGAGATTTGAAGCTCGACAACGTGGTAATTAGTGAACACGGGATCCTAAAGATTATCGACTTTGGGAGCGCAAGTGTGTTCCGATATCCGTTTGAAAATGGCATCGTAGAGGCTCACGGTAAGTTCTAACCCATTTTGGCCTCTATTCGCCGGCTTTGCTGAATTAAACTGTTAAGGAATTGTCGGCTCAGACCCGTACTTAGCACCTGAGGTGTGCAATGAATTGAAGTACGATCCTCAACCAGCGGATATTTGGTCACTTGCGATTATCTTCTGCTGTATGACTCTGAGACGCTTTCCGTGGAAGGCCCCTCGCCAGTCAGACAATTCATTCCGCCTATTTACATTACCTCCAGATTCCTCCCTGGTGGTCAAGGGATCTGCTTCGAACCCGGCGCCTAGCGAAGTTCAAGGTGCTGGACAACAGCCTCCTAAAGGTCCTTTCCGGCTGTTGAGAATACTGCCGCGGGAATCCCGACATATTATTGGACGGATGTTGGAATTGAATCCTTCGAAGAGGTCGACATTGGATGAGATTTGGCGCGACGAGTGGATTGCTTCTATCGAATTTTGTCAGCAGAAGGGCACAATGGTCATGAAAGCGAAGAACCATACCCATATCCTACAGAGCCAGGCATCTGAGAACATGGAGCCTTCACGAAAGAGAAGTCAGGTGTCTCGCAAGGCTTCAAAGCAGTAGTTGCAGCGAGAGGTTCCTTTTTCGTAGTAGCAGAGTGGTATCTAACTTGTATTCTGGCAGTTTCGTTCACAGCGTGTGATGTTTGACCTCTCAGAGTGTAGTGTCGTGGGGCTCCATATTCAAGCGTAATTTAGTAGATGAACAAGACTCCAACCTTCGAAGGTGCATATCTGATTGCTCGAGCTGAACTAAGCCACCTTGCCTGGCCATAGTTGCAGACATGTTAAAAACCTTTTAGAAGTCGTCGCTTTAAAAATTTGGGGGTGGTTGATACCTTGATCATATACTCTTCTCTGTCTTTGTCCAATGCATTTAAGGCCTCCCTAGTCCATTATCACAGCTGTTTCTCCTTCAATTCATCAGCGAAATTGCTAAAGTGAATGACATCTTAGTCTTCAAATTCACAGACTGTCTAGATAAAAGCCTTTATTAAACAAGGAGGGTTGCTTATGCAGCTCTGATTGCATGGCAGAAATAATGATCCCAATCGGTTAACAGCCACAGCTACATATTTGAATACTTATAGTCTATGGATTTGTAATATAATATCATTGTGATATAATTGTGGTAAAATTGTCTTCCAAACATGTTTTCTGAATTGCCTTTATAATATCACTGACAAGGTGTATGATTGCATTTCTGTAGTATACTGCCTACAGTTCGATGGATTTCTAAATTAATTAAATACTCTCCTCCTATCACCTAGCTTTAAATTACACAAACAGAGTAGAAAATCCTTTCTGGAATGCCTTCTGCTCCCTCAAAGAGATACCATAAATGTCTCTCTTGTAATAGTTACTAACACAGTCCTAATCATTCTTATATGTAATCTTGCAGTAATCTGTTCCTACTGATTGATATACATGTAGTTCCACTAGGAAAAATGATCTTATATGACACATAGCTCAGAGGGAAGCTGATTGTGGGACAGAAAGTCCTTACATATTTGATACATGATATAATGAGGTCCTATAAACCTATGTGATGACTAGAGTACTATGATATGCATGTGATTTTGTGCACTGGATACTGTATATCACACTGCATAGAACACACTTGTAAGCAAGCTGCCAGATAGACTTTTTGCATGATTCAAAGTAAGCTATAAAGTACACTCCAGATTGCACCCGGTTGTACACTCTCAGCCTGCTTGACTGCACCGTCCCAATTCGTCTCCATGGTACACTCCCAGCCTGCTTGACTTACACTCTCAGGAATGCTCGAAAGATGCTCCACCGGGAATAATGACCTTACACTACGTGTACCTTATAGAGAAGCTGTTTGTTGGCCAGGAATCCATAGCATATTTGTCGCGTGGCACTATGAAGTCCAATGGACTTGTGCGTGGGCACAGACAGTATTATATCAAGTGTACATGATGACTAGAAATTGCGCTAGATTCCATGAGACACGGGAGAGCCAGAGGCCTGATGCCTGGGGCCAGTGTTTCTTGACATGTAATGCAATGCAATGTGGGAGAGCCAGAGAAATGCTGCATCTGGTCACGTATTTTCAACATATCGAGCTATGGATCAGAGGAGAGCCAGGACTGATGCCTCTGGTCAGGTAATTTCTACATATCAAGCGATGGATCGGGGGAGGGCCGGGACTGTTGCCTCTGATCAAGTGTTCTCTATGTATCGAGCTATGGATCGTGGGTGAGTCTGAGGGCTGGTACCTTGGGCAGGATTCATACAGCTTGAGCCATGAAACGCTTGAGGGTCGGAGCTATTGGACACCTGGTGCCCTGTGGAGACCGTACCTTCTCCTACTCTTCATCGTCCTCCTGCTTCTCGTTCTCCTCCTCCTCCTCTTATTTGTCCTCTTCATTCTCGTCAACACTGGCAATTTGGTGTCTGCAGTATTCCTCTGGCCTAGCAGCATCATTGTCAGTCTGCATGTCAGCTTCAGCTTCCAGTGGGCTGGGCCAGAAATGATTGAACATAACTAGGTCAATAGTATTATTGACATAGTAGTATTTGATACTGGTGATGCAAATAAGGCATGTGGCTGCCCATACTCACTTGACATTAACTACGACAAGGTTGGCCTGGTTCCAACCGAAAACTTTGTCAGAGACTCTAAGCAGCCCATTGGAATGCTGACAAACCCCTTGGTTCTCAAGCTGGAGCTCCTGCAAAAGAACAATGCATCTCTTCCATAGGCCATCCTGTAGCTGTAGAATCCTCACAAGTTGTGCCAGTCATAAGTCCCCTTGATCACCATTCTGCAGCTCATCGGCCCGGAACCACACAAAGTCATTCCGAGGCTCAGTCTCGCGAAATGATTGGTCATCCATGCGGCACAACTCATGTGAGGTGGAATCAAAAACCCCGAAAGACTGGAAGGTGGCCGCCGGAACATCGCGGACATTGAATTGGGTGGTGTCCATCCCGCTGATGCCCCTCAGCCTGTCCATGGTGGGTAGGTCAAGGCCGTATCTATAGCATCGATATAGGTATTCTCCGAGTGGAAAGTTGTTCATTGAGAGATGCTCTTTCTTCCCAAAGAAGCCCCTTCGTCTGGGGGATTGCAGCCCACAGGATTGGATATTGCCCTCATCCTCACGGTAGTTGAGGGGTAAATCCTCCGTTATTGGCAATTGCTCACGGTTGCATTTATTGATAACAATTTGATCCTTTGGTCGATATAACTGAAGTGACTCCTGGATTTTGGGGCTCCAGTGGCTTTGTTTAGCCAGCTGCGGGAGGTCAAGGAACTGCATTGGGAGGAAGTGGATGCATGAGTTGTAATTGAGAATCTGCCATTCGTACCGAAAGTAGCAAATTAACCAGCGATATGCGCCCATACACATCTTTGAATGGTTCATTTCCTGCATTTCAGTGCTGTCGTTCACTAAGTGTCCAAAGCGCTGAATTGAATCCTCGTAATGCAGCATGTGGCGAATCTTGACAAAGTCAAAGCTGGTATGTTTGTATACCGTTGAATTGTAGACGTCCGGTAGGCACTTGTAGTCCTCTACTTCTTGGTGTTCCTTTTGGGCTCGGGAACGGGCTCCTCCACCCTCGGCCCTTTCATCATCCTCGATGGCATGTTTGGCCTTGAGTTGAATCTTTAGGTCCTGCATGCGTGCATGTGTGATGCTGTCTGTGGCCTTTGACGTCTGGTAGGTGGCAATAATGTGCTTAGCTGCATGGAATTGCTCGAAATAGTCCACAGGTAGTTGAGAGTCTTGGTTGTGTGGGTTCGGTACTGTACGACAAAACTCCAGTAGACCAGTGACCCACTGCGGGTCAATGCTCCCTGGAAGACCGCTCGGTGATGGGGCAGTGGGTAGTGCAAGGCTGTCGTCGATGCTGGGTCGATGATTTGACCGAAATGTTCCATCTCTTTACCACTCCACTGCAAAATTTGCCGGTAAGCTTTGCCCCAGTGATGGAAATTAGGGTGCGGAGGAATACCCGCCGAAAACTCATGAGATACCGTGGCTTTCCTGTGGCCTTGTAGGAACCACTTGATCCGGGTCATACGGTGATCGTACATTGCCATGTGTATGTACTGGATGATCTCAGGTCAGTGGAGGTCATAGGCTATAACATGCGGAAGATCCCAAAAGATACACAGGACTGGCCTCGCACCGACAAACTCAAACCAGTGCTCAGTGATCTTTGGAGCCTGACGGTCGCTAGCAGTTTTCGCATGCTGGTACTCTCAATGATTTTGCCGGAAGACCGCTGACTTTCGCTGGGGGGATTCCATGTCGAGCAGAAGAATATATGACCCCAGTTCGTCATTCTGAGTGTGACACTTAGTGAGAGCATTGTACCTGACGCGCATAAGGTTGACACGCTCCATGTGATCTGCTAGCCAAGACGTAACAATTGGGCAGTAAGGGCACATTGTGCCGTCGGAACAAGGCCACAGAGCACCCGAATCGGTGTCTCCTTCCTTGGGAACTCATGTGACTGCCTCCTGCAATATCTTGCCAATATCAGATAGCACCTGCTGGTTTGTATCACTCTGGGCTCGTTCATCGGATGTGTAATTCCATTCCACCTCGGGAGGCACAGGAAGGAAAGCAAGCAAGATGCGCACAAGGTAGCTGAGCTTGTTCTGTATAGAGGACTGGACATTCCCAATGGTCAGGTTGATCGGCCAGGCTCGCTTGTCACTGGAGAAGTCCGTAAGCTGTGTCTCTTCTGATCCACAGATCAGTGGAACAATGTTAGCCCCCGAGACGAAGTCTATCCTGCGTCACCCACCACTAGTCTGCCGAATTCATCTCGGAATATACTCAATCACTCTCCACCTCAACTGTCGTGGTTAGTCCCTGGACCATGTGGTCTCTATATGGGTGTTGGCGAACAAGGTACTGTGCACATTCTACCGGCTCTCGAAAACAGATAAACCTTTGACTGTTTCGCTTGGAGATAGCAGCTTCTCTCCATTTCAGCAGTTGGTTATTCTTCACCTAGATATGATTATACATCGGCCATCTGAGGGTGTTGGAAAAGTGCTCGAGAATCTTGCGTCTGCCTTCTTGGAAGTGGCATTCAATTTCTGACTTGGGAAACTGTGTTTCAGCGAATCTAATGGCCTGTTGACGTGTTCGGCGCAATAAAAGGGTTACCACAGCTTTCAGATGAGATCTCGGAACTCATTGGGATCGGGATCATCACCAAAGGTCTTGTCAGCCGCGGGATATACCTCGATTTCCGGATTCTCTTCGTCCATCAGAGTTTCCCCGTGGTCAGCATCCTCATTATCAGATTCCTGGGCTGGAGAATGGGGTAGCAGGATGCGTCAGTAGAGGCCTTTGTCTTCGGAGTCAGTGTCCACTGGAATTTCGTCGAGTGCAGTGGCCGGGATACTGCGATCATGTTTGGGGGTTGCTGTAGGACTCTGCCGATACATTGAGGACAGTCATTGATGTGGCGGGTGGTATTGGTGATGGCTGGCTGGCGCTGGCCGATCTCTCCGATGGCTGATTCGCAGATGACGTTTAAGGTTTCCCCACCAGACAAACATCCTCATGCAGTCAGGATATGGGCATTCGAGTGCGTCTAGGGAGCTAATCTGTTGTGTGCGTGCTGGTGGCGTGGCTCGAGGTCTGTTACATGGTTAGAGGGTGTTTGTGGTCCGTTGGATCGATTCACTGACCAAGTCGCCTGTTCCTGCACCAAGAAAGCCGCGGAATGGGTCAATGGTAGTTCATCAGCAAAATGTATTTCAGTTACTGGGAGCCTCCAGGAGTGTCTGCGAGGAGGCAGAGTGTAAACTTAGAAGGGTCAACTTCAGGAGAGAACCAGACCCTAGCAGGGGATTCCTGCCGGCCATCGGAGTGACTGGGATCTCTGATGACTGGTACGGGAGAACCATGGGAGGGGTTGTGAGAAGTTTGGGGGCACCTGGGACTGTCGCCCAACAAATGCAGGAATCCCAAACTGACTCTGAGAGATGACACGTTCTCATGCATATTCATTCGAACAACTGCAGGCGTGATCTTAGATTCTGCCAATGTACAGGAGCACTAAGAATACCCTCGACGCATGATGCATAGATTATTGTTCATTATCAACTTCTAAATCATACTATAGTACCGAGCATCACATCAACATTCTATTGTTTGCATCGCTACATTAAGGAGAACCAAAGGAAATGGTGATTGAGTCAAAAATGAAAGTAGGTAAAACCGAAACAATAACCTGACTAATTGATAGGAATGATATCAATCGAACATAGTCTCAACGTCATCCACTAAATCTCCGATCGCATCAGGACCGCCAAACGCAGGAACACACAATTCTTCAACGGCGCAAGGAAGCTGGAGATTCTCCTTGTATTGCCGAATGATTCGGGCCTGGCGAGTCGGCGAAGTTGAATTCCAATGTCGTTTGGATCAATGTGTGATATCTCAAAGGTTGGGATTGAGGATAGCTCGCGGTGAACCAGAACCGAGTTTGAAAGGCAATATGATGAATTCGGGGGGAAAAGAGGAGTGCCTCCAGGCAGGGAGGAGTGACTGATGTGGTGTGCAAGGTGGGCAAGGGGAGTGCTGACAGGGATGGAGGAGTGCCGAATGAAATTGAGGGGCGCAAATCCAGGCCATGGAGTGCCGACAGCGATTGAGGAGCGCAAATACAGTGGAGCATCCCTTCCATGCTGAGCAGCGCCGCAAGGGGACTAGGGCGCAGAGTTCGGCATGAAATAGAGGCGCTCCTAATCGAGGTCGAGGAGGGCATTGTGCAGCGCCCATCCTAGAGAATCAGTGCGGACAGAAAAGGCAGTCTGGAGTAACAATGGGGATTGAGGAGTGCCTATTATACCGGAGTAGCACCATGGGGGAGGAGGG
>Ga0307512_10001911_pt1 | contig 27815 bp, 30 predicted proteins | sample 14_EM_MG_FD_200267 | JGI IMG/M metagenome (GOLD analysis project Ga0307512, IMG submission 200267) | Populus trichocarpa ectomycorrhiza microbial communities from riparian zone in the Pacific Northwest, United States - 14_EM | ecosystem: Host-associated > Plants > Roots > Unclassified | place... | reverse complement strand
TGATGGCCGGACAGCACTACACCTGACTGCTCAGAACGGGCATGAGGCTACGGTCCGGCTTCTCCTCGACCGCGGCGCTGATATCCAGGTTAAGGCGGACAAAGGCTGGACAGCACTGCACCTGACTGCTCAGAACGGGCATGAGGCTACGATCCGGCTTCTCCTCGACCGCGGCGCTGATATCCAGGTTAAGGCGGACGATGGCTGGTCAGCACTGCACCTGGCTGCTCAGAACAGACATGAGGCTACGGTCCAGCTGCTCCTCGACCGCGGCGCTAATATCCAAGTTAAGGCGGACAAAGGCTGGACAGCACTGCACCTGACTGCTCAGAATGGACATGAGGCTACGATCCGGCTGCTCCTCGACCGCGGCGCTGATATCCAGGTTAAGCCGGACGATGGCCGGACAGCACTGCACCTGGCTGCTCAGAATGGACATGAGGCTACGATCCGGCTTCTCCTCGACCGCGGCGCTGATATCCAGGCTAAGGCGGACAAAGGCTGGACAGCACTGTACGTAGCTGCTCAGAACGGGCATGAGGCTACGATCCGGCTTCTCCTCGACCGTCGTGCTGATATCCAGGTTAAGGTGGACGATGGCTGGACAGCACTGCACCTGGCTGCTCAGAACGGACATGAGGCTACAGTCCGGCTTCTCCTCGACCGTGGCTCTGATATCCAGGTTAAGTCGGATGAAGGCTGGACAGCACTGCACGCGGCTGCTTGGCAAGGACAGGAGCCCACAGTCCGGCTACTTCTTGACCGCGGGGCCGACATCCACGTCAAGACGAACGGGGGTAAGACTGTGCTGCAGGTTGCGTCTGACAGGGGACACCGGGCCATAGTCGAGCTGCTTCGCGATCGCACCGCCGACATCCGGGCCGAAGGGACTGATGGCCAGTCGCAGTAGCATCACTTCTCCCAATTGCTGCGGAATTTTGTAAGGTGAGAAATGGTCCTTCAAAGCTTCGGCTTTGCAAACAGTTTTTTTATAGTTGACTGACAGTTCTATGAAAATAGATAATCCAATACCTTCGACACTTTTGCAAGAAGTTCATAATTTCTACCAAATAAGAGGCGACTATAGTTACGCAATCGTCATCTGGCACGAGGTAAGACGCGCAGCAGCGAGTCGACACCGAAACGTCACATGTTATGAAGAAAACTTGGAATGGAGTTATGTAGATGTTTTGTTTCCCAGTTACTATCTCGTAAGATTTCAAGAGGGAGTGCTTGAGAAGGAGTGTTTAAGAGTGCGAGGCAAGGCTTAAACAAACATCTTTCAATATTTCGTTCGCGGGGTTATTCGGTTTCATCGTCATTGTTCCTTTCTATGTATGGACATTGCAAGGCTATGGAGTGGAGATTTTGTTTTGAGTCCTCTGGTATCACGAGTTGTCAGGGTCTACTCACTATAAATGTGCGTTTTTGCATACGGAATTGGTATTTAGTTGTGATTGTGGTGAGGTTCGAGTTGTGATATGTACCATAAACACTCGGTGATTGTTAGGGTCTTTTTACCTCACTCGATTCGCCGCCAAGCGAAAACGAACGATAGGTTTACGATAGTAGCCTCTCTGTTGAAGAGAATTAAGCTTGCCGAGTCGGGGCCTTCATTGTGGCAAAATATATGTTACTTCCTAATCTTCGGTAGTTTTCGTTAGTACTTACTCAAGTACACTCGTATCATACAGTTTGGTCACCCAACTAGTGACACCGATCGATGATTGACGAAACACATCACGCGCGATCAGATGCAAACTCAGGTGCACCCGGGAAATTGAGTCGGACGCAGCACGTATTCTGACAAAAATAGGCTTCCATAATCGTCAGTCTTTCTTGCAAGCTCAACCGGTTTAGGATCGAGCTTGCCGGCCGACGAAAACTCTAGGAATGAGCACTTGCCTGGGTGAAGTCGGTACATGCGGCGGTCAACGCTATATACAGTTTTGATTGAGGTACTGCCCTTTCGAAGATGTTGGAGCATCAGTTAAGCCAACCCAGAGTCGACAAATGGAAAACGTCAATTAATGGTTGGTTACACAGCCTATCCAAGCTGCACAAATGAAATGTATGATTATGTATTGTTGCGGGGTCAGAAGCACTTTTCACTGGTCGTCCGCGAGGCTCTGCACGAGCGTTTCTGAAAGCAGAAGTTCTTCATTTCGAACTCACCCCCGATCAAGTATCGTCGGTCTCCGCATCAGCCTCATTAACCTGAGCGCCAAATCTGCCGCAGGTCTGCAAGCCCTATGCGAGAAGTATTCCGATGCCCCTAGGAAGGTCTAGAGTATGGAACAAGAATGTGTGACCTTAAGTGCGACGATGAGCCAAATACGGTGGTGGATCGAGTCGGCGCTCACACACTTCCCCGAACGCCAAGATGAGATAAAGCCACTTAAAGTTGCACTCTCTGCATGCTTGCAGAGAATTGAAGCGTTGAACGCAGAAGTCGAAAAAGTGGCTGGGAAGAGCGAACCAACGAGGATATGGAGACGTCGGACCAAATTCAAGTATATTTGGAGCGACGATGTCATGGGAGATCATTTGACGGAACTAAGGTGGCAAGCGCAAGCGCTGCATAACCTCCTAACAGCTACTAACCTGTACGCTATCCTCTCCAGCAGGGAAATATGCACAATCTTACGTGTGTAGGGATGGGATATCTGCGTGTGGTAATTGCTGATATCTAGAAGACCTATCTTGGAATCCCGGCGCCAAGTGAGCGAAGTAGTACGAGCTGCTTCCGTCCACTATTCGTTGCCTATAAGAGATTTTCTTGATGGAAGTGCTGCTACAGTTCGAAGCGATGCAGAGTTTTTGTTTGATGATGTGGTCGTAAATAGCATAGTATATTGAAGAATTCTCCACGGAGCTTTACAGTCTGCGCAAGTGTCATCAGCCTAAATGCTCACTAGTTCCGTCAACCCTCCTTCGGCCGCTGAAGCTACGCGTGCATCACCATCCCAGTCGCTCTCTGGTTACGCCAACCCTTCTCCAGTCGCTGAAGCTACGCGTGCATCTTCATCCCAGGTGTTCGATGCTTTTGCCACTGAGGCTGCTGTTGGACCAATCCTGGCGCAGAGGGAAGCGTACGTCGACTTATGGTGCAGCTGCCAAATTGGTGATGCGTATATTGACTTGTCTATTCATCTATTTGACACGTACACAAGAAGTAGAGTGAATGCGGCTCCGCCGCTCAACCCTAACACCACGTGATGACCGCACTCAAAGTCTGCCCTACAACTGCGTGGTCGAAACCGATGTTCGACTGGGATGAATGGGTTGGCGAACACATAAAGGGTAAGGATTGGAGGATACCCGTCGATTTTACGGCCGCTGGCGCTGCAGCCAAAGCGATGTACGACAAACTTGTTAGTGCAGATGGTCAAGATGACGACACCAGCTTAGGTTGCACCTGAGATTGCCACAGACTTGAGTTTACTGAGTCTCTACGACTTAGTGCTTCTCGTCGGTGAGTGCTACAATTTCAGCTTTTTTTCAGACAATCTAACAAGTTCCACCACAGACGATAGCACATCGATGATATTCAACGACATGATAGACCCTATCGAGAGTGCCAACCCGAAAACACTCCCACGCAAAGACACTCTTCTGCAGGTTCTCGAGCTTATCTACAAAATATATGGATGCGCTAGACCCAATAGCATCATCTGTCAAGTTCTTCAATGCTCGAACAAGTTAGAAAAACGTAAATTAGGTGACATTTAATATAAAAGGTATAACTATAAGTGTCAAAGAGTGACGCGGATTGGCACAGAGTTGAAACGGAAAATCGTCGATCCGTTTGTATTCAATAACAAAGAGGGCTTCGAAATGAAAAAGCTATTACTAGTCATTATAATCACGGATGGAAAGGTCTGTGTCTCTTCATAAGTACTAGTGTTTCATAGATGCATATGCTGATTCGTCTGTCGTAGGTCGAGGGCGAACCAAAAGGACTGTTGGAGCACATGGTCGTAAATACCATCACAGAATGTGCCCAAGATGCTAATCGAGGGCGGCATGGTCAATCCTCATCTCACTTAATCATGAATAATCTCTAACGAGTTGCGCATGTCAGCCGTTTCATTCCAGTTCGCACAGGTTGGCCGGGGCAGAGACGCAGCGAGATTCCTCCGGAACCTTGCCAAAGACGCCGCTGTGAAAGATTATGTCGATTGCGTACTAAGTATACAGTGGCTAGCTCTGACTAATATTGTTGCCTGGTTGACGGGAATGATAGATACGAGTCTTGATTACATCTGGGATAACGATCGAAAGTGGGGAGTTGTATGCGCACTATGCCTCTGGGGGATATTAATATCGTCTAACTGGGCTCTTCTCTGTAGGTGACGCAGTTACTTCTTGGGGCGATAACAGAATTTGTGAGAGAGAACGGCACTAGTTTTGAAAGACACAGCAGCCATGGGAATTGCTGGAATTAAATCAGTTCTCATCTCCCCCTCGAATCAACTCTTGCTGACCTCACGAAGTGGAGCAACAAGCGCGCACCAGTCCATTGGAAGGATCAGCCAACTAGGTGTACACTCACAAGGTCTAATGCGATCAATGATACAATTAGGAGTGAAGAGAAGGGGCAGCCTAGCACCTCTAATTAGAATGGTATTCGAAACAGTCCCCTAGAACCCATTCAAGGCGGAGGGAATGGGCGGACTTTGGCGGATGGCTTCTATGAATATCCATTATGACGTCATACTGTTAAGCTGATTTGAAGTTTATAGAACCAGACTTTGACGTTCGGTGTGCTCTTTTGGAGATGGGCTGGATTACTAGATCAATGGTGTACTGGCCCGGGCACAATCGATACTTGAGAAGTTGGTTGGATTATTTTTGAGCTGTTGTAACTAGTCTTCAAGTTACTGCTTGGGCTCGAGCGACGTATGCGATGAGTTGCGGTTCAAACATTACTCTTATGTATGTCATCACGCGCGATCGGATGTAATGTAGCCGTATTGCCGACGGCAACTCGGATCTCCGTAACCCCACACCCGCCTACCTTATCCCAACCTCCTTCCTTCACTGCTTCGAACGGAACCTCATTCATTCCCACCACAACCCTCAACAATGAAAGCCGTCGTTCTACAGCCCGTTCCGCCCGCTAAACCTGGTGAAATCCACTACCCGTAACTTCCCCTTCCCACTCTTTATAACGCTACTAACTAAATCCTCAGCCTACAGACCCTTACCCTCCCCATCCCTGTCCCTACCACTCCAACCAGCGTCCAAGTCCGCCTACTCGCCGCCTCCCTAAACCACCGTGACCTCTTCCAACGCCGCGGCCTCTATCCGGGCACCGCACCGTCCATCCCTCTCCTCGCCGACGGTTACGGCATCGTCACCACGCCCTCCTCCAGCCTCTACAGAAAGCGCGTTCTTATCAATCCAGCACGAGGATGGGACTCTGACCCCCGTGGTCCAGAAGGTACATTCGCAATCCTCGGCGGGACAAAACACTACCAGAACGGCACGCTGCAGGAGTACAGTGTGTTTGAGGAGTCCGAGCTTGTAGAAGCGCCGGGGCACTTATCGGCTGCAGAGGCGGCGGCACTGCCGCTATGCGGGCTTACGGCGTGGAGGGCGGTGATGACGAAGGGGCAGGTGCAGAGAGGGGATAATGTGCTCATCACTGGGATTGGGGGTGGAGTGGCGTTGATGGCGCTGCTGTTCGCGGTTAAGAGGGGCGCTAGGGTGTTTGTGAGCTCGTCATCGCAGGAGAAGATTAATCGGGCGAAGGCACTCGGTGCGGAGGGGGGAGTGCTGTATACGTCTGATGGATGGGAGAAGGAACTTGCACAGACTGTGGGCGGGAAGTTGGATGTGGTTATCGACGGCGCCGGCGGAGATGTGGTTGTCAAGACGGCAAGGATCATGAAGGATGGAGGGCGGATCGTGAGTTATGGGATGACCCTTGGGCCGAGTTTGCCGTTTACTATGGGGGCAGTGCTGAAGAATGTTGATGTCCTTGGAAGCACTATGGGGAGCCGGAGGGAGTTTAAAGAGATGGTGGAGTTTGTGAGTGTCAATGGGATTAGGCCGGTGGTTAGTAGGGTTGTCAACGGAATGGAGGAGAAGGAATTAGAGGGGCTGTGGGAGGATATGGAAAAAGGCCGGCAGTTTGGGAAGCTAGTGATTAGGATTGCAGAAGAGGAGAGGGGCAGGTTGTAAGAAAGACAAGAGATCTAGAGAGGTGAGTATATACTTTATAGAGGGTACGATAAAAGTTGAGCTTTATAAAAATGGGTAGGTAGTAGAACTCCCTGTTCTTATAGCGGAGAGATTAAAAAGTGAGACGTGAAAATACGAGTTGACACACCTTTGTAGCAACACCGACACCGACACCGACACTGACACGGTATAAGTCAGCCCATACTGGGACTCCAAGCACCGTACTCGATACACAAAGAAGACCTTGTTGCTAGTCAAGAGATTGGTATGGGTTAGGGTTATTTGTTTTTCTGTGTTTTAATCATACTGTATTCATTCTATCCAGAGTATAACAGTGCCGATTCCCCTCCCCTCTGGCTGACTGGCTAGTTGGGGGAGCTTCCCTCTCTCTACCCTTTAGGGTTATCAGTTTCAAGCCTTGTCCTACCCACCAATATCATTGACTCAGCCTCACTCCCCGCACCCACATGCACAATCTACTCTTCCCTTCTCGCTAAATGACATTCTCTCACCTCTACCATATATCACCATGAGTAGATACCAGTTTCGCACTCCGCATCACCAGATCTTTGTCGTCGTTCGCGTTTCCCCGAAGTCCAAACCCTCTACTTCAGTAGTGGTAGAAATAGCCCTGCCTCCCCTGCAGATCATGCGCCGGAATACCGCTGCGTGGGTGTAGTCTGTAGCGATAGCATTTATGGTCTAGACGCCTCTAAGATCTGCCTCCGGATTATAAGTTCCGTCAAAGCAGAATGGCTGCAGAGCTTTTGAGTCTCGATTCCGCTGCGTGGAAGGACCGGAGTGGGGACACCCAGTGGGATGGAAATAAAGTAAAGTCTGCTGTCCCTTTGTTAGCGCCCTGGTACTGTGCTGCATGGAATCCCGGAGGACATGATTGTTCGGTTTCAATTACTTGGAACCTGTCGTGGGCCTATTACAACGGTGTACGAGTACGTTTCCAGTCCTGGCCTGAGCATGTAGCTATCTATTCATCTGTACTGATTAATCAGCCGAGAGTGATGAGTAGATTGAGTAGAGATGTCTGTGGTTAACCCTAATTAACTATCGAGGACGCCATTGATAATTCTGAAACAGGGAGATGCGGTCATCGACATACCGATCTTGAACAGCCTTCGTATACCTTTCTATCAGGCTACGGTAGCTCTCCGAAGCTTCTTTCGGTAAGCGGATATTTACGAAAATGCTTCAAAGAGCCACACGCAGAATGCGACTGGAAAGATCTACAAGAGCAAGTGATTCTATTGTACCGAACTTTGCCGCGTCACCACTCATCACCAAAGAAACGCTCGAGAAAATCTAGCTTTCGCCGCACACTATCATATTTAAAGAGACTCTCCAACTCCACCCTTCTACTACAGATGGAGTGAGTCCTGGTTAAACTGAGATAGCTTCTTGAGGGGGTATGCAGAGTTTGAAAGAGCTCTCGCTTAAGAAACTCACCACAAGCTATCTCGATCAGGAAGATGTTGCTTGGTTCGATGCCTGCAATTGGGAAATGTTTCCCGACCTTCTGAGGGCTATTCTCTCAAATCTCTCAACCTTAATCGAACATAGAGTTGATGTAACGAAAAATTCGCCATCCGCATGGAATCTCTTATGGTGTATTTTCATACTCCTCAACAAAAAGTCCGATATTCTCAATATGTCCACGCTCCCGTTTAATACCTTCACTCAGGTCGCTTACCTATTCAAGAAGTTATTTAAAAGTGTGGAATCTGCAGAGGGACGCTGGATCAGAGAACTATTTCCACGAGTCACAGACACTAAAGAAACGCCCGACATTCTCCAATTCAGCGCCACGGCACTCTCCGCAAGCGCATTCTTTAAAAAAGCTAAGTCTGATATATCACCGTGGCCTCCTAAATACCCCCCAAGGCCCTCTAGCGACTTCACCACCATCAAGCCGCACCCGGCATGCATTCCTTTTCCCGGCACTGTCTCATCTATAGTCCTGTTCTTCCTCGTTGCTGTGAACAACCGTCTCATCGTTCCGATGCACATCCCATTCGCTTTTGCGCACCGTTGTGGCTTTGACTACCTACTTCAAATGTCTCAACCTTAATGAACCCATAAATGTTGACGGTTATCCCACAACCGTCGTGAGAATGTTCCGTAGCTGCAACCCAGTCAATATCACTCAGATGAGAAGCACAAGTGACGCGTATAATTACGGGGGAAAGTGGGAACGCTTCAACTAGGGGGGGTTTTACAAAGAGAAGGCGCGGTTCGTTGGGAAAGTTTTGGAGACACCGGAATGGGTTCTGTTGTGTCGGCATTGCCGATGAGGAAATCTGCAGGCGTCGAAGAATCACTACGATATAGCTTTGTACGTAAAGAGAGAGAGAAACGTACGCCCCCTCTCGTTCTCTCACGTTCTCCGCTGATAATGTGTAGTTAAAATTTTGTCGATTTCTGAAATCGTCGGAGCGGATGGCATGGAGGACTTGCAATCTGGGTTGTGGGACAGCGAGATTTGTGAAGACCAAGACGGGTACTAATATTCTGATCCGGGTGTTGATGGAGCATCGGGTTTGGGCTCTGATGTAGCGTTTGGGTGGGTTGCCGCAGGAATGAAGGCAGTCTGGTTAGTCTATGTCAAGATGTAGAGTATGATGAGATGGTTTCTATCGGTGAGATCAAGCGAGGATCTATCCGAGACACTATCCGAGACGCTATCTAATCTCCGATATCTAATCTAATTCCATCACATCATCGTCACTGCAATCATAAACACATAACGTCATTTCACTATCGATGCACACTCAATCTTGTCATACGACACCCCTCTCCTCCAAAACTAACCCCACATCATCTGTCATCACTAACGCCGCAAAGGAAACACTCTTCCGCACCTTCCCCCATACCCTATCCCTAGCCATCTCCTTCGTCTCCCCCACCATCCTTGCAATGCTCACCTTCCTCCCCCTCATCAGTGCCGCTATAACTCCCACAAACTCCACCATCGCAAACTTGCGACCCAAACATACTCTCTGCCCGCCACTAAACGACGCAAAGCTTCCCTGCACTGGACGGTACAACCCCGGAGCCTCGGGCCACCCATCATTCGGCTGTTCAAACGACTTGAGGAAGGAGTCCCTATTTGCAAGGTCCCAGCGGGCGGGGTCGAAGGCGTCTACGTCAGGTCCCCAATATTTCGGGTTGTGGTGCAAACCCCCCGCGTTGATGGTTACGAATGTGCCGGCGGGAAGAAGGTGTGTGGTGTTATTAACAGTAAGGGACTGTTCAGTGGAAATCCACTTTAGGATGGCGGTGACAGGTGGGAAAAGGCGGAGAACTTCGTACTGGAGTGATTGGATTAGCACGGAGAAGGGTGCACGGGGGATTAACTTACCATGAGGCAGCGCGGGGCGGAGAGTCGCTCATAGACCGTCTCATATTCCCACTGCATCGCATCGATGGGAACTCTTTCCAGCTGCTCGTCGAGCCGTCCTAGAAACCATTCCTGCACTTCTGGGTGGAGTGCCAGCATGACCAAGGCGTACTGCAGAGTACTAGCCGTGGTCTCATGGCCGGCGATACTGAAGATGAAGAGATTCCCCACAATCTCGCGGTCTGTGAGGAAGTCGGATTTTTCCTCCGAGTCGCCGTCTTTCCGGACTATAGCGGAGAGGAGATTTCCCTTTCGGGTTCGGTCGTTGTCATTGGCGCGCTCGTAGCTTATAAGCGCGTTCATGTATCCCTCCACATCCTGCAGTGCGCGTGCCGTACCAGGCACCACCCAGCGAGGGAGCATTGATAAAGCGATCACAGTGATGAAGTTCATACTGATGTATTCGAGTGCACCGCGCCAGGTGCGGGAATATCCTTCGGAGGGCTCGCCATCCGAGAAGACATCATTCCCGACAGTGGCTTCCTTTTTCGCAGCAGTAGATGTTGAAAACGAGAGGTTTATTCCAAACGCGGCGTCAGATATAACATGTAGCGCGAGACGGCGAAAGTCTTGTCTAGAGGATGAGATGATACGTCCCGGAGAGGTATATTCTGGCGACGACTCCGGCTTCGATTCCCACTCGGAGAGCATATCTGTGGTTTGTACCAGTGCCTGTTGCCATACCAATGCACTGTTGCGCTCGTTAAATGGCGGGCTGGTGTGTTTTCGGTGGTGTGTCCACTCTGTGTCATCGCACTGTCTCGTTCAGTCAAACTGCGTTTCAAGACGGATGAAAAACTCACAGCCACGACGTTATTACCGAACAATTTCAGGTGCGCTGCTTCCTGTCAATTCACAGCACACAATATCCGGCTTCTGGAGGACTCCGGAATACCTAATTTCCAGCTAGGCTTGAAATATTTGCCTCTTCCCGTAAATACCTCCCAGGCAGCAGCGGCATCAGCGATATAGCACGACAGCGGTCCCGAAGACACCATAAGCACCACATCCCCCAGTTCCTTGTGTACCCGATATTTTGCGTTCCATCGCCGGAGATAGCTGCTGGTGTTGATATAGTCTTGCAAGCGCGAGGGTAGGAGGTTTTCGACAACCCAGGTTACCGGCGAAAGCCCGAGGGTAACGTACCACTCCTTGCTGTCACTGATTAGAAAACTGAAGTAGGGGAGCCCTGTGGCTTTGGCTTGCGAGCGACAGTGGAGATAGAGGAAGAGGAGGTAGAGGTAGTAGGAGACGATAGCTGCGACGAGGAATGAGATGACGGGCGACATTTGGTGGCAGGTGAAGACAGTCGAAGTTACTTATATAGACAAAGCTGCTAGTCATGATCACTAATTATCCGAGTGGGTTATCTCCTGAGCCCCCGCATTCTAGTGGAGCCGGCTTATTTACTTTAAGGGTTGGGGTTACTTGGGAGGGTGCGAAAGAATACAAAATGTATGATCGCGGCACAGCTAGTGGATCAAATTACTGCACGAAACACGGCTCCTAAAAGTGGCGCATTTGGCGCATCGCAATTGTCTCGAGCCCAGACCCAATCTGTTTGGGTGCGGAGCCAGTCGAAAAGGTGATGAAGTACCGACTGGGTCTGGGCTCGAGACAAAAGGTTACCCTACACCACCAAAAACGCTCACAGATTGGCCGTCTGCACGAGACAAGTATCGCAAGTGATAAGGTAGTACAAGGATTTATTAGGTTTCGGCGCCAATATCCCTCGCATCGACATGGCATTACCAGCGTACTTTGCTTACCATGCCCGAATTTAATGGTAGCAGAGCCGCATATGGTATGATAGCGAAGATATGGAGTACCGCCCATTCAAAGGGAGGGAGCTTTCGAAACAAGGTAGTGAGTGTTGCGTGTTTATTTCTACCGAATCTCAAGGTCCAAACCGAAACAAACTGCAGAGTTGGACATCTCAAGTTCCCAGATCTCCGCAATAAAGACAGGATGAAAGCAACATACATAATCAAACTACCGCCCAGAACCGGACAGCCCCCAGGGCCCTACCCCCATTGGCCGCTACTAGTTACCCACAGACAGACCCGGAAGGTGTATCCAACCTACGCAAAATTTCGTTCTCCCACCTCAACCGCTCAAGCTCCTTGTCTTTCTTCAAACTCTCGATCTCCCACCTCAGGTCCTTCACCTCCTTCCTCAGCCTCTCAATCTCAGTATCCTCCTCGGTCCGCTTCCTCGGAGTAGTACGCATCGTGTTGACCTGCGACGAGAGCATTCGCTCGGTCCTCTCCAAGAGCCCGCAGAAACAGCCCTCACTAGTACCCTGATGTTCTAGCAACAGCGCGCCCTTTTGATCGACGATAAAGATGCGCAGGGTTTCGGCATCCCGGAGGGTGAGGAGGTTGGCTTGTGTGGGCGCCGGGAAGAGGAATTTGCAGTTGGCGAGGATTTGGTCGCGGTAGAAGGCGCGTGTTGCCATGGTAGCAGTGGAGGTGGTAAATGCAGCGGAGGTGGTAGTGGTGGTGGTAATTCGATGGTGAGTGAGGGAGGACAGAAACTGTATGATCACGGCAGCAAAGTTGAAGTGCTGGGGGGATAGTGAGAGTTAGGTTTCGTTGATATCGATAGCGGCGTTTAATTTGTTGAATCGCTAGCTACTATTCAACCTCAACGTCCCGGCGGACTTTATAAGTAGCTGACACACGCTAAGCGCCAACTAAAGAAGGCTGTCATGCCAACTGAAACCTCAAACAACCTCGAACATCCCATGACTCGTACCCTTGCCCACGTGCCCTCTCGAGCGAGAGTTGCCGGTGTTATCCATGGTCAGGTGGTATTCTATCCGCGAGTTTGGAACATTCGAACATTCCTCCTCCTGATCCGACACGGGGACGTCCGGACACCTGAGGCCAGGATCCCAACAGCTAAAACCCCCGCCACAACGGCACCCAGAAATCAAAGTGTAGGGATTCTGAATCAGAGGTGAGGTGTTTTGAGGAAGCTGAATTGAAAACCACTCCTCCCTAATTCTATAGGCGTTACACAGACATCTGTTCGTGTGAGGTTAACTGCGTTCAATTTCCACACTATATCACTCCCGATTTCGCCTTCCATATTCAAGTACCACTATATGTACCAGCAAAAACTTCCTTAAGTTAGAGAGTGCGTACTAGACTATCAAAATGGATTATTTATAGCGTAAATTTCTTGTCCTACCGAATCACCGCTTGCTAAGATGTCTGCTTCGCAAATGGCAATAAAAATGTACATATAGGTTCATCCGTGCAAACCCAAGGTGCAATAAATGGGCTACTAAGAAGGCTAGAGTAGTCCAGGGGGATAAATCCATGCGAAAAGTTGGTGGACTGTTCATTACCGTATATATGTAGAGTGCTACAAGATTTAGAACATTCCAATTAAAACAATGCAGCATGTATGATGCAATTCACCTATAAAAATGTCACCTTCCACATCTCTCTTAAAACCACCTACTAGCGCTATCTCGAAACTACCATAAATACAATTTCCATGAAGAAAATACAATAACTGTAGCCTTGCCCTTCCATTCCCACAAGAACCCCTTTCAACCTCAGCTCCGCCATCATCATTCTTCATTCTAAGACATTACCAGGGTCGGCTGGGGAATATCCATAGCTTGCGAAAAGATTTTTGATCTGTTCGAGCTTCTTTATCATGTCGTCATGATGGTGTTTCTTTGAGTGAACTATTTGTATGAATAAAAGTGACAAAGGTGTCTGGCCATCATGAGACCTAATTGTCGGACTTGCGCCTTTGGAAAGGAGAAGGTCGATCATATCGTAATTCAACGACCGTACAGCCTGCCATAGGGCTGTTTTCCCGTCTAAGCTACCTGCAAGGTTAATCTCTTCGCTGGAAGAAAAGTACTGGAGAATCTCAACAGCTAACGCCCGACCAACCACATCATCTCGTATGTTGCGAGGGTAGGATGCAAGGTAATGAAGGGCGCTTTTGCCTTCGCTCGGAAGGACTATAAAGTTTACCTTGCCATAGATATCGGGAAGATGTAAGAGGTATCTTAGAGCTCGCAAGGAGAAGATGGCGCCCTCGTCCAATAGATATTTAAGAATCGACACTCTAACTTGAGGAGAGTGAAAATTTGTGCCTTGAACGCACGATGCATTTATCATCAACCCAGGTTCTGCAGTGTTTTCCAAGATATATGTTGCCAGTTCAAAAGCGCGATTTTTAACAGCACCAAAGAAGGGTGTCTGGAATCCCGAAGAAGGAACCTCAAACCTCAAGCCCTTCTGAAGAAGGATTCGCGGGATCTTGAGCCCTTGACGATAGTTTGCGTAGAGGCTTAGAGCATCTAAGCCATCGAGACGGATTGCGAAAGGGTCTGCACCTCGGGATAAGAGCAAATTGACCAAATCCTCCCGGTCTCTCAGAACTGCACGGTGCAGTGGGGTCATTTTCTGTCGTCCCGGAATATTGATCGATGAAGGGTATATGTCGAGGACGGTTTCAACAATATCCAAAGAGTGGTTCATGACTGCTTGGATCAGTAGTGTCCCACGACCCTCTTCACTAGCACTGCGAGCCAACCATTGGTGAGCTCCCCACCGCCAAAGTGTCTCTATTGTTGCTTTGACGGAAAGACTGTGTTTCTCGCGATGTCGCACCATCCTCCCCCAAGTAGCACCGTTCATAAAGTAGTACCCCGCATCCAGGGTAGGCTGTCCGAGAGGCCATTTTTCACTTTCGCCACCGTTGACTACTTTCTTGACATCTACATTTTTGATGCTATCCAGAAGCAACTCGAGTACCTCGAAGTTATGATAGGTGCAAGCGATCCACAGAGGGGTGCTTAGTTCGCTTGCGGGTGCGGGAAGAAGAGCGTCTGCACCGCAATCTAGGAGGATTTTGACGGCTTCGGATTTATTTCTTGCGACAGCCCGTTGTAAAGGTGTTCCGCCGGGCACGGCCATTTGATAGTAATTGTCCCACAGCTGTAGGGATGATATGGCGTTGACAGCAGCCGTCTGCTTCAGCAGCGCATCCGCCAAGGTTCTCATTTGGGACGCCTCGAAAGTATGTAGCCAATGAAACGGTGTATCGCCTTTACGATCCGCTTTCGATGCATTTGCCCCATGCTCTAGCAGTGTCGTTGCAGCGACGAAATTCTCCGTAATGAAAGCCAAAAGAAGTGGAGTTTGGCCCTGATTATTTGTCACATCGATGTCCACTCGTTCGATTGCCGAATACGACTCTTCCAGTACAAGGCATAGGGCCGAAGCGTCTCCACACATGACTGCAAGGTGTAGGAGAGTGTCACCATACGAATTCTTGATCGATTCGCTCATGCCAACACCGTAGCTGCGGATATAGTCTTTCAAAGATGCCGAGTCGGGAAAAGGCAAGACTAAAGACTAATAAGAATCAGACTTCAGAGAGGAAATATCAACTAACATCCGTCTCGTCTCATTTTTTTAAGCTCCCTAAGCACCTCTTTGCCTTTCTCCGGATAGTCTGCCATTAAGTTCTTGATTGCTACAGGATTGCCGTCCCTAGCGCCCTCAATTAAAAAGGACAGTATGCGCTCTTCATCTCTGCTGAAAAGGCCGAGTGCTTTTGAGATACTATAAACATCCGATTTTGCTTGCATGTTTCCAAGAGAAGCGGCAAGTAAAATCCACTCAAGCGCCTCTTCTGGTTTCCGATCACCAAATCGTTCCAGGCAATAAGCCGCAATAGCCATCGCGGCCATTGATCGACGGCCATCATTTCTTTCTAAAGCCGCCTCAGTACGTTTTTCTAGGCTGGTAAGAATCTGTTTTTGAATCGGAGCACCTAAGTGCTGCATCTCCTGGAGGTTGAATTGAGACTAGAATCGCAACAGATGAACAACTGGTTGCGCTGAAAATAGCACTAGAGAAAAACTTACATTAACAGAATGTGGTCGGTTTGGTGGCAAACTTGTCGAGCGTCCTAATACCGAGCTATTACCTTGTATCTCCGCGCTCAAAGCCTGCAACGCATCCTTCAGTTTTCTCTCATACGGAGAATGGCGGATCGTAAGCTCTAATACACGCCTTAAGCATGTCTTGTCTTCTGATAGCATGCGTAGGGCCAAGTCCAGGAGTTCGCCACTTTCTTTCAGCCTCTGAATATGCTGTTGGGCTTCAGTAGAGGATAGTGGCCGTGAACAAACATTTGAATCTTCGAAAGGATTATGGCCCTCTTGAGAAACTTGCCAGACTAGGAGGCCGAATGAATAAATATCCGTGTAAATGATGTCACCCCGAGGGATAACTCCTTTGTTAAGCTCGGGAGCCTTGAAAGGGTACGTTCCTTTTAGAGGCCGAGCATTCTCGCCATCGAATACAGAGTATCCGAAATCGCCCAGTTTGGGTATAATGCCATTATCAGAACTACTCTTGAAGAGGAGAACGTTGTCACACTTCACATCGCCATGGACTATACCGCATTGATGGAGGAACTCGAGACCAGAGCCGATGCCATGGCAAATTTGGTGCTGAACATAAAGTGTCGTTTTTTCTTGGCGTTCAAAATAATCTGACAGTGTTCCGAGAGTTGCAAACTCGAGGACAAGAGAAGGCCAGTATCGGCCCAGGTCATCTGGATGTTCTTCCCAGATTACAGTCAAAAGTTTGACAATATTAGGATGCAACCGGATTCGTTTGTCGGTTAGTACACGCAACTCCAGATGAAGTGAATACAGCTGATCGAAAACACTTTCTTCATTCGTACCCTGCTGAAATAACTGACGTGGTCGTTTGACGACATATGCCTGAGGCGATTTTGACCGATAAACTGCAAACGTAGCACCTTCACCAATTGGGAAGCTGGCCTGTACGCCCCTAGGTGCCTGGTGTCGTTCTCCATAAATATTTGCCTGGCTTGCAAGCCAAGTTATGGATAGATAGTCAGGTTTGCCGATGAGAGGCTCCAGCTGCGGAAGTTCTTCTTCCGGCTTCGAGTCTTCGGTCGGCCTCTCGGGCACGAAAGCCGCAAGATATCTGTCGCTCGAGATAGGACGGGGCATGTTTGGTCTGGGAGTTGATCCTGCGTAACACCTGGTCTCACAACTTTATCATATTATCACACGAATGCTCTGCTCATTTTCACGCGTATGAACTTAGTACATGCTAGTCACCAATGCGAGCCTGCACACCACCATAGATCCCACGCACCTAATAATAGGTGTATGGGATCCATGTTGATATAGCAGGTTTCTTCCACATGCAACACCAACGGCGTAAAAAGTTGAGTTTCCGTCTCCCATGATTTGTCTAGTTGAGTGCAGATATGTTTCTTGATGCATGCTTTATCTTTTACGAGCACTGTCATATGCACACATATCTGTAGCCAGTAAGATGTCTAACCGATTACGAACTTTAAATATTGTGACGTATGCAGGGTACAAATCCTTCGGTGGTACTGCGGGAGTAAATTTCAACATGCGCAGCGCAGCCCTTCCCATCCAATCCACCGATTAAGGTGCCGAATCAATATACAATGAGCAAAGTATGAGTTACGAATTTTTTGTGCTCATTGAACCGCCAATCGACCGCGCTGTTTGGTATATGTAGTATCCTATGCATATTTGGCACAAAATGTTAATGCAGGAGATAATAAAGCGGGCTGCTCCGTGATTCCGACTAGTCTGGGCGCTCACGGATGCTGGAACCTTCGTAGAAATCCTTAAGATACCAAGGCAGTCAACAACAGGCCCGGCAGCGCAGGGATGAGTCGTTGTGGTGTGATCTGTCAGGTTGTACGGCATTGTGTTGGTGGTGTGCCACGCAGTCGTGTTATGAGGTTGAGGAAAAGGATATGTGGAGAACTTGATCACTTTGTCTGGTTTCTGTTCTTGCTTTCGCACAATCACCCGTATCTTATAATATACTGGCTACCTCTAGTTGGTTGCCCTGTTCTTACCCCCCGCCTAAATTTTATCCCGTGCTCTCTTGGAGACTGCTATCCTTAGCCCCCGAGCTACTTCCCGTTATAGGTTTTACAATGCTATCTGACCCTGTTTCGGTTGGTGGCCTAGCTTTGTCTACTGTTTCGGTGGCAGCACAAACGTTCAACGGCTGTATCATCGGACTCAGGGCCATCTCAAAGGCGCGTTCTTCGCATGTCACTTTGTTGGGCTTTCGAACACAACTGGATTTAGAGATTGCTCGCCTTTTGATTTGGGGTCGAAACTCCGGCCTAGCGAGGGACGAACTCCACGAAAGTCTTCAGCCTATCCAGCCTCTGCTTCTTGACATCTTAGGAAATATAGCGAGCAGTATAGAGAGTACGGATAAGTTAAGGTCTACATATGGTATCGAACTCCTCGAAGAGGAGGCGAACGAAGTAGGACGAACTCCAAGTCCTAGGCCTGCGGGGACGGTCGAGAGTCTGAATCTACTACCGAATTCTGGACTAGCAGCCGAGTTACAACGACAACAGTCTATAGCCTCGGGGCTCCGCAAAAAAACTCATTGGTACCACAAAGTGAAGTGGGCAGCATGGGATGAAGCGAAAGCTACACATTTCATCAATTCCATCTCTGACTACGTTACCGGTTTGAATCGGCTCCTCACAGAAAGCCAGAAAGCTACATACGAAGAAGAGTTTACCGCAATGAAGATCGCAATTCTGGGTACAAATTGGGCACAGCGAGGCTCGATGTTAGGAGCACTCCATAGCGCGACAGCTAGCCGTTACGAAACGATTGCTCTGCCGGCTCGTCTGGCCCAGCTTCGCCTCGAGTTTGAAATGGAAGAAATAGCCCCTTCACCACCTACCGTCGGCGGGCTACCTGCTCTCTTACTTCCCATAAGTCATGAAGGTCTCCGCGTTCTCGATCCTAGTCGCTCGTGTACCAGGTTTGGAGATTCTCATGTCGTCATCGAGTGGAAAACTCCCGGTTCAATGGAAGTTACTGGTGAGCCAGGGCGCAGACTTATGGAACAGGCTGTAATGCTAGCAACACTCTTCATGGCTCTCCATTCACAGCCGGAAGTGTACCGAGTCCTTGAATGCGTTGGTTACGTTGACCATCGAAACAACATACCTCCCCGATATGGTCTAGCCTTTGCCCTACCTCCCACATGCTCACCAGAAATGCCGTTCTATACACTCCACGAGTATCTTTCATCCCGTGCACATGAAGACTTTCAACCAAGTCTCGGCTCCCGTTTTGAGCTCGCCCGCCAGCTGGCCAAAACGTTTCTCCAATTCCACCAACTCGGGTGGCTGCACAAAGGCATCTGCAGCCACAACATCATATTTTTCCGTAGAGACGGCGTGGACTCGATCGAATCACCGTACATTCTAGGATTCGACTATTCTCGGCCTAATAGCCAAGCCGGGATCTCCGACAAGCCGAATCCGGACCCCAAATTTGATCTCTACCGTCATCCTGCCTGCCAAGCAGAACCTCCAGAAAGTTTCCAGATGCGTTTCGATCTCTTCAGCATCGGACTCCTTCTCTTTGAAATCGCGAAATGGCGACCACTTTCAAACTACCGAGCCGGGATCGGGGGTGCTCAAGTGACACCATCCGCATTTGTCGATAAGATTGTTAATAATGTGAATGCTGATCTGGAGTTTCGCATGGGTGTCCATTATAAGGAAGCTGTTTTGACATGTCTTCAAGGTTCTTTTGGTATTAACGGGGAAGATCCATTGGATAAGCGCTTAAAGCTGGCATTCTTTGAAAAGGTGGTGAAGCAGCTGAACAATTGCCATGCTTAGGTTAACGTTAGGATCTGTGTCGAGAATCTGCCGGGGGACCTCTCTTTTACTGAGCTGCCTTCTTTGTTGTATCATTATGAGTTTTAGGTCAATTAAGCCTTTGCTTGCTCTATTTACTATCTCGGCCGTGTTGTCAATATCAGCCTGGTTATCACCTTAGTGCTAGACCAGAGATGACTAATTAGATTAGGCCTCATTGAGTCATCTAACATTGATACGTAGTCACCAAAGTTTTGATGTGTCGCCAAGGGCGCTTGAAAATTCGACGAGTAGGGACAGCAAATTACATGAAATCACTCGCGAGAGATGTAGTGCATGAGTACCTATAAAGGACATTCGTACCAAAATGTGGAAAGTATATGCAAGTATTGAATTGGAGAAGAGACCAATCTGCACATTCCTGGGTATATTAATGGCTAGAAACAATGCCAGAAACAATGCCAGAAACAAAACCGAAAAGATTAGTTATTCATTCCTCCGGTGGTGATGGGTTCTTGAACCATAGCTCCATTCGTTTTTGCAGTATCCCTACCACCCCCTCCATCGCCTTGTTTCTTGCTTTCTCCAACTCTTTTCTAGCCTCCTCATTGGCCATCATCTCTTCAAGCTTTTCAGATAGCTCTTGCCCTTCTAGCATTACTGCTTCTTCTTTCGCGAGCCTCGCCTGTCTCTCCTTCTCCAGCTCCTTCGTCAGCTGGTTCAATTCCTCCCTGTTCGCCGCCATCTCATCTTTTAGCTTTTCTTGTTGCTCTTGCTTCCCCGCCATCTTCTTTAGTTCCACCATCATTAACTTCAACTCCTCCATGGTGGAGGGGATGCCGTCGGTAGCAATGTGATCAGCTGTGACGGATGACATGGTGTGATAATCATCGGCAGCATTCCGGTTAGTTAGAGAGGAGAGAACGGTTGATTGCTTCGTCATCACCTCTAACTTCTCTATAGTGGAGGTGATAGCATCGGTAGTAGTAAGATCGGTCATGGTGGATAATATGGTGTGATAAATTGCGGCAGTGTTGCGGTTAGTTTGCAAAGAGGAAATGACTGAAAGTAACACTCAGACGTTGGCGAGCATGAAAGGAAGTTATCTAACGGGTTAAAATTAGAGCGTGGGACAGAAGTATTCAAAGTGTTCGTAGTGCAGTGGGTCGTCGGGGGTATTGCGGTTAGCTAGTTGATGATGAAGAACGCGGATTTCGCGGACGTTTGGCGGAAACTAAAAGGACCAATATGAGAACGTGAAAACCGATTATCCAAGCGGTAGCGGCGCCAACGATATAGTGGTTGATTAAGAAGGAGAAAAGTGATTGATGGTGAAGAATCGGAAACTACCCGGACGATGCTGAAGACGTTATTTAACGGCCCGAGATGATAACGCGGGAACAAAAAACTGGGGACTGCGTGGGTGTTTTCAAAGACGAAAAGAACGTTATTAGACGGCCCAAAATACCAAATGAGAACATGGGAAGAAAGTATCCAAAGTGTAGTAATGGGTGAGGTTGTCAACTACAATCAATCAGTTAGGGCAAACCCCTTGGCAGGGTGGCTTGCAAAATAGAGCCGTAACATTCACAACAATCTCCCCCTCCCGATCCGCCATCAAACTCCACAGGCGACACTCTGTATCCCGACTTCGACTGCTCCATGAATGGCGCTGCTTCATAGCGAAGAACTCTCCACCGACTATAACACCCCGCGATTGCGGAGCAATAAACTAACAACAACAGTTCCGGGATGTCGGAACTCACCAGTCCTCGGCAACCCACATCAACTTCAACTGACACTCTGTGGAACTGCCGACGCCCAAAACCTCGCCACTGGAAATAGACAAAGCTTATCGCTCAAGGATCGTCGATCGAGTTGTCTCTGGGAAGTCCAGCGGTTGCATATCTGCAGGGCAGAGACTCATGATTGGATGATATGCATGCTTGCGCACAACGCTGACGACGCAAACAGCCCCGCGCACCTGGTTTCGTTGTTTAGTACCAGTGGTGGAAGACCGTTGTCTGCCGGTCTGTCAGTTTCCGGCCGGCATTGTTGATTATAATAGCCAGGGGTGTCAATGCGTGCGTGCTCATCATCGCTCGACCAGGTGCATGGGAGTGGGTTACCACACGAATTAAATGGTTGGTATTTGTGCTAGAAGGAAACGTTTCTTAAGTTTTATTGGTTTCCACTAAGTACACCTCTGCAATTTCTTTGGTAAAGATGATTGGGCAGAACCTATGCAGCCACCCCCTCCGCTGACCGTATCAGTCGCCGCCACCCAACTCCAACTGCAACTCCTCGCGCCACATCCCCGGCGGCCCATCCAAATGCCATAAAACCCCGCACAAAAATTTCTATCATATCGTGTCATTTTATCATTCCTGTCTAGATGCCACTCTTCCTCCGCCGCCACATTAACTCACATCCATCACTCCCTCTACTACTCCCTCTACTACTTCCTCTACTCATAATCAGTACTTTTCCCCACTACCATCCCCCACCCCACACCTCATCCACTTCTATTTCTACTCTAAAATTTACCCAACGTTTAACTTGTACTGATAAACCCACAACAAACAAGAAGAAGCAGCATAATCCCACTCACAACCAACCAAATCCAGCCCAATCAAAACCGAAGATGCACGTATAAGCAAGGTGACCGAAGTAACGCAGCGTAGAACAGCAACCAACCGAAAGCAAGCCAACTCAAACGCACAATCACCACGTATTATGTCAGCAACCTCTCTCCGCCCCTAGCAACCCCCACAAAAAGAAACACCCATAATTATCAACTCCCCCATCCAGGCCCAAACACCTCCCCCTCCTTCACGCCCTTGTACGCGCACCCCCTCCAATCACACCCCTTCGTATGCACCTCCGTCCCCCACCACCTCAGCCTCTCCAACCATCCCCACTCGGGGTACACAACCACAAAAAACACCACTACCAGCCCAAACGCCAAACTCGCATCCAGCGCCGCAGATAGTGTCATGGTATATTTCCCCCACCACTCCTGCCTCCGCCGTTTCAGAAACCAGTTAAAAATCGCACACACGATCGTCCACGCGGAGAAATTGAGTCCCGTTGCAGGTGGGATCCAGGATAAGCTTCCGAATAGCACTGGGAAGGAGATAGATTTCAGCACCGAGTAGCGGTAGCGCCCGCGGTAATGCCAGAGCGCGAATATACATATTGGCGACACAGCGCCAAGGAGGAACGCCCACACCAATGGCTGATATAGTTCTCCTTTCCCAAAGAAGCGGGACGGGCCGACAACACCCCAAAGGATCGAGCCGTTGAAGTGGACGCGCGCGATGGGGCAGGTGAAGCCGTTCATTGCCTCGGGTGTGCAGATGCCGGGGATGTTGGAGAACATCCAATTCATTACGCCAATTTGGGTGAGGCAACCGACGATAGTGGCGACCATTTGCACGATAAATAGGACGCGGGGAGGGATTTTCATGTAGTGACCGAGTTTTAGGTCGGCAGCGAATTTTAGACCCTGCGTGGAGGTGATGTAGCCGTACATTACAAAGACCATGTTTGCGACTGGACGACCGGGGAAGATGGTTCCGCAGATGAGCTGGCAAACAAGGAAGAGGGAGGATTGGGTGTTTGTTATTGCCATGACGATGCCGATAGGGACGAAGAAAATGCCGCAGACGGAAAGGGCTAGGAGGAGGCCGGGCCAGGGGAGGTGGACGGGGTAGTATTCGACTACGAAGATGCCGACAGCGATCATGACGATGAAGGTTGCGAGGTACCAGCTTGTTGGGCATTCGGGGTATTTCTTCATTAGACGTGCGTGAACATCGTCGCCGTTGACAATGTCTTCCCATTCCCCGTCGCTGACGTTGGAGAGTCGCCGACCCTTATTGCGTCTTGTGTGCCGCCGTCGCGTAAGTGTTACGCCGTCGATGGAAACGTACCCGCCAGTGGAGGGCTCCTGCATGACCTTTTTCCACTGCCGCCATATGTCTTTGCCGTGCCAGCACACAGTATGTGTTACCAAGGCCGTCAGTGCCGCAAATTGCAAGCCGTATGAAAGCACATATCTATAGTGTCTCAGATAAATCCCCAGAGCTTGGAAAAAATTACTCACGTGATTGGCATAAACACCTTGCTGTAGTTCTTGTATGCTTCTTCATCGAACAAGAACTGTGGTGTCAGAATTCGCGAGACATTGTATTCTTTTGCGGTGTTATCATATACGTTGCTGGACAAGATGGGCATGTAAGAGCTGTAGAACGCATTCGCGTAGTCTGTTTTTCTAAGTGAGCATCCCCTCTAACCAAAACTTCGGATAAATTCATACACATGATCGGAGCGATAATCCACATCACGAGAATCAGCCCCCCCACCACATTAGCTGCAGCCCAAAAAGGTGTCATGAGGGGCGACCCAATGTACGATATTTGCGCCCAGTCAAAAGTTATGGGGAGCATGCCCAATCCCGACCGGACCCCGAACTGCAACCGTCAGTACCGAGCAGCGCGACGATCAGGCGGGATATATACCAAGTTTGAGACGACGACATTGTCGGGAGCAAACCATGTCACGGCATTAAAATAACTGAGCGCTGGCATCAAAAGCCCCGGAATAAAGTACCAGAAGAAGCCTCCTGTAAAGACATACATCTGTTGTCGTTGCAATCAGTTTCGAACGGCCTATATCAAATGATCTGATAACCTTCGGTCACGAGACAAAAGATCTGCGAACTTACAAAGAACCTCCATCGCGAGACTTTCCACCCATCCGCAGGTTTATTCTCCTCGCCATGCAACGTAGTAAACATTGCTGTTGACATCAATGTTCCTGGCCATATCATACTACTCGGCCGAACGAGCCACTGCCGTGTCAATCCCGCAAATGTGTAACCCAGGATCTGAGTCGACAGCGTTAATAGGATCTGGTAGATAATGCCGGGATCCTGATGATAAAAGTGTGTTTGCTCGACGATTACCTAGGGAGCAGCAATGCAACCCCCCGTCAGCCTGAATGCTGCGACATCACATTTCCGGCCACGAAACTTGAATCCCCACGATGATAACTCAAAAAACAAAGAAAGCCTTACATCGGTAGCGAAAGCGAAACCAAAGGAAACGTTGCTGCTTATATATACGCAAGCATGTTCTTTCCTATTCCACCGTCCCTGGCCTAACCATTGCCTTAACCGCTCGACTGTACTCTTCACTTTGACCATCTCATCGTCTTCCCCGTCGTCAAGGCGCTGCGGGAAAGCCCGGTCCCAGAGCTTTCCTAGTGGATGTGCAAGTAGCAACGCTATTACTGGTGTTATCGATATCGACGGGTATCGTAACGAAAAGAAGAGGTTCGTCGACGATCCAACCAATGTGAATAGCAGCGACAGAGTCCACATTCTCGGAGTGTTGATAGAAAGGCTCTCATCGTCCGTCGCTAACACCGACGCCCTTACCTCGAGATACGGCGAGTTATCCATTGGATCATTCTCATCCTCCGATTCCTCTTCGATATCCACCGCCGCATCTTCCCCACCTACATCCGCCTCTCCGTCAGCAGAATAACCATCCGCTACATCCTCATCGCTCAGTTTCCCACTGCCGGGTATGTTTCTTCGCCTTGTCTTATTTCCATCCGCCACCCAGCACTCATCCGCCGATGGGAGCAGCACATCACGCTCTCCCCCATCCATAGATGAGTCAGATTCAACATCTGAAACCGTTTCCGACGAAGCTCCCGATCCCTGGTAGCTGACAGGTAACGCACCGTAGCTACCCGTTCCCGCCGCCGGCGACGTACGTAACAGCGGAAAATAGGCCCCCTTCATATATGTATACCAGCGCGATAATGCCGCGCCTACACCGCCTTTGGAATCTGTCTCGGTGGAGTGGGAGGGAGGCCGCGATGGACGTCGCGGAGGCCGGAGTCGTCGGGCGTGTTGCTTGTGACGTTCGGAGGGCGAGCGATTGGCGCGGGTTAAGTAGCTGTCTGTGAATGAGGGGACGTTGTCAGACTGAGTGGGGTGGGAGGATAGTGGGCGGCTGTCGTTGTTTGTGGTGGTTGGCGGGGAAGGAAGCGAGGATAACTCTAGCTCTAGTGCCTGGTCTGATGGAGATGTGGTGTTCGCTTTACCCTGGTGACTAGGGTTACGATGGTGCGAAGAGAAGTTGCGAAAGAGCCCCGATGGTCTTTGTCTTCGCGGTAGATGCCGGGTGTTGAAGGCAGAAGGTGATGATGGAGATGCTGCATGGGGAGGAGGTGGAGACGTGGTGGAGCTCGACATGTCAGTCTCGGGGTACGTAAGTTGTACGAGTATTGGCTGGCTAGATTCCTTGCTGGCGCACTACTCGCGTTTCGATCGATCTGCAGCTTCGGGGGTGGTGTGGGATGGATTGGATGGAGGTGTGACAATGAGTGTTTAGCTGTCGCCGAACGTAACATCCTGTTAGTTGCGTCTCCCCTTTCCACGAGTAACGGTCGTGTCAGACGCGGATTCCCGGCAAACACCTTGCTCGCTCTCCTTGAGTTCCTCAAGACCTGAAGGCACGATGCAGCTCTGTCGACAGAACGAGAGAGAGGGTGAGCAACCCCTCTCTTCATGACAATGAAAACGTATGACATGACCGTCAAGTCTCAGTCTCTCCGTGCGCACCTAGCGTGGGGAAAGTTTAGTCGACGCCATCTGACCAATTAGTTAACGTTTTACCCCTGCAGGAACTCATGTACCTTCCTTATCAGATGAGATCATCTGTTAAGATTGATAACAGTTCTTACTCATGCATGCAAATTTATTTCCGCCGGCCTGCAGGCCGTTCCGAGCTGGCCCGAGGTGAGCCTGCATCTTTTCCCTTAGTTTTCAATATTATCCAGCCTATTATCCAGCCTACGACAATAAATAGTACCACGAGTATGAGCCACCCTCTCCGTATTTTCACTGAGGATAACGCGCAGTAAGTACTTTTTATTTAGCTACGATGGATGTAAAAAGCATCCCGGTGGTCCGTTGAACGGTTTCTCCAACCACGCCATGCAAGAATTTCCGCACGTAGCGGGAACGAACACTAAAATATCGGCAGTCGAAAAAGCCCAACAAGTCGAAGTACCAATTTGCGAAATTCTGCCAATCTCATAAACCAGCCCTCTCCAAACCACCAGCCCTTCTCCAAGCACCAGCGAGCGTCAAAACCTAGCCACGAGATCAAAATACTCCCTCCCTACCACTCACTCTTCGGGCCTTCGCATATAACTCCACCTCCATATTCTTCACTGCGACCTCCGACAGTTCTCACCGATCACAACGTAAATGAGAAACGATCTACAGCCAGTGGCTCCCCATCTCCACGCATATTTGCCAGCACCGCCTGGCGGAAGTGCCATCTTAGACAATGATCCGATACTCCCTTAGAACTACGAATACACTGTCCACGTAGAACAGTCCCATCGAGCTCGAGGTTGTCTTCACCGAAGTCAATGATTTTATAGCCGTCCTGCAGAGCATCAGCAGCTAGAAAGAGAAGAAGAGAGCCGCTGGGAGTAAGCCAGAGGAAGAATAGCATAGTGAGGAGTTAAGAGACATACATCGGGATTGATGGAAAACTGGTACTGCACGAATTGCTTGTGGATATGGGAACACATCAGAATCCCGTTTCGGACGGGGTCTATCGTATTGCCTATTATCCTGAAGTAGTGCTCGCGGGGGATAATATGCACCACATCGTATCCAGTCCACTCATCGAAGCGAGCGCCACGGTTGACTTTGCGTGTGAGTTGGCACCCGCGGTCGCGATTTCGCACATCGTAGTGGAAGTCATAGGAGTAGTCAGAGGGGGAGGAAGGGGGGGAGACGGTGCGGGGGTAGTAAGGTTCGTCGGTGACTTGGACGTTTCCTACAGCTATTAGCAAAGCCGCTACAAAGTCCTCCGAACTAGGCATGAGGATGTAGCTTACCGTGGATGATATACCGGCCAGACCTAGTCCTATCATCATCGCGACCTACATTTCCAAATCCCTCCCGCTCGACTGTGAACGGCTCACCGACTAGCAAGATGTTCTCCAGAATGCCGAGGAAAACTTTGTTAGTCAACCCGCCGTTGACGTGCAGTCCGCCGATGGAGTGTTCGGTATCAGAAGCTAGAAAGAGGTGGAGGTTGCGCATTGAACGGCGAGCAATGGCGGCGGCCGCTACGGGGTCGTACAACCACATTCTGTTTTTTTGGGATGGCAATTAATATCAAGTGTAGGCTCTGGGAGAAAGTCTGGATACGAACTAGGTATCTGGACACAAAAACTTCAGCATCGAAAAAGCTAAATTATTATTCATATAAGGACACGACATGTGTCTTTTTCGATTCTGATTGGTCGTAATTCTGTGGCTGAGTGGCTGATTGTGGCAAGTACCTACCACTTAAACTCAGATCCCAAATGACCTGTCCTTTTAATTCCAATGAGCATTTGGCTCTGATTACAAAGTGTCCTACACACAAAATGTAGACTATGTCCTCTTTCACCTCCCAGT
>Ga0307512_10001910_pt1 | contig 27823 bp, 17 predicted proteins | sample 14_EM_MG_FD_200267 | JGI IMG/M metagenome (GOLD analysis project Ga0307512, IMG submission 200267) | Populus trichocarpa ectomycorrhiza microbial communities from riparian zone in the Pacific Northwest, United States - 14_EM | ecosystem: Host-associated > Plants > Roots > Unclassified | place... | reverse complement strand
TGAAGACTTACAGAATAATGAGTCCCTGCGCTGGAGGTATGTTCCCGTCTATGCTTATCGCCTGTGAACGGACCACCGTCACGCACCGCCGCTAACGAGGATAACAGTCCCCAATGGTACTATCCTAGACGATTATTTGCTGATCAACGTATTTCGTCTCTATCGCCCGGATTTTCTGGATGAGGATGAAACTAACGATACTCGCATCTTACAAGGGGGAGAATGGGGCCGCGAACGTTGGTGGTACAAGCTCGCGCATGTCTGTCGACGGTGGCGGTCGCTCATACTTGGATCTGCATCCTACCTTAATCTTTCCCTCCTTTGCACGCATGGAACGCCTGTGGCCGACATGCTAGCACATTCATCTCCGCTTCCTCTCGTCATCGATTACCTTATCCGACGCCCCGACATCACTGCAGAAGACGAAGAGGGAATAATGCTGGCACTCCAGCACCGTCATCGTGTCCACCGCATCCGCCTCGAGATGACTATGGCTAGTCTGCAAAAGTCTATCAATTCTATAGACAAGGAGTTCCCGATGTTGAAATTTCTATATCTCGCACCTCGTACTGCTGCGGCCATGGATGGTGACCGCTTGACACTTCCCGAAACCTTCCAAGCACCGCAACTACACCACCTTGTGCTGACTAACTTTTCATTCGTACACAGATCTCCTTTACTCACGACTGCCTTCAGCCTTGTCGCACTTTCACTTTCAGAACACTACGGCTCCGCCTACATCCTTCCGGGTAAACTGCTCCAGCTACTTTCTCTCATGCTTCAACTAGAGGTCCTCGTTATCGCCTTCGACAACTCTGTTATCGTCGATCCTTCCGAAATGGCACATGTTACCCTCCCCAACCTTCGCTGGTTTGCATTCCAGGGTCTTGTCCCTTATCTGGAAGTACTTCTTCCTAGGATAACAACCCCTCTTGTTGAGAAGCTCACAATCACATTATCCAGTCGGCTCCCCATTTCTCTCCCATCTCTCCAACAGTTTATGGGTGCATCGGAGAAACTCATGGTTCGTAGTGCCCGGTTCACGTTTTTTGACGGGGGGGTCACCATGTTGGGATATCCGCATGAGGGTGCCAGGAAGTATACCATTCGCGTGGGAATTTCCTGCAGACCCTACACGCAACTGTTTTTCACGACGCAATTTTTCAATGCTCTTGATATGATCCGCTCTACGGTGGAATGTCTCACTGTCGCTCATAGTCTATCATCAGAGGTGCAGAGTGACCTTGACCTTTACCCTATTATGTGGCGTGATTTTCTTAGATTGTTTTGCAACGTGAAGACCCTTTTTGCAGACCATAAACTCATTGGGGTGCTCTCTCGTTCCTTACGACTGGACGATGGAGAGCCACGTTTGGATCGGTTACCTGAACTGAAAGAGCTCGAATATCTTGCCGACGGCGAGGCTAACGACCCATTCTTGGCGTTCGTCGATGCTGATTAGAAAACAGGCCGTCCCGTGAATCTGTTTCGTCGTCGAGCGCCTCGTTCTCCGACAGTCGTGCATTGTGGTGCGTAACAAGCCCTGCGACTAATGACTGGGGTTTTCTCAATGCGGTGCTTTTGAACAGGATTGCCGCATACAACTCACCAAAAAAAAAACTGTCGCCCTAAATTACTACACCATTCCTATAAGCCCTTAACACCATCAGGATCACGTCTATTTCTGTCGTTGAGGCCGTCCAAACGCCGAACACCTGTCACTTAAACGACACCCGCTAGCTCGCGTGCACATATATTCCTGTAGTTTTTCATTCTCATGTACCTCTTTCACATGTTCACCCTTGTCCCCATTTTGATTTGTTGGATCATAAATGAGAAGTACTGCCCCCAAGATGACGGTGTAACATATGCAAACGTCCTCGTCGCCGTCATTGATTTATCGGTATCGGTGACTGCATTATGTTGTGTCTAACAGATTTTCGGCCGCCGCTGCTTGTATAACTTCCAGCTCGTATTTGGCTGGAATCGTGGCCAAACCCAAACGTAAAATACAAATTGCCACTTACAGCACTGTGTGAGAGCAGGGGGGTGAACGGAAGTGCGCGTATCACGCCAAAGGTTTCCCCATCACGCAATACGTGTCATGGCCTAAACCGCTTGTTAGGCCGACGACGACAGCAACTGATTTCCACTGCTGACAATGCTTATTATCATATAGAATGCGATCATATTATTCATATTTGCTATTTGCAGTCCCCGCCCCCTAGCTGGAGCTTTTAACTAGGCCATGTAGCTATACGGAGGAAGTTAGAGTACTAGTCACTATATATATGGACGGGCCAGAACATCCCAGGATGGCCTGCGGCGCGTGCTGCGCGCCAGTTGAAGTCGCCGAGGAAGCCCTTGAGGAAATCATGAATTCGTGAAGCCGGACAAACCCCACATAGATCGCACATCATCATGATGGACATATACCGGAATAACTGGATGAGAGGGGCCGTGCCAGGCATGAGGAAAAAAACACAATAAGATGGACTGTTAGGAAAGAAATGCCGACGAGGCTGGAAGCAGCAACAGAAGAGAGAGAAAAAGAACTCGCTGAAAAGTGGAGCGAGTCACAGTCAAGTGAAGGACTTCATTCCAGTCCCGCAGCCGCGGTATCGGTATTACACCGGTAAATGGTAATCGGTAATCGGTTACACCTCCGTGTTTTCTCTACACCCTCGGACACCTTGGGTTTATAAGCTTCTCCACGCCTCAGCGCTCAACTTTTATCCCTACTGTATCCCTTGTCCGATACATCGCACCCGGGATACCGGACTAACCAGGCCCTCTCGGAATACGGTTACTACTGCGGATACTGAAAGCTGATTGGTGGATACGGCCAGGCCGTATCCCGCCAACTCGCGTGGGTCAACCCAGACAAGAATCCAGGTGCGGCTCTGGCGCAAAGAGTTGGCCGGAGTTATAACCGCACCCAACTCAACTCTAGGGAACTTGATGCAAGTGGGTCCGGGGTAGAGCCAACTTGAAACGGGAGATCGGGTAGGAGATGCAGCAGCAAGCACAGGGATTGAGCGATTTCTAGAAAACTAGAGAAAGATACACTCGAGTATCGCGGAGGGTTTATATCTAGGTCTTAGTGTAAAATAAGAGACATCCAAGGATCAAAGAATGAAAAGAAGCTCACTGCCTAACCTAGCCCTAACCTTGGCCCTAACACAAAGTCCTGCTTACCCGCGGATCTGGTCGTCTAATGGCCCGATGACTTGTCAATTTAAACACCAAACTTGACCAAACATAACCAAACATAGGCTGGCACCTCACTTCGCTCGGTATCTGGATCAACCGGACCTACTTTACGGTACCTCTGACTTACCATACTTCGTATTTTTCTTGGGCCTTGATTTTGTTTGTGTACAGTATACGGTAGACCTCTAATGCGGCCGTCATTCATTTTATATTCTGATCGAAGTACTATTTCCTCTCCCTTCAGGGCCGTGGAAATTCTCTAAGCAAGTCAAAGGGCCAACATCAACCTACCGCGTACTCTTTCCCACCGCCTCTCACTACCGCACTCGTACTTTTCCATTTTCTTGCCCTTGGCACGATCGACGTCTCCACTCTTCCGGGCTATCTATCATGTCATGTTCGATAATCTTCTCGTACTCGACTAAAAACCTTTCGGGGCTCAACCCCAACTTGCGTCAATCTATTCCAAGCAATCACCTGATATCAAACTCAATCACCTCGTGTCTGTGTGCGGATATAGAACACACCGATGGGGCAGTGCCCCGACCGTCGCTCTTACCCCCAACTCTCTACCCACTACACCCCGCTGTCTCGCCATTGTTTTGTCACCGATCACCAATCCTCCTCCCATAGGCCTCATCCTTTTCCCACTCGTGATATGACTGACCAGCCAGGATCGGCTCGTTTCCAAGCGCTTCTAGAGTCTGCCTTACAAGCATACGAGAAGAAGGCCGGCGTCACGTTAGCCGACTCCGAAGATTCGCTTGCTATCCGACTACAGTGTTGCCACTCCATCGATGACATTACTACCCTGTTACAAGACAAAACGCAAGCCTTCGATGATTTTCGACAGCGTGATAAAATCTTCAAGTCTATCAACGCTACTGTATCAATTTTAACCCCGATTTCTGCCCTCGTATCCGTCGCCGATGACGCAGGCCTAGTACGCCAAGAGGTTCTGAAGGTCTGCCTCCAATTTCTGATTCTTTTACAGAAATTATTCCCACATACGAAAGCAATACATTCTACCATCGGCATCCTACTAGCTGTATGTACGGTAAGTTCATACGTAGATATCCTTCTGACGTCTAGGTTAACAGGCGGCGGATGGCGTGATCACGAGTTGCGACGTACTCACCGAGATGCTCGAGTCGATTGAAACTTTCATCAATCGCCTCAGAATATATGCTGGGATGTCTCACTCCATGCCTGCAGTGGACGAGATTGTGGTCAAATTGATGGTGGAGCTAATCTCCACGCTTGCCCTGGTGGCCCGGAAACTCAAGAAGCGACGTTCACGTGAGTTCTTCCTCGCCAATATGCTACTTTACTCAGCGCGACGCAGTCAAATGGGTAAATAATTTTTTCGGGGTCAAGGATATCAACAAAGCACGTCAGAGGCTTGAACGCCTCCTACAAGAAGAGGATCGGGCTGTCGGTGCTCAGACTCTCAAGTCCGTCGAGGGTGAGTGAACGCCTTCTACTTGTAATCCGCCATGTATTGAATAGGTTTCCACTCCAAGACAACAAAGCGTCCACCGACGGTGTCCGGAATGTCCTTGGTGCGTTCAACCTTTTATTGGCGATAACGAGCAAGTCTCCGTGGCTGACGAGGTGCTAGACCGAGTGACAAGTGACATGGACGAGTCGAAACGTCAGCTATTCCCTGACATCAGAATTGCTGTTTGAAAGGCTGAGATTCTCTGGCAGGTGACAAGTTATTGCGTAATATTCAAAACTGGTTATCTCCCCCCGATCCTTGGAAGAATTTCAATACTGCGCACGAATCACGATACAGCGAGACTGGGGAGTGGTTTGTTAAGGGCAACACACTCTCAAAATGGAAGGTCTCTGGACCAAGTTCGCTCCTATGGGTCAACGGGAAACGTCAGTTCTCGCCAAGTGCTTCATTTTCGTAGAGACTGATATCCTCCCCCGTTCGTAGCGGGCGCTGGGAAGAGTATCCTTTGGTACATCAAACTTTCCATATTTTTGACCCAAGAACTAACACTTTCGTTAGTTCCGCAATCATCGAGGAGATCAAGACTATGCATAAATCTGGGCTCGCGTCTCTTGCCATATTTTACTACGATTTCAGGGAGGAAAGAAAGAAGCACGTCTCCGGGCTACTCTCATCGGTGTTATTCCAGCTGTGCTACCAGTCCGAATCCTACTTCGATATCTTGTCCGCTTTCTATTCGACGCACCGCAATGGTGCACAGAGTCCCGGCGACGACGAGCTTGTCCAGTGTCTCATGGACTTATTGAAACGCCCAGGACTACGACCAGTTTATCTGGTCATAGATGCCTTGGATGAATGTCCGAGCACATCTTCTCTGTCAAGCCCTCGCGAAAAGCTTTTATCACTTTTGGAGGACCTTGTCGAGGCACAGCTGCCAAACTTGCGGATCTGCGTCACGAGCCGACCCGAGGTCGACATCAAGGCTATCCTCGACCCGCTAGCATTCCGTTCCGTTTCCTTACATGACGAAGACGGACAAAAACAGGACATCATGAAATATATCGAGTCGATCGTTAACACGAATAAAAACATGCAAAATTGGAAGCCGGAGCATAAGCAGCTTGTGATTGATGTGCTGACAGAAAAAGCGGATGGGATGTAAGGCAGTTATACCTCATGTCTTTCGCCCATCTCACCCGTCCATCTGATAGGTTTAGATGGGTGCATTGCCAGCTCGCATACCTGGCCGACTGCTTCCCAGGGAATATTCAAGATATTCTGAACGAATTGCCGGCGACGCTTGATGAGACCTATGAACGCACTTTGCGTGAGATTAAAGAGACAAAGTGGGAATCTGCCAAACGACTCCTCTTCTGCGTCGCTGCTGCTTTCCGCCCGCTCCGAGTCGAGGAACTGGCGGAAATTCTCGCATTTGATTTCAAGTCTGGGGCAATTCCGAAATTTCATGAGGACTGGCGCCTGCAAAATCCGGTCGAAGCAATTCTATCCGCTTGCCCCACATTACTTTCCGTTGTCAACGTCGAAACGTATCACGAAACTTTCAGAGTCGTACAATTCTCTCACTTCACTGTGAAAGAATTCTTGGTGTCTAGCCGCTTTGCCGAAAAACACGACAATATTTCCCGCCGTTACCATATTTCTATTTCATCTGCTCACACGTTCGTCACCCAAGCATGTCTGGGTGTGCTATTGCACCTGGACAAATCCATCACCAGCCGAAACCTCATGCAATTTCCTCTCGCTGAATACGCAGGCCAGCACTGGGTCGAGCATGCCCGTTTTGAGGGTGTGTCGCAACACGTAGTGGAAGGGATGAAGCGGCTGTTTGACCGGACAAAACCTCATCTTTCCATCTGGCTCTGGATACATGATCCAACGGCGACTTACTGGGGCCAACGCGAACGAGCCGAAGGGCCGTCTCCACCTCATGGAACCCCATTACATTATGCAGCTTTTTGCGGTCTACATAACATTGCGGAGGTCTTGGCCATTGAGCACCCACCGGGTGTAAATTCTCCGAATTTCCATAACGCACTAACACCTTTGCATATGGCGTCGTTGAACGACCACGTGGGTCTCGCACAGATGCTATTAGAGCGCGGAGCCGACGTTTCAGCCCAGGCCGAGGGCGGGACAACTGCGCTGCATTCGGCATCCCGCAACGGCCACGTGGATCTCGCACGGATGCTCGTAAAGCACGGCGCCGATGTGTCAGCCCATGACAAGAATGGGCGCACTGCGCTGAATATGGTATCCTGCATTGGGCATGTAGATGTCGCACAGATGCTCATAGAGTGCGGCGCCGACGTGTCAGCCCAGGAGAACGAGTATGGGTGGACTTCACTGCATATGGCATTGGAGACGGGCCATGTGGATCTCGCACGAATGCTTGTAGAGCATGACGCCGATGTATCGGCCCAGAGGAAGGACGGGTGGGCTGCACTGCACTGGGCATCCCGCGACGGCCATGTGGGTCTCGCACAGATGCTCGTAGATCGCGGCGCCGATGTGTCAGCCCAGAGCGAGGACGGGTGGACTGCGCTGCAATTGGCATTAGACCTTGGCCGTGTGGACCTCGCAAGGATGCTCATACAGCGCGGAGCCGACTTGTCAGCCCGGAACAAGGACGGCTGGACCGCGCTGCATTTGGCATCCTGTACCGGCCGTGCGGATATCGCAAGGATGTTCGGGGACCGCGGCGCAGATATATCAGCCCAGAACAATGAGGGGTCTACAGCGCTGCATTTGGCATCCTGCAACGGCCATGTGGATTTCGCGCGGATACTCGCAGAGAGCTGCGCCGGCGTATCATCCCAGAAGAAGGACGGGTCGACCCCGCTGCATTTGGCAGCCCGCAACAGCCATGTGGATCTCACAAGGATGCTCCTGGAGTGTGGCGCCGACGTTTCAGCCCAGAACGAGAACGGGTCGACAGCACTGCATTTCGCATCGGAGAATGGCAGTGTGGACCTCACACGGATTCTCATAGAGCGCAGCGCTGACGTGTCAGCCCGGATGAAGATCGGGTGAACTCCGCTGCATTTGGCATCCCGCATCGGCCATGTGGATCTCGCAAGGATACTCGTAGAGTGCGGTGCTGACGTGGCAGCCCAGAATGAGGACGGGTGGACTGCGCTGCATCTTGCATCCCGCAATGGGCATATGGATCTCGCGCGGATGCTCGTAGAGCGCGGCGCCGACGTGTCAACCCAAAGGGACGACGGGTGGACCGCGCTGCATCTTGCATCCCGCAGCGGCCACGTGGATCTCGCACGGATGCTCGTGGAGTATGGTGCCGACGAGTCAGCCCAAACCAAGAACGGGTGGACTGCACTGCGTTTAGCACAGAAGAATGGCCAGTCTCCGAGTGTGGAGCACAGGGACTCCCCTTTCCAGCAACCACCACCTCCGCGGAAAAATCTTCGCCGAAGAACGTGGTAGCTAGAGTAGGAAATAGTCATCTTAGTATTCTCTCTCTCTCTCAATAAACGCTCCAAAAAGGAGACAGTACAGCTCATGCAGGCATGTCGAAAGCCCTGCCGAAAGCGGGGACATGCACAACTCCCAAACCGTGGCAAGTGGGAATTAATGTGTCGCAGACCAGAGAAACAACGGCGGCTATAGCAGCCAATAAACAGACAACTCAGTCAAATGAGAGGAATACTGGCCCGACCAGCAGCACAACCCCAGGTGAAGTAGTTGAAGCTGCTTCAGTCATAACGCACCCAGTCAGCAATGCCACCTCACAGACCTCCCAATACGCCACAATAGCAGTAATGTTAGCCAACATCATGCGCAATGGCAAACTCGACGAAAGCATTAAACTAGACATCCAAAGCATAATAAACCTTGCCAAAGAGGCAGATGCAAAAGCAGGAATAGGGTTTCCAGGATCCGGGGAGCTCCTTATGGTGAGTGCCATCCGCAAAGCTGTTCTCGAAGACCTACATGGCCCTTGGGCGCACGTTAATGGAATCCAAAAAAAAAAAACAATTGGCCATTCTGGCCTCGCGCGGATGCTCAGAGAGTGTGGCACCAGCATGGCACCGTAGGTAACCCCATAGATCATAACTACAACAAGATGCGTTAAGAGTTCATGCCAAGTTGAATTGCTAGAGGTTATTTACCACGCGTGTGTCCATTCCTTCCATGGGGATGGGAATCGTCTTTCCTTTCATTTCTGTGTCGTTTCGTTAAACGTGGATAATGGTGTAATGGAATTAAGACGAAAAAGAGAATGTCATTTTTATCGGCGATATTAGAAAGCCAGGTGCGACGAATTCGTTGGTGGCAGAGCACCTCGACGTGTAATCTATACATGCCTGATCAGCACCCGCCAGAACTCTGCAAATTGTGGGGGCAGAAATGGTGATAAGCCAGTCAACGCGTATCCACGAGCCTGTGTATAGCTCAGGATCGGGAGGGGGTCAGGTAGTAAGTATGTGATCACCATACCCGTGCATCGCCGCTTCTGATTCAAGGGGTTTATCGTGACCCATTCCGAATTCTTTAAACCCTTGAAAGAGCGCTCCAGCGGTAGGCCGAACATGCCACGACCGCGCTCGCGTAGTGAAGAGGAAGCGCTAGCACGTTGAGAACCTTCTCGTTGAGTTGTAGAGGTACTAGCCCCGCTGATCATGACACCTTCAAAGCTATCATTTCCGAGCTCGCTGGGGCGTCAGTTGACGGAAAGAGGGTCGAGCTACGGGTGACCGGTCCCAAACGACTTGGAGATAAGGGTCCTGTGGACATAGTGATAATAAAGGAACCTCTGGTTGTGATTGAGACCATCGTATCACCTTGAACTAACCGTCTTTCGCCTCCGGTACGATAAGCAGCGAGGTTGCTTGCTTGTTGCATCAAGAGCTTCGTCTCAACTGACAGTGATACGACATGCACTCGTACGTACATCAGGAAGGAACCGCCACCGTGGCTAAGGCAAAAGCTGGGTGCTGGTGACTACGAACGAGACACGTAGGTGCAAGCGTGATCGTATGATCGAGGAAAGAATAAGGAACACACATACGGGGGTGAGGGTGGGGGTGGGGGGAATACCACAACGACGGTAAACTAACATAGATCTACGACGATGGGGGCGTATTCATTTTCGTGAGATCTCCAATGAGTGAGACGATCGCAAGGGACTCTGGTGGTGACGAAGCCAGGAGCCGCGGGTTAGCAGTTCATAAATAAAGAACATTTGAGTGAAAAATTGGGCACAGGAACCATGTCCGAGGTACAACACCATCGACATACAAAGTCCAGCCCCTGGATTCGCCTCTTCCTCTATCGCCGATCCGGGCGTATTTTCTGCTTAGTCAAGGTTACGGGACTTCCTGCATTTTGGCGATCGCTAATGAACTTGGAGAATGGGTCGCTATCTTCGCAGCGAGTGGAATATCGGAGTTCTTTCAGTTTTGGTAATAGTTCCAAGGGCGATTCTCCACCGTCGGACGGTAGAGAACTAGAGAGCTCCCCGACAAGGCCACTTGGCACAAGCAGGGTCTTCACGTTGCTGAACGACCCCAATAGTTCGCGCCAGTGAGCGTCGTCGGCCTCATCTCCCCAGTCCGATGACACAGAGTCCCTCTCGTACTCGAGAGAAAGATGCTCCACCGCAGAGAATGTCGTCTTGAGTCCGCTGAATATTTTCGCTGCGGACTCTACCTGGAGGTCGAAGTATCGCGTGCAAACTTCCAAGTAAAAAGCATACATCTTGGCCCCTTCTCGGGGATATGCCGTCAGCGAAACGTATTTCTCATGGAACATAAGGTTGGCGCTGCTGAACCTGACGTTTGGCGTTGCTCCCATTGACTGCAGGAGGTGTGGGACGGAAAAGTTGAACTGGATGAAGAACCATATTTGGAGCTTTTCGAGGCGAGGGGTGGAGAGATGAGGAAGAAGCGCCTCTAAATAAGCGCTATTGCCCCCGAATCCGAACCAGCGAAGGTTGGGAAGTGAGACAGATGTCGTGATCGGCGCTTTTAATAATTTTTTTCCAGCGTCGTTGCTGGGAATAGGGGAGTGAAAGCTGATCCCGAGAGTCTCGAGTTGAGGCATGCATGACAGCCGTTCAAGCAGATCATTCGGACGGAAGTAGGCGGATGTCGAAATCTCTTCGAGCGAAAGTGTGATGAGGCCAACGGAAGTCGTGAGTGATGGGAATGTCATCGAAATGGCAAAGCTCCGCAGTAGGAGGTGGCGTAGACGTGGCGCTCGAAATGTTCCGGGGAGCGTCGAGCTAGTATCTTCCTTTGTCGGAGGTGACATGTATAGGTACTCCAGCATCGGAAATTCTTTATCCATGGCAGTAGTGAGCTTCTGCAGACTTTGAATAGGCATCAAAAGGCGGATGCGTCGCACGCGATGGCGTTGCTGGAGTGCGAGTAGTATCCTGTCTTCATCCGCTGGTGTGACCTCGTGATCCTTGATAATGTGATCGATGACTATGGGGAGGGGAGGCGAATGGAGTAGCATTGTGGCTACGGGCGTGCGACATGTACAAACGAGACACAGACCCAGGTGGGACGGCGACGCGAGAATGATGGATCGCCATCTCCGACAGACGTGTACGAGGTTGTACCACCAACGCTCGCGGCTCCATTCTCCTCCCCGTAAGATACGAGAATCGTCGGTCTCATCTTCATCTAGAATTGCCGGTCGATAGAGGCGAAATATGTGGAGAAGCGAATCATCGTCGAGGACGTGGATAGACACGCGGCGGCAGCGGTGTGATCTGTTGCCCGCCATGCTGTATGATTCGTAATGATATCGATGTTGATAAGACAGCGCGGCGCGAATGGGGAACATACCTTGATTGTTGGGGCTCATGACGAGGCGCACTTCGGCCAAACCTTCTAAGAACTGAAGGAAAGACGGCAGTAGAGAAACAATGGGCCATTCTAGAAAATTTTTGATGATGGAATGGTCGATGCTAAGGATTGGTTGGCCTCGTGCTGCACCTTGCCTCGTGTACGTGTGGCATTGATGTTGACATGGGAGGCGCCCAACTGCGCCCTGAACCACAGCAGCCAACCCAACTCAACTTCCTCACCACCCTCCATTGTTCTACTTTCTCAGAGCCTTCGTGATCGAGTGTATTGGTCGTTAGAAAGGCCCGGGAAGGTTCAAGGAAGCAAGAAAGTGATGATGATGTTAATTCAACGACGTGACGGCCTCCGGTCTTACGCGCCACGTCACGGTCCGCGACTCCGCGGTAACAATTAATAACAAATTGTCTCAGATTTTCCCACCCCTCGGCCGATAAACAACAAGGGCCGAGAAAGTCCCGCAGCGGCGTGACCCTTATACTCTTTATACCTGAGTGGCTGCATAGGCCACGCCGATCGCAGTGAGGTGAATCACCCTCATGAATTTCTGCGCGCGATTCTTCCGGGTGTGAACGCTCCAAGTAGTAGGCCGTACTTGGCTAACGCAACTAGGACTTTCCGAGGCGAGTGTGGGTGATGGGTCGGGAAGGAAGCAGATGCATGGGTGCGGACGGAAGGAGCGGGTACGGGTCTTGATGAGGATTGTCTGGAAAGCAGTAGTCACAGTGGAACGGCGGGTCTGGTCAGCAGAATAATCACGAGGTACGGCTGGCGCGGTTGCCAAAACCGGTTGCTGCGGTTGTGCACCGATAGGGGTCACTCTCCTCTTGCTCGCTACCCCCGCTCACAAGTACGTCTGTCAACGTCACTGGCCTCATCGACGAAATAGCTCATAAATTTTCACACATAGCTACGCACAAAGGTCTGTCCCATGTCTGGGGTTTATTCCCCAGTGGCCGGTATCCTGACCTGATCCTTATTTCCCAGTATGTTTAGGTCATCGACAACTATTCACAGCCCCTGTGAAGACTTAATGGTGGTGTGCTCCGTACATAGCCAGGAAGAGTCCAACGACGCCCAAGATTCTGGTAAGTATTTTTCCATCCATCTAAGATAACTGTTGAATGACGTGGCGTAGGGAGAGTGCCAGTGACTATTGACACGCTTCCCGATGATGCCCTCTTGATTATATTCAGTCAATACCGATACCACCATTATAACGTTCTTTTGGCGAAAGGGAAAAGGTTAGTAGATGTATGTCGAAGATGGAGGCATGTCATCTTTGGATCACACCGGTATCTGGGCTTACAACTCGTCTTCAATTCGAAAACGACCACGAGGGCCACACTGGATATCTGGCCACCATGTCCTATCATCGTGAAGTCTTGGTGCCCAGGTGTGGAATATAAGGAGGGTGAAGAAAATATCATTGCTGGACTCGAACGCAGTGATCGGGTAATCGATGTCCAACTCAAAAGACTGACACGCCCTGCGTTTCAAAAGTTCGCTGCGGTGATGACGGTGCCATTCCCGGCCCTGAAAGAGCTCCGTCTCTGGGCCTTGTCGTTCGATGACAATGGGCCGTTCCTCCCCGCGACATTCTTAGGAGAATCTGCGCCATGTCTCGAATTGTTCAGCTTGGAGGGCATCGCATTTCGGGCAATACGCAATCTCCTTTTGTCTGCCCACCACCTTCGCGACCTTTTCCTCACGGATATCCCGGTCAATTGCTACATTCCACCCCAAGCTATAGTCGCTTGTTTGTCTGCATCTCCCCATCTTGATTATGCTGCCATAGGTTTCTGACCCAACAGACCCCATGATCCCGGCCAAACTTCTCGACCTCCAACAACGCGCGCTGTCCTTCCTGCTCTCACTTATTTTGACTTTGAAGGCGATCTCGAGTACATGGAAGACCTTGTTTCCAGAATTGATGCACCCAAACTGAGAGTCCTCAAGATACAACTCCTTGATGAAGCGGTCCCCGAATTCCCACAATTGCGTCAGTTCATAGCTCTCACGGAATGCTTCTCCTCGTCTAGTGGATACGCGTTCAGGCAACGACGGACGGACTGGTTTCTTTCTCTCTACCCTTTTTGAAGCTTGAACTCCCAACCTATCTCGACTTCGGAATGACACGTAATACATGTGGAATGAAATCCTCCTTTGATGTGACAGCCTGATGTGCGAAAAGGAGTAAATGTTGTACTTTAACCAGGACAGTATCCTAACGTGTTGTGTTTAGTCCGCATCTGTTGGATAGAAAAAGAATGACATGTTAAAATATCTTACTACCAACGAGTATTTAGTGCGTCAACTGCATATATCAGATACGCCCTAAATATCAGCTCCGCAGATACTGAAGACCGAGCATACCCAAACAGCCGGCAGAAGACAAGTTGTTCAGGAGTGTAACAGTCCGTTCGGTTGCTCCGCCAGGAACACTGGAGGCGGTGGCAATGGTTGGGATGAGCAGAATAAGGGAGAAATCCAATGCCTACAGACCAGTGACGAAAGAGGAGACCTGATGTTATCTGACACTTCAAACGCTCACCTCCTAGCATCGTTTCCCCAGCCCTCAAACCTGACTCCGACGAGTCCTACCGCACCAATAAGCCCGAGCAGCCTCTAGTTCGTGACTTTGGGTTGTTTGGAGCCGAGTCAGTGGATCGAATGACACAAGAAGGGGTTCAGGGACGGCGTACTTCAACTGCCGAAATAAGTTTGGATGGGTCGACGGGAAATTGTGGGGCGCCAACGGTGGCGCATACTTGCCGCGCAGCGTAGTCGCTATTTGACATTCGACACCAAATATCAATTCTGTTGGGCAAAACGGTTCGTGCCAATTTCTGAAGAAACAGAAACCGACCATCTCCGAAACTCACAAAACCGGCGAATCCCCTTATCTCCGATCGCCTTGCCGGGCCGGTCGGGTGAGGGTCCTCGGTCTTCTCGGTGTCCTGGCCATGTCCACAACAACCCACTGACGGATCCAGTACTAGTGTAGGTCGTGATGTGAAACTCGACATGGCCCCCGACGGCTTTCTCTTAGAAAGATTCAATTTCTACGTGGATGCAACTGAAAGGCTAGACGCTCGTGCGTGTGAGCCGGACGGAGCTACAATTCACCATTCCGCCTGACTCGGACTCGGAACCTACGACTTCTCTACATGGGAAAAACTCCAGTTCAGGACATGCTGATCATCTGGTCAACTTTTCCCATACACATATGGCACAATTACCACCCGGCTCGAGCCTCGTGAATAGACAATCCTGATGGTACAATAACATTGTCGCGGCGCTCACGCATCGCGATCGCATATTGCATATGCAAAATCCATCTGTGGTATCCGAAGTCCGCACGCAATTGGATATATTTTCGGGAGCAGCAGAGGGTACGTTCCCAACTCAGTCCTTGTTCTCACTGGCACCCACCTTAGCCTCGCACAGTGGAAACCGTCGTCCGCACGCCTTCGCTAGTCACACGGGACCGTCGTCCATGCTCCTTCTTGTCTCTCCGCCCCGCTTCTTGCTCTCCTATTCTCTCACACTTTCTCGCTTGCCTTTTCTCTTCTCTGCGTCTCCGTATACCTTGCCCTTGGGTTAATATCTTACTTACCGCAGCCACCTCACCTACGCTGCGTAGCAGAACTCTATCAATTTGTAAGGCACGAAAGGGCGGCTTTTACAGAACGAAAGCCCAGTTGAAGTCACGCGAGGCACTTATTTGTTCATCATGCCCTGAGGTGGCTCGTTACGTGTATTCGCCCGGTCATCGGGGTACCCAATTGCTACAGATGCACGTTTGGAGCGCCAAGTTAGTTCGGCACCTTACTAACCAGCGTAGACATACGGTATCAAATGATCCGCCGCATGATGCAGTTTCAATCGCGAAGCCTTGGTGCTTTCCCCCAGAGGGCCACTGATATTCAGGGGAAAAACAAGTGACGCTTCATCAATGTGGCTTTTTACATATGGGGATGGAGAACGGACGCAGTGACGCTCCGTGCCGTGCCGTCCTCCAGTATTAAGAGACGGCCAGGATGCGCCCAGATGTAGGTTGAGTGCACGTGCGACGATGACGTGCTTACCAGGATTGATAGTGTCATCCGGACGCACCTACTAGTAGGGTGCGCAGTGCGCACATCAAACAAGGATTATATGACGCAAGCAGGTTGTGCATGGGATAGAAAGACTCTCGATACGATCGGTGGATAGGCCATATGAAAAACCCTGAACCCAAGATACCCGATTTGTTACACAGGAGTGCCCAGCTAGTCACCCCGTTAATAAAGAAGAGCTGGGTATCTGGCACGGCATGACAAGCCCAGTTTACATCAGCGGCCGGACGACGAAGTTGCGCCGCCGATACGAGCGAGGCTTACTGCGGTGCCAAGTTTGAAAGCTGTGATGCTGAGAGGACCAGTTTGGGATTAGTATTTCCAGCGTGAACGACATTTTCTCTCGGCGGATGGATTCGCTTGTCCAAGAGATACAGTGAGTTACTATAAGTGACGCACAGGCGCCTTTGGGAAGCAATAAAAGTCATTTGGCGTTAGATGGCACCACGGAGGCATCAACCATGGGAAGGAGTCGTGATTGCCCCAAAGAGGTTGACACGCGTGACATGGCACCACATGATCCCTGATCCACGAGGTGCACGTGCGATTCATAAATCGTGACGCAGCCGCCACAGGCCCCAAGTGAGCTTATGGAGAAAAGCGTACTGTACAATACGCCATGTGCTATGATGATTGGCCGATGCGCAGCGAATTGCATGGGCCATTTGACATCTATTGTACGGGCTGGGACCGCTGGGCGGAGTCGCTGATAAATTTCATCGGGGCGGTCTAAGCGGCATCTTCGGCAAAATCCGCAGCCGCGGCGGCACACAGCCTCGCAATCAGCGCTCCACATAACTGCGCATGATGGGTTCGCCCAACAAAAGCTCTTCCACCACCACGATCCTACCCTCCCAACACACTCCTCCCTACATCCGCAGTTCCTTATAGATCCTTTTCTTGTCCCTTTCATCATGAGTAGTGAGTCACTTGCTGCGTCCTCACTTGGGCCCCAACTCATGCACGAATCCCCTTCCTCCTCGCTCGCTCAGTCGGACGGACTTCGGCCTTCACCAATGCTTCGATTCGCATCCTAACCGCAGCTATACTCATCGGGTTTTTACCCGGTGTCTCAGCGTCTTGCTGGATCGACTCGTACGTCGTGACCGTAATACACTCGTCCTCTTTCCACTCACCTTACGCTCTCTTCTCCCTACTAGTAGAAGTGGTGTCGAATACTGTGACGGACTAAGCCCCGCAGCACGTGCCGGAATCGGTCTTGCATTCTGTAATTACCTCCTCCCTTTCTCCCCGACGATGCCTGCGCTGACTATGAAGCTCCACCCGTGTTGTTAACCCTGCAGTCTTCCTCTTCCTCGCCGTCCTATTCGGCTTGTTGGGTTATCGCAGGCGCCGGAATGCTCGGGCAAACCTAGTTTACGTTCAGCAGCCTCGCCCGGGCGACGGCAGCGCATTCGGGAGCCCGTATGGAGGGCCGCAATACCCGCCTCAGGCTCACTACGACCCCAGCACGGGCTTTGCTCCGGTGCGATTTCCACGCCCTCTTCTTATCTTCACCTTTTTCTTACCACTGCCATCGACGCTCTCTACTGTATCATAGCCCGGCGCTTCACCACCGCAGTACTACCCGCCCCCACCCGGCGCGCCCCCATTCTCGCCACAGCATAAAGTGTGAAACTTGTGGCTGTCTGACGCTTTTGATGGTTGTGACGTCTCCCCCTCAAACTTTGGAGTTGGCACCTCTCTCTCCTCTAACTCCTTCTAGCCACAGGCTGTTGTATTCCATGCGGATTTGTACCCTGCCTAGTTACATTTCAAATTTCTTGCATCCTTCTCGTCTTTTGTGTAAGTTGTGCGCCCCGGCCACTGCCACGAACATTTGCTTTTGTACTTAGCCTCGCCGGGTACCGACTGCGGACCTATTGATGCAACCTTGAATAAGGGTTCCATATCAAAGATCATTGCATTCGCCAGGCTAGCCAGCCCACGGGCACCGCGCTCTATCCCTATCCGCGGCCCATCGCCTTCATTATATTTAGCACTCAGATGTCCCGTCTGCGTATCAGAATCTCGACCTCGACGGGTAACCAAGGCATCCAGCTTGCCGACCTTCTGGGATCAGGAGCCGATGGCTCTGGATCATGAAAGGATACGTACCACCAGTGGGGGAAAAAGTCCTGGGGAGACCTACGGACTCAGCCTTGGGACGAACTTGAAGCTCGCTCGTCAAAGAGGTTGGTGAGCCAATGAGTGGTCGACGTTGAAGATCATCAGGCACGCCATGACCGGGCGTAGTGAGTGACCACCCACACAAGTGATTCGTTGCCGGTTTGATGAACAGGCGAGCATGGTAACTTTGCCCGGGCCGTTATCATAGGCGATAGTGATATGATATTTATTTGCGCGTTTGTGGCGCTTTGTTCATGTTTGGCCCTTATCTGTTTCTGTTTTGGGTATCCCAACGGGACCCAACCAACTCGGCAACTCCGTCAAGCCTTCTTCTACGACCAAATTTCAGTATTATTAACCATCACTCCCCTTAAGAGACCTGCCATTTACGTAGCATCGATATTTCCCTGCGGCGGAAACCATAGGCAGAGTTGATTTTTTAAGTCAGGATCCTCCCAATAGAATGGGGTGCGAGTCTTTCAGGACATTGGGATCCGCTCATCTTCCCTTCACCTTCCTCTCTTCTTGCATCTACCTGGAGGCTTCTTCGTTTTATTAACTCGGACGTAAGGGGCTCTTCGGAAGTTCGGAGTTCTCTGTGACAACCGCACACTTCCCATCGATTTGATGTGGTCAAGGAAAAGTAACAGAGGTGGGGGAGCGATTTGTGTGGTAAGTGCTATATCACCACGTGGTAATTGACCTGTTGGTCATGAGCAGGTCTCTTCATTGATGATGTAGCTAACCCATCCACCGAGCTTTTATGCAGTAATGTCTCCCGCGTCTACGGTGCTGATTTTGTCGCTTGCTGCCCTTTCGATTGTGCTGCAGGCTACCCCCCGCTGTAGCACTAGCTTACACTGGAGGGCCATTGGTAACCCACGTCAAGTAGATCACCCTGTCCAGTCATCACTACAAAAAAGGTATAACCATCCATGCCCAGTCGTGAACGAAGTTCACCCAACGCTCCAATGTCACTCCCTTCTTTCGCCCACGGTTTCTTCACGGCATCCCTCGCTGTCCCCTCGTAATATGGCCACGCTTTACGAGTGCCCTTCAGATGATAACGTCAACTCATAGAATTTGATAGAAAGCATCCACCAGATCTCGTCCATCCTTGTCTGCCATCGCCCACATCGTCCTGACAACACTTCTGAGATCCACAATACTGCGCCGCAGGCGTAAGGTGGAGTGCCTCGTTCGCAATGCTCCCATCTGTGATCCCCGCCGTGTGACAAGATGACAGGAAGGCAAATTCGACAGTGGCGAGTCAAGATCGCACAATATCCAACAAAGTAACGCTGCAGCATGAAATGGCCCCCCCTATTCCAGCGTTCCGTGGTGAATGAAGCGGGAAAACCGGTGGTCCCTGAGGCCTTCGACCACGGTAGACAGCGTCACCTTTACTGAGGTGAGACACCCAATTCCTCAGACCCCAGTCTAGGATAACGCGTTGAAGAGTTTTCGAGTGGGCCCATTTGACCCGCAACCACGACGCCAGCGTGATCCCAATTGAAGGGTTACTAGTATTGGTCCACGTGTTTGATGCCTCACAGCCAAGCGCCCATATTCCTAATGTGGCTTTGATTGCTCTTGCATCGCAGGTGGAAAGTCCACACTGCTAGTGAGTTCCTGGAAGGTCAGGTACAAAGCGGGTCCGCGTTGCCGAGAAGGCGCAAAGGAGAGATAAGGGGAAGGGAAAGGAGAGGGGGGGCTCTGCGCGAGCCGCTCAAGGGATTCTGAGGCTGGATGTGGCGATGCAGACTGTGATGGGCACTCGTGGGGCGAGTCGTGGCTACAGTGTGTCCATCAACGTGGCTGACTCTTAGTCGGCTGTGTTCGTGGGTCTCGCTGTTTCTCAGTTACAACGACCTTCATCGGCGCTGGAACGTATTCCATCACCTCCCTGATGACCCACTGCGATACCTACCGTGAACAGCTCGCGAACACGTACCCTCTGTTTGGGCTTGCCCTGTGGGAGCCAACTTTTGTGGATCTTGGTGACGTCGGTTATATGCGCCAAGGAAAATTCCATCGTCTTTTCAATGCTTTGCTCCCTGCGGACCACCCATCCCATCACGGAATCCCTCTTCTAGAACATCATGAGCCACTTATTCCCAATGTCCCAGATCATATCGATAGAGGCACCCTCAAGCCTGATCATTACTGTTCGATCGGTGTGACTAAGGAGGTTGAAAGTGAAGACGTCCGTGCCACTAGGTAATTTTCAATAATGTGGATCTGCATCGTCTCACCATCCTTGTTGATCTTTTTGCAGGCCACCAGACTTTCCGCAAGTATCGTTTTTCTGCACAGGGACACGAGGGGGCGCTGTGTTATCTCTTCCAGTAGATGCTCAACGTCAGGATACTCGTGCGCGGGGTAACTTTGGCAGCTGGATGATCAAGCATATCGATTCCTGGTTCACCTTCGCTCGGAGGCTCGGACTTGGGATAGAACGCATGGAAGAAATCATCTTGGTTACCGGATTGCATCGTACGAGGTCGTGGGCTAACGTTGCGTTCTTTGAGGGACAGACAAATGGACAGGCATCATTGGGGGTTAATGTGATCCATGGTCCTGACATGAGCATCTATTGGCAGTGCTCACTCGGAAGTGTTCAAGGAGGAGTGCGAAGCTGGGGGCCTGAAGGGCAGGTATGTCAGTTCACAGAGACTCTGATAGCATTGTCAATTTATTGTGGCATCCAATTGTCCTTTTTTCAGAACCTACCGGAAAATCAATGCTTGTTTATACGAGGTTTCCGTGTTACTCGTGTCCTCGGGATATTTCATCGGCAGCTCAGAGGAGCAGCTGGACCCAATCCAATGCTGGACTTAGAACCCAGTGATGATGAGTCTGACAAGGCACTTACGTTGATCAGCAAGGCGGAAACGGTAAAATGCTCACATTAACACTCATAATCATTTACTCAACTTCCAAAGGACTGTGATTTTCTTCAAATGTTATTCGAGTATGTTGTTGAGGTGAGCAGTGACTGTCTCCATTTACTAGGCATTTAGTATTTATACAGTCCTGACTTGTTACATAGCGAGCACCCGACAACGACATGGTCCTCATCCATGATGACGACCTAGCACGGATTGGGGAATTCCGCCATGACAAAGTAAATAGACACCCCTCTCTCAATTTATTCTCTGATATGCACCATCACAGGAAATCCTTCAACGAGATGCACTGACGACTCATCTCCGAACGTCCCAACCGGAGATAAAGCAGATTCTATGTGGTGAGTGCCTACCTATATCACGGGTTTCCCAACCCTCAAACCAAGCACCACAAAAGATACCCCGACAAACACCGGTAACGACACCGGTACAGTCCGTACAGAAACCATTAAAGTGGCGATCTTCACAAAAGAGTTTCAAGAATGGGGTGAGCCAGGTCCTCCACCTCACCAATTGCAAGTGCAGGATTTCGGGGGGCTCTCCCATATGTTGTACTTTGGTTACTTGGGCCAGACATTCGGAGCCCTCTCAGCAAAGCGACATATCTGCCACAATATATTGTGTTATGTCGAAGACAAGGAAGACACGGTCGTTAGCCAAGAGTTGCTGCAGCCCGATTACTCCTACCCCGGGCTTCCTTACACCTTCTCCGTCCCGCATGACCTCTACCCGTATCAGCGGTGCAATGCAGTCGCAGCGGACCACTCTCGCCGAATCGTCCTGGATTGCGAAATCGCGGAGAATATGCTGCGCGTCGTACCGCAAAGTTTATTCGTGCCATATGTCGGACTTCGCTCTGAAGTGGGGCTTCAGAGCGCCTCTCTTCTCCCACCCATCTTCTTTTTCCGACTAGATCATTCAGTTGGACTGCCGCTCGAAACAGCCAAGTTTACCGAGTCTCAAAACCCATTGTTACTCTTTGATGACTGGTGCCCGATGGAGGGCAGCAAAGCTTCGATCAAATTGAGGATTGCCGTAAGATGTCCGCTGACCATCCAACATCGTCATTTTTCTCACCTTTCCCCATTTGTTGCAGTGGAACGGCTATAGGCCGTGGCAGACCCAGATCATGCTTCGAAATCGCAGAAAGGAACCAATCACGCTCCTGCAGTTGGTACGGCTCGTTGCAAGCGGCGTGGATCGATTTTTACGGGTGCGCTCGCCTCATTCCTCCGATGTTTTGCGATCGTCTGAACTCCCGATTAGCAGGATCACGGGCCTATCATAGATCCCACCTTTCTGGAGTGGAGAATTGGCGAAAGCCCCTACATTTCTCCTGATCGTATCATGTTAGTTGGTGTAGTAGCAGTCTCGTCGGGCAGCATCATGCCGATTATGCGGCTCACAGATTGCTAGCAGTATTTTTTTTGTTTCCATCTCCGATCATGTTTTCCCCTTATATCTCACAGCTGTGCTACTTGTTAGCTTCTGTATTTTCTATTCTTTGTGCCACTTATTCCATCAGGAAGATCCTAAACAGCAAACTATACATTCATGGTTGTTTGTTGGCTGAGTAGTGATTTGCACGACCTGTCTCAAAGCCCTGAAGCCCATGCATGTAGAAGAGGTTCATCTGGCTGCGCCACGAGAAGCAGTGAAGGCTTTTCTGTCGTTTGTTGGTCGGGCTTACAAACTCGATGGGTGCAGCTAATGTCAGAGTATGATGCCATTTTCTGATGGAATTGGGCCCATCTTGTGGAGACGAAGGGAAGCAAAGGACAGATGTCGGACATCACCAAACTCAGGATTGCTCAGGTATGTAACTTCAGTCTTCGGACCTCCATGATAACTGGACGGCCGACAAGCTCATAAAGACCTATGAGTATGGAACGCAGGGGGTACTGATGTTGTTTTGCTTCGAGTCTGTGCTGTGTTTGAGCGTTCACCGGTTAACGTTCACCAGTCAATCACCTAGCTCAATTGCACGATCGTAGAAGTCATCGGCTGTCGTAATAACGGAAGGAGAAAAATCACGGAGAATGATGAGGAAGTTGAAACACTACTTGGAATGGTTAATGATTGTTACTAGTACGCACGCAGCCGCACCGCGGAGAGTGTCGAATAATCGTGACATTATGAGTTTATGGAAACCCAGCAAGGGTCGGATCTGCGTAATGACTCTGGTGCGCTCCATCAATAGGTTTCGTTATTTCACCATGACACGGCCGAAAGGGTCCACCCATTCGTCATCTTTGACCTCAGCAGTAATCTCTGCGAGGGCTGTACACCGTACTCAAGTGTTTTCCGCCTCAGAAGCCCGCCATGTTTTCCTTCATCACCTGGTCCAACTCATGCAACTTGGCATTGAACAGGATCGGCCTCGTACACCCTTCCTGCAGCGAACGTTCCATCTCGAGGTTCTCTGCTTGTCAAGAACGATCTCGGGCACCTTACCCAACACGACTAACGCCACAGGAGTCAGGACAGCGAGCGGATGGGTGAAATATGTCGCCTTCGGAGGTAAGAGGACCAATTGAGAAGGGTGACAATCGTCTCTATGATGGAGGGATTTTTCTGAGTAGGTCCGGAGGTAAATTTTAAGCGAAGAGAGCAGGGGCTGGTAGAGATGAGATGTGTGCGATGCGGGCCTGCAATGTAACCAGAGAAAGAGAAATGAGCTATGATCACGTGCAGGGCACGTGACCAGTTTTCGGTTGACTTGTCGCCCCTCGCGTAATTGCGCGATTCTCATCGCACACATTCTCTCTTCTTCCAGCATTTTCAACTTTCGTGAAGAGATGAGCGTTCCACTACGCACCCTGCCCTACACACTTGCTTGCAACTTAGCACTTTTCGAGACCTTCGCTATTATCTAGCGAAATGCGCGTTTCGATCACCCGGGACCCACGGGCCACGTAGCGCCCTTACTTAGCTCTCCACAACTTATCCACTCACGAATTCCTACCATTCATCCAGTCGGATGAACCTCGGTCTTGACTACAACTGCGATTCATACTCTTACAGTCACCCTGCTCATCGGCGTTTTACCGCGGGTTACAAGTGCCGCACGACTTGATGGATCATGGATCGACTCGTACGTCGTGATGCATCCCTATCTTTCTTCACACCAGTCTAACTCTGTCCCTTCCTCCTACCTCCTTCAGAAAGGCGTCGAATATTGCGACGGACTCGGTGCCTCCGCAAATCCGGGAATCGGCTTTGCACTTTGCATTCTGCAGTAATCCTCTTGGCACCTCGTCATATGGCATTGCGCTGACTACTGGTCCCCACTCAAACCGTCCAGCCTTCTCCTTTCTCGCGCTGTGACCGCCTGTTTTGGTATTGCACTTGCGGCGCCACACAGCACATCTAGTAATATCGTCCGGATACTACTGTAGTGACACGCGGGGGCCCATATGGTCAGCTACCCTCCGTGCTCTAATAAAACCCCAGGTGCACAATGGCGTCTACACCCCGTACGGTGTGAGCCTCGCACGAAGTTCCTGCTGGTGCGATTGCAACTGTCCCCTTCCTTACCATTATCTCGAATTGACGCCGTCGACTCTCTTTATTATAACCTGCAGGTTCACTACGCCAGTACTACGTACTGCCACCAGGTAGACCTCCATCGTCACCGGAGAAGTGAAACAATGCCAGTACTTGTGGCTGTACATGCTCCGGATGGGTATACAAGCTTTGGAGTTTGCACTTATACCCACTTTTTATCCCCTTGTTCAAGCCACAAGCTGTTGTATGCCATGCGGATCCTGTACTCTGCCTAAATCTCGTTCAACTTGCTCGTTTTGTGTTGCGTAAGCATGGGCCACTGCTAGGACCATTTGCCTCGGTGCTTAATATTCGAGTCCTCGCTAAGCAGCAGCTGCAAACCTATCGAGGGACCCTCTGACCTTGAATTGTGAGCCTGCGATGGAAGACACCATTCCCATTCGATACCCACGGCCCCACGTGCACCAAAGGCATCCCCGAGCTCAGCGCCTTCGTTTATCCTTTTATGCAGGTAACCAGCAGACGTCCTCTTGGGTGTCAGATTGTCGAAGAATAACAAGCGTTCAACAATGCGGGCCTTGGGACCTTGGCCGAGTTCTTCGAACAGTGGCCTTATCTCTAGATCATGAAGGGGTATATCATGTGTGCTACTGGCGTCAGTGTCGTTGTTCTCACAATAGAGATTCACCACCACAGTCCCGGCTTGCTTGTGGACCAATGCGTTGCGAATGTCGAGGACAAGATTTACTGTGACAGAAAGGGGGGTTGCTGCACCTCTCATTCTGTACTGGGTTGACAGGCGGTGCCAAGACAAGTACAACATGATACTGTGTGGCAGTGGCACTTGTCTCGGCAAACGAGGCTGAGTCGATCCAGGAGTCAATTCGGAAAATGGCGTGGATTTAGACCTATTTAGCCCCCATTGCGCCTCATTCCTGTTCTGGGCGCCCGGCCTCGTGATCAACCTGAGATTCCATGATCGCGAACTGATCATCAAATCTCTGCCAGCCCGAGAGGGCCGGTATTCACAACTCTCCGTATTATTGACCCTCGAAGATCTGATGTTGGTAAAGTTCTGACCTCTCTCTCTCTCGCACGTGGAGTCCGTGAATGTAAGTCGGGATAATGCCAACGGGCAGCTATGGAGCGTAATTGGGGGTGAGAATCCTTTTCACCCTATCTAAACGAGGTTCCCTCCTTGCGTTGACGTTTCTCCATAAATCAACTTCGAGCTACCGCTTGCTCGCGCAAACCCAACCCAACTGAACCTCGCCACGATTCTGAAGCAACTTAAGTAGCTGGTGTTCAAACTGTTTTGGATAAGCGACGTCTACTGCGACGGAGGTGGGCTTGCAAGTCCTAAGTATATCTTCTTGTACTTCTCACGCAACCAAAATTACTAGTTCATCATACAGACACTCTTCCGTCGGCTCACACCAGGGTATCATTTATAGGGAGTTGACTTCCACGTAAGGCGTCCCATGAACTATCACCTTAGGAACACATCGTCACGATAAAGGATAGGAATAGATATACTCGACTACGCACATTTCATAAATAAGCCGGTGCTTGACTCAAGCCTTCATGCATCATGCGCCGTGGTGAACGTAGTTTCCCAACGCTTCAACCGTACTCTCTTCCGAAGCTTCCGCACAGCGTCCTGCATGGCCCGTGAAGTCCTCTCACGATATGGCACACTTGGAGACTGTGCTTCAGACGGGAAGATTGTGTTGTAGAAGTTCTTCACGAGATATCGTCCATTCGTGTGCTTGATAGGAAAAAATGCGACCAATTAAATACGAGCTGCAAATGGGCATGAAGACAAAGGCTGTCGGACAGTTCCCGACCCGCCGTGCTGGGCTAGCTGCCCACCATGCCGCATCACATTGGTTTCCGCAGGGCGATAGATGGCAATAAAGTGCAGGTGGCACTGATAAGGTTGTCAACTTGAAGGTTCACCTAGAGCAAACGGGTAAGTAGATTTATCGATGATCACAGTAGGGGGTAAGGCAATGAGGACACGAGCGGGAACTCCGACTCCCCCAAAACAGATGGTAGGTAGGTGGGATTTTTTTTTTTGGGAAGGAGAAAGCGGCTCCGCACCACGAGAACCTATCAGAAAACAGCCTAGAAATGATCCACAGTCACCGAAACACGAGTATGCCCAAATAACCAGGAACCGATGAGTTCAGGAACGAACAAATTTTCTGGTCGCTCTGCCCTGAACGAGGGACACGGCGCTCAACGGTCTGGATGTTAACGACACACCCAATAAGGGAGCCATACAATACGTGATTCTACAGACTACGGAAGAAAGTAACGCCCTGATGATTATGGTATTCAGGGAAGGTCAAGCGTTCAAAGTTCAGCGCGCGCTGTCAGCCCTTGTGGCCAGGCGAGTTCCCCAACCCCTGATCAATTCATACCGCACCGATAAGCAAAAGCAACTGGTTGACCTGGTTTGCGGTTTTGCATTATTCTGAGTCAGTGGGTGGAGTGACACACATAAAAAGAAGTTCAAGGAGATGACGGCGTGTTTCGAGCGCCAAAAATAAGTTTCGAGGGTCGATGGGATCCCGAAATTGTGTTGAGGTGGCGCATACAGTCCGATAGTCTAACTGACAACGTACTGTAATTCCCAAGGTAATTCCTATTCGCCGCTTGATTTCGTCCAGCAATGCCCCAAACGACTCAATAACGAATGGCACTCCACACCACCACTCAATACTCAACGGCACTACGAGGGAGTGCGGTGACAGTAATGTGGGGCACGCCACCGCCTCACCGTGTAGACGCACCTTTTTTTCCCCAACACAACACTCCCTCACTCGGGTTCCGAGTCATAACAAAGGGTAAATACCTACGGTTTTGAGGGAGAGACTGGAAAGGGTGCGTGCTCGTTTGGTTATTGGAAGTGCCACTAAATTGACTGTGTTTTCGCGTGGCCGGGACCGCAGGGTATGTCTTGTGTGAGGTATCAGCGTTATCAAACTTCTGTTCGTCACAACTGTCATTTTCAGTATCTTCTGACTACCGCCACTGCCAGTGCGCCACCGCCACCAGACATCAAATAAACCTCCCGAGCCAAGGAACTTGTGGCTGGTGAGAGATGACGCAAATAAATCTATTGATAAACAAAGTGTCAATCCATTACTGTCACTATCAAAGGGAATACTCTAGGCACGAATCCGCACGATTTACACGGGCGCACACCACGCTGCGCCACACACACACACCATGAGAATAAAATTACCCGATCATCTCTATAGGTCATTGACTTGCGTCGTCTGATTCTACCAATTGAGACGTGTGTCTTGGCACTTGCGTAATGCACCCCCGGTTACGTATTTCTGAGACCTGTCGGAGTGGGCCAGGAATCCGGGACGGAACGTATGGAACAGTCGGGCGTCGGGCGCTAGGGCCTCACTTAGATAACGCTCGATCACATCCGCCTCTGTAGGTGTGGATATTCCCACAGATAAATCCAACAATGATAAGCTTATAGCTCAACCTGTGCGTGGACTCGGATTCGACTTGGACACGTGATACAACGAGCCTCGCGCACTCCACGTCCTCGCGGCTCTATCCTAAGCAACTCCCTAACGAACGGCGCTCCACACCACCTCTCAA
>Ga0307512_10001909_pt1 | contig 27828 bp, 31 predicted proteins | sample 14_EM_MG_FD_200267 | JGI IMG/M metagenome (GOLD analysis project Ga0307512, IMG submission 200267) | Populus trichocarpa ectomycorrhiza microbial communities from riparian zone in the Pacific Northwest, United States - 14_EM | ecosystem: Host-associated > Plants > Roots > Unclassified | place... | reverse complement strand
TCGCAAGCAGTTAGAGAGAGCGAGAGAGACGATAAATACAACGACAATATAATGCGTTCCCAATCAGAGAATCTTATCATACGCACTTTCAAGAGCCACCATCCCCGATTAGTGTTAGCCTGTGTTCCCATTACGAGCCTCCGCCACAACAATTTCCTTTGTACGAGCAGTACATGAGCCCTCCCGCCCATAATACTACGAGAGACAGGAAGAATTGCCGGCACCGTGTAATATTTCCAGTTTGAGCTAGCCCTGTGTTGGACAGCTCACTGGCACCGCAGGACAATATGTTCCCGTAGATAGGGCTCAACCCTGATTTCATTGCTCTACGACGACGATAAGGATCTTGCTACGCAACCAACTTTCCGGGTCCATGTGCACCAAAATTGCAGCAAGACCCTGACTTACCGTTAATAACGATTCTTGTGACTTAATCTTCGCCAATTGAGTTCTTTGTCTCCCACGTTCTTTGTACCCGGAACATCCACATTGCCGCTTTATTACATTTCCCGAGGATACTATCCCTGGTATGACCTTTTTGCATTGCGCAACCGCCACTTGACTGATATTTCATACTCGAACTCCACACCAGACGCAACCATCAAATCCGCTAAGGCGTACGAATATAGAGGCTTTAGGACATGAAGCTTGAAGGCCCGGACAAATCCATAGCCGGCTATATTTCAAGTGACCCAGCTGATCAGACTGTCGAATACTGACGGGTCCCTGAATGGTTTGTAGAAGTGCGCGTCGCCATCTTCCAAACCCTGGCGATCCCTTCGCATGTCAACGACCCCCTATTCTTCTCTAGTGATTTTCTCGGGGGCTTGAGATAGCCGTCGTGTTCAATGCGGTGGTGGACAACAGACTCCTCAGCCAAAGAAGCCTCTTAACCACCCTCCCCCTAGCCGCCCAAATTGGTGTGCAACTTCACATGGACGGAATGTTGTGCCTGCGCCGCTGTTAGATGAATCGTGGTCATGTGCCAGCGCTAGGGCAATGCTCGTCCGAATGGGACAACCACTTCAAGGCATACAGTTCGAATAAGCTCCTGTGGACGAGGCCCCCCATCAGTTTCAGGTATCTGATGGTTCATCAATCCTCAGAGCCCCAAAGGTTGTCCCACGTGCTTGTTCCGGTCGCACTGATCGCCGTCGTCACTGGTTACCTGGGTGACTCGTGATATCTTTACAATGAAAACCATGTTTGAAGGGTCCATAGAATGCACGGTGCAACCATCTCCCGGACACGGTCCCTTCACGGAAATATACCTTCGTTCAGACCATGTCAGCGTCAGTATGAAGTCAGGAAGACTTCTCACATGATCGGAGGTCCCACTTCTCAAGTATGCGTATCGGCAGGTACGCCTCAACACAGTTATCCTTGGCCCCCGCATACCATGGGTAAATCAGTGGTCAGTATTCAGGGTTTCATCCTTTTGGGCCGTCCAGCTGCTTTCTGTCAGACGTGAAGCGATGAAGAAACCATCCACCGCAACAAAGTCGTCCTGATGTAACATGGGGTCCTTTGCCTGGCCAAGGACGAAACGCCAACTTACCCGACACCTTCAGAGCCCTCCTCCGTCACAGCTAAAGGTCGTTCTCCACTACTTCGATTGTCTGAGGAAATAGTAACTTGAGACGCGCATCCAGCTATCGACGTCACATTTCACCCAGAAACCTTGTCCGCGTCTTTGGTTGTTCCAGCTCAGAACAAGACAAGACGTCGAAGTTCTCCACCGATTCTGGGACTCGCTGAAAGATGCTCCCCTAGAGGTGCATAACAAAGTGGATCACTACTCTCCCGCTCGTTTCGGAGGGGCTGACTAAAAGGCGCGCGTTGGATGATCACTATATATGGTGTCAACGAGAGCAAGGGAAAATGTAGGTCCACGTACGCTCTCCTAGCCGCTTGCGGGCTAGCTCTCGCAGTCGCTATCGAGTATTGACGGCTTGGGAACTCTCACAGCAGGTAGTGGATATCGTTGGCGTTGATATTTTCCTTATTCACGTCCAGAACGGGCAAAAACGAGAACTTCATCACCAACGTCGCCGAGTTCGTCAACAGCAAAGCGTTCCCTGGTAGGAGAACCAGCGACAATGGCAGTGGCCGCGACATCGAACAGCTCAACAACGCGCAGCTGCGAACGCCCTTCGAAGCGGCCTTCTAGTCCAGCCCGTTATTGCATCAAGGCGATGGGGGCGATGCTTCGTGGACATCGTGCGTTACGTGCCCCAATGATTCAAGTACGTCATTAGCAGCACAGCAAAGCAAAAGGCTGCGGCTGCGGCGCCCCGGCAAAGCCTGAGCCTGGCCAAGTAGAGTTCTTCCCTTGTGATCATGATTATGCTGCTTCTGCTTTGGTTAGTCAGAAATCGTAGTCATATGCGCCCCATTAATCCGATTTACCATTTCGTCCCCTCAAACAACAATGCACCGATTAAAGGGTTTCGCGGCGAGCGATGATTCGCAAGGATCCATAGAAGGTCATCTTCCATGTGTCAGACTGGCCGCCGGAGTTTCCATGCTACATTTTCCCCACCATGTGCGCGTGCTTTCGTCTACTAGCGTTGGACTGGAGCGAAAACCCCCAGAACTTGAGCGGGGAATGGAATATTCATTGATCCTTTGGCGGCCGGCATCGAAATCCCTGCATCGCAATCACTTATGAACTTAACTTTAGCGGAAAAGGATTTCCGACGGATGGCAAACACAACAATGATGTCGGCGTCCTCCCCTCCAAAAGACAAGTTAACCATAGGTGGCAGTGTCGGCACAGGTGGAGGGAATTCAAAATACGGGAATGAACGAAGTATGCAGGTCCGCATAAGCGACGTCAACAGGTGGCCGTTCAATCAGAAGTACGACAAACTCAGAAAGTCTACGTGCGGTCGAGAGCCGAAAGGAGGCATCGAACCCGGATGATTGGTCGATTTGTCAGTTGGTGTGGATCGTGTTCGCAGTCCGATCGGCCACGGTTGCCCGTGGGAACATTGAAGAGCGGACTCTGAGTGCTCGGCTTAACCCCCCCGCATCGCATCAGCTTCGGCCGCGGGGATAGTGCCCGGAGGTTCCGACTGGCTGGCGTTGAGGAATTTGGCTCGATCGGGGATCTGGAAAAGCGATAAGGCATGCGCGACAATATGGTGTTACTTGGTACGACACCCTGAAAATTGAAGCTAAAGAGCGCGCCATTGACCTGTCCAAAGTCAGGGCAGAGTCGAAACGAGGATAGCAGGGATCGGAGCACGGTGGCAGCCGAATTGCCGGAATTCGAAGGCATGATTTCGAAGTGAAGCGAAGCTTGGGGTTGGCGTGATTCTGAGGACTTTTCTTTGAAGCACGCCACGATAGAAGCTTGCGAGCACGCGGTCTCTCGACGAGCCGACGGGTGATTGGAATACACAGAACACCTTACTCCGTATGGTCCCAGAGTGATCTCCGGGTATGAGCTCGTACACACTAAACAAGACTTACAAGAGAAGACGTTCCGAATCGCACATCAAGGGAACCCTGTCCCGCTTCGTCACAGAAACTGAACAGGTTCTGCTTTCTCTGAACCGTAGGTGTTGTAGGGCGGAGCGCGTATGATTCGTGGACTAAGGGAAGAACTCACGGAGTTATTCACGATGAAGAGCAGTCTTTGCCCATTGGGGTGGCCTCATCCCGGGCGAAGACCTATGGAAGGACTGTGGATGATCAAATATGCTGCGAGAAGCATAAGGGAAATTTGAGGTAGTGACCTACCGAGACGTTCCAATAGACTGGTTCGCGGCAAACCAACAATCTAAAGACTCGGGGCGCCAACACAGTTTTATGAAATTGAATTGACGACACGATTGAAAGGCGCCTGTGATGACTCGGGGCAAGATACCGAAAATACTGGGGTCGGTGCTTTGCGAACTCCGGGAGAAGAACAGAGTTTTTCTCAGAAAACCTGGAGTGAATGGAATGCCTGGAAGCCACTCCATTGTACCATACTAAATGGGTTTCTGTCTAAAGATGGTTGCGTGCGCTGCGCCGATATACACTGGCAGCATGCCATTTTTCACAAAAGATCCAGGGTGCCTGGCATCTTCCGCAAAAACGACAGATGTGTCCTGAGAGCTGTTGCATCGGACGTTTCTGGCTAGATCGGATGTCCTGGCACGTTCGGAAACCTTGATCGAAGGGGTAGCCGCGTGACGAGATAACGGTGACCTCGCGGGTTTCGTAAGCTGTACGATATGGAACTTACGCAGGGGGTGTTAGACTTATCTGCATGATTTTTCGTGCATATAGGACCGGGAGATGTAGAGACCCCTACAAACGTGGACACAGAACCGGTCCCGAAATTAGCTATCCAATTTATTGGTTGTCGGAGAATGATGCATAACGACTCGGAGCCTCGTGCTACGAGCTGTCACAGCTAGCAGATAGGCGTGCCGACATTATTGTCATCGAGATACCTTGAGCTCATATTGAGGGGAAGAAAACGGAACAAATGCGGGTGTAAGCCAACAAGAACACACTTTCTGATGGCTGTGGCACAAAAATGGAAAAGCGATGAGAAGTCCACAGGTTGGATGACCAGTAAAAAAAAGTCAGCCCAGAATGGAACGCGATGTCACGGAGACACACATCAACAAGAGCAGCATGGCTCCAAAGTAGCTAAGATTCTGCATCAGAAAGTTAAGCCAAGGACACGGTAGGCTCATACAGTACAAGGCTAGTAGTCGGACTTAGTTGGGATGACATTGACGGGACCTGACGGAGTTTCCTCAGTGAGGCGATCCATACACGTACATAGGAGGGACATTCTGATATCATGCTACGGAGACATCGGGGCGGTGGCGGGTTGAATAATACGTCAAAGTGAACAGAGCCAACAGCCAAAGGAAAAAGATCAGGTCCTTGAAGTCTAATTGACATGGTATGTGCATGTCACTAGATTCCTTTATGCGTCTCTCAGAGGATAGCACATATACGGCATATTCAGCACTGTATTATACTGGACCCCCTTAATTCATAGTTAAGTGGCTAGAGGTGGGGTCGTCTGTCGAGTGTCTTGTCTCTTCTGATGGGACATCAACAGCAAATCACCGCGTGCTTCTCCGCTTTCGCATCGCAAAAAAGCGCTCGGGAGTTCTGCACCCGTATGATCGGTATACGTTCGGTCCTCCCTCCGTGCTTAACCGGACAAATCAGGTAGTGGCATCTCTTGAAACCGTGCAGACAAACTTTACAGTACCTTTGTAAAGTCGCACGCCACCGAACCTCAGGTTATCCCACCACACAAGCTCCACTTGAGCACGGAAGCCCGTTTCGATACGTTTCCCCCTTAAAGGGAAGGACGCACCAAACGCGTGCTAAGCCGAGTTGAAGCCATTGTCCTGTTTCCAGACCACCCAGGGCGCACCGCATGCACAGGCTAAACTTGATGTCGGCCCGGGTGTTGCCGGAGTACGTGCCTTGCCTTGACGAAGGAAGTCACGCCGTCACAAGCAGAAGGTCAAGCGCATCCTCCCGCCCCCTGCAGCCATCAGTCAGAGAAGCTATTTTGATGTTTCCCTACGGAGAAGCCGAACAGAACAAACCAATGTTGAACCCGAAGAATTCAAAATCTCGGATTGGGACTCGGACTCGGACTCGGGCTCGGTTGTCATCGTCGAAGAGGCTATTTTGTGACCGGTTACCTGAGGTGCCGGGTCTCCCCAAGGCAGGTTTCTCCTGTAAGGGAGTTAAAAGAAAGAGGTGTGATTATCGAGTAAAGATTATGGAGTATCCAGCGATGGGATACTAAAGAACGCGGTAGTATGACGACCAAGCCTGATAGCAATAAGCGGGACGAAGCCCGAGGTGAGTTGGGACAGATGACGTGGAGGGCGGCGAAGAATCACGGGGGCAATTGGACCCATGGAGGTGGCGAGAAAAATGACTGTAGTATGACGACCAAGCCTGATAGCAGTAAGCGGGACGAAGCCCGAGGTGAGTTGGGACAGATGACGTGGAGGGCGGGGAAGAATCACGGGAGAAATTGGACCCATGGACTCGGAGATGGCGAGAAAATTTACTGGAGACCAAGTGACTTTCTGGGCCAAGCTTCAAGACGAGGTTTCGAAAAACAAAAACGGACGGTCCAAGAATGAATTTGAAATTCAGGGAAGAGTTACGCCGCGTTTCGTTTCGTTTCGACTCGCGTCAGAACATGTAACAGGTGCCTGCCAGTGGTGGCTGACGCTGACGTACATCACATCACAACTTAATGGAGCATCATGGACGCCTCATCCACATTCCCAGGAACCATCTCTAGACCAGCCCCAGAGACCCGGAATCCTTTTCGGGCAGGAGGGGGGGAAACGGTATGAGGTGAGTTGGGATATTCAGAGAAGGAATGCATTGGATCTCGCCACTGGATCCTTGCCGCCAGCGTTCCCCGCCACTCCTATAAATATCTATCGTTGCCAGTTTCACAATCACATCACCGATCATGGGCAACCACCACTCGCGACCTACCACTACCAATACCACCGTAGACACCGCTTCCCGCTTGCATCAACGATCGCTCAAACGTCTCAAATCAGCTCCGCAATCGCTCAGGCATTTACGTTCTCAAGACTCCCCTTCTATCTCTACTAGAAGCCCGTCACCTTCCATCAACAGCTTCTCAGAGAAGCACATCGAAAGGGAGAAAGAAAACCAGCACCCGAATCGAAAGGGACGGCCATGCGTCTGTGTATCACCATCGCCGCAGCCACTCTCGCGCACCAAATCTGTCCAGCCTCTTTCCGTTCCTTTGCTTACCCATGTCATCCTTCCCTCGCCTACTGCAGGCCTTCTTTCGGCACCCTCCTCAACACGACTCAATTCTGAATCTGATTTCGCTTACGTTCGCTTCCTCCATGACTATCCCCAGTATGCTTCCAGTTGGCACGTTGATGCCCTCCGCCGCTCAGAGTATAGTCGCCTTCCACCGGATGAGACATACGTGGACTATATGGGCGGCGCACTGTACCCAGCTAGCCTCATCTCCGTTCACGCGGATTTCCTTCAAAATGCTGTCCTTGGTAATACCCACTCGGAGAGTCCAAGGTTCGTCTCGTCATCCCAGATCGTGTGCGATCGATCCTTTGCTCATTCCCCTTTTAGCTCAAAATTGTCTGCAGCACTGACTGCTACGGCACGAGCTGCCGTACTTTCCTTCTTTAATGCCCCACCAGGGTCGACAGTCATCTTCACCGCGAACGCTAGCGCTGCACTCAAGCTTGTTGGCGAATCCTTCCCCTTCAGGCCAGGGACCGTATTCATACTCCCAGAAGATGCCCACAACTCCGTGCATGGAATTCGCGAATTTGCAATAGCGAAAGGCGCGCCGATCGTTTATCTCTCCTCCCCTCCGCGTGGTGGTGTGCGCGCGAGAGAGGCATTCGTGGGTGCACTGCTCCTTTATGACGCATATAAGTCGCCTTGACGCGCATATATCCACCATCTAGAACCTCATTGACAAGTATTGCCCACCTGCGGGTACCCCTGCGCTATTTGCATATACCGGACAATCAAACATTACTAGTTCAAAGCCCCCACTCGCCGTCCTTGCGCATGCCTCTAGCCGGGGCTTTACGACGCTGCTCGATGCGGCAGCATTAGCGCCCACAACACCGATTGATCTGACGCTTACCCCTGTCGACGCAGTGGCAGTCAGTTTCTACAAGATGTTCGGTTTCCCGACTGGCATCGGCGCCCTTGTCCTCGCACCGGGAATCGGTGCCTGGCTTCGAGAGAAGCGGCCGTGGTTCGCCGGTGGTACTGTCGATGTCGTACAAGTCCCAGGCACCGCCGTTGGCCGCACGACAGCAATTGATGAGGCATTCGAGGTCAGTGTCTCCCACTGTGCGGAATTAATGTGGGCGGGTGCCTGAAACAAAACATCCAGGATGGAACGCTCAACTACACCCTTCTCCCGGCGGTGACGACCGGCCTCCGTCTCCTTGGTGCGTATTTACCCGCGTTGCCGGGACGGATTGCAGCGCTGTCTGCCTCCTGCGCTCGTCTCCTTGGGGAAATTCGTTGGCCACGAAGTGGAGCTCCTGCTGTGCGCATACTCTCACGCATTCCGGGTGCTCCACCAGAGCCCGGCGAGGCGGCACAAGGCGCAGGAGGCGTAATCGCGTGCCTTATGTTTGATGTATGTGATTCATTAGCTCGTAATTGGTCGAGTCTAGAGTGCTTATGAAACCTTCCGAACGTCCTATGTAGGACAAAGGCGATCCCATCCCACTCTCAACAGTAGCGGCGCATGCCGCCGCGAATGGCATCGCTCTTCGCACAGGGTGCATGTGCAACCCGGGCGGCGCAGCGACCTTACTCTCTCTTGGTAGTCTCATGGCTGTACTAGGAAACGGAGACTCCAAGCATCCGCCAACGCTACGCGCTCTCGAAGAGGCCGCTGGACGAGAACTTGGTGTTGTGCGGATCAGCTTCGGGCTGGCGAGTTGTTGGACAGACGTGTGGCGTGTGCGGTGTTGGGTGGTCCAGGCACTCAATGAAGAATGGGTGGTCAAGCCTCCGGTCCCGTCAGTACGGTATGATGGTGCCGACTTTGACACGGGCTTGGACGGCGTCGTGGGGAGGGCGATTTGATAGGAGGTGGGGGTCGTCGTGGATCTCATCATTTTGGGAGGGGCGCCTTTGATGGTACGCTACTAGTGGCTATGCACGCCTTTTTTTTATGACTCAATCTTTTATTTATTAATACACTTCTCTTCGGAACCCGTATCAGTATGAATAACAATGATCTCGAGCACCCACTGGCGCATCATCATCTAAATCAGCCACCGCTAGCACGAAATGTTTCGATTCCCAACACATTCGGTAGGACGGGGACGACTCGGACTCGTGTAAGAGACGAACGACTTAACGTGTGTGCCTAATTGGCCCTCATGTTCTCGCTATCAATAGTCACTAGCACGTACCCTGTCAGTGCCAACGGGGCTAATGGGTCCATCATACAATGATGCATGATTATGACCAATGGCGCCCACGATAAGCGCTCAGGCCGCCCCAAGTGGCCCCAGTGGCGAGACGCTGAGGAGGCAAATCAAATCTGAGACAGATCCACAAGAACAGACGGAAATGAGAAACCGAGTCTGACCAGAGACTCCGAATGCAGACTGCGACGTGATCGACTTTATTTGTGGCTGTTCAATCGAAAACAATAACTACACTGGCACCGGACTCGGATGAAATCTTTCTATCTGTCTGTATACAATACTGACAGACAGAGGGGTATTGTTCGATTTTAATAGTACGTGCTAATACAACATATGTTTGCCTCGGTGGGACCGACAGGCCAGTAATACTTGACGTTGGGCGCAATCCGAAGCCAACGCTGCGGGCAAATGCACCCGACATTAAAACGCGCGAAGTGATGTGGGGGCCCCTTGATTAATTTCAATGGATCCCATGGGCAGCGTGATTTATTACTGTACTTACACTAGTAACCCCACAAGGCCCGGGCGGTGGTGGCTTAGCCTTTTCGAGGTTTGGGCACGTTGACGTTGAGCATGCAAGGGGAAAACGTGAAAGGAAAAACTTATTTTTTGATATGAAACTCTATATGAGCGTCCGAGTCCTTTCTGTGGGTGTCTGCCAACGTATAGAATATGTATGTGCGATAGTCCCTGACCGACTGTCCTTTTTGTGGGCAGGGGCATCCACTTGTCATCGTTCTGTGCTCTGGAGGCATTTAGGCTGTCAATGCGATGCAATCGTTCCTGCGAGAGCAATTAAAGCCATTAACGTATTAACGGTCCCGCGCCATTGAGTTGGGTCACGTGGGGCAAAATTCCTTTTCTCACGCCTGGTGGCTGGTTTTCGCGGCACGCCACCTTGCACGCCACACCCGTTGTAACACCATCAAGCTGGACAGATCCACTACTACAACGCAACGAACGATGAAATGTCTAATCTCAGAGGCGTGGAAAAAAAGGTGACCCAGGAAATGATACCAGCGTCCCACACTAGTAATGCGAGTCTTCGTGTCCTTCTCACATCACTCATTGCTTCGGTTGTCACACCACATACGGGGTTGATAGGTCGCTCTTCGACGAGACCGTTTTATAAGTCCCGAACTCAAACCACGTCTTATTCTCATTTGATGGATAAATTTGTCCTCACATCGTAGTGGTAGGAATCTAACGCACCCAATCGACGTCGTTTCGGTGCAACGAGTACCCTGGCTGTTGGTGGATGCGTCGAACCTGATGGGGCCGACGTCGTCAGGCACTCGACATTTGTTCTGTAGACATGCACGAGAACTTCAGTTGGAGCGGGGAATGGAAGCAGGGCAAGTACAGGGGCGTCGCTGTCGTGGCTGAATATCTGTTGATGCAGGGCCTGGCAGTACAGTATAACCCGATTAACCTGCGCAGAACGCCACTGTAGCCGGCCATCAATACAGACGGTAGCGACCAACAAAAAAAGCAAAGAAGATGAAGCAGAGCAGCCGTGGGAAAGGGTTCATAGAGAAGACGGAGATTCTGTCGATCGAGCATCATGTTCTGTAGGGTCAGGGTAGAGACCGCGGGGCCGAAGATTTTATCCCACATTTGACTGCAGAAAACGAATGACCGTCAGAGTCATGATGACGTCAAGGTCTGAAACTGGTCTTGGCTACGTACCCACAGTCGTGAGCAACGAGGGAAAGGTGTCGAGAGGTGTTGGAGCGCACCTCGGGAAGTCTAGTCATACTCAAGCATAATGCATCGGCTGTGAATCCCCCAGAGGCCCAAGCCAGCTGTCGCCGCGCACAAGTCCCAACAATGCCAGTGCAATCCACCAATGATATCCACAAGTGGCATACATCTGCGTAAAACTCCGGAAACGCACTCAGAGGGTCACTACTCACGTTCGGAACTTCGGAACGTAAACTGGTCCATAACCCAGCCAGTCCTGCCGTAGTTTAAAACTGACAGATCCCATACGGACGCGGTCGTGTGGCAGCACGGCGACAGAAATGTGAAGTACGGCGGCACGAGCGTAATGTGTCGCGACATAGGGGCGGAAAATCTGTGTAAACTTGTCCTGAACGGAGAACCGAGCCAAGGGGGGCTAGAGGAGACCGTGAACAAGTACAAAGAGCGAGACAGTGACCTACGTCTCAATTCCGCGTATGGAAATGCGGCTTCCGCCTTCACCCCAAGTTCCATTGCATGGGAGAAGTCATGACTCCAAGAAAATAGAATCAAGGATATTGGGACTCACTATATACAAGACGTTGACGGTATCGGGCTGCTCTTGAAGCTTGAAGGTCCAGGGTCACGGTGGCTCCGGTCGGTGATTGATAGTGTTTCTGTACATTCGTCTCCTGAGAATTTATCGATTTATCTCTTGATCACGATCTCATCACGAACGGCATGAAAGAAACAAATCTGAGCATAGGGTAGACTGAGTCATTGGGCACCTACTAACCCTCGAGCATCACACAAATCCTGCATGCACTTTGCAGAACCCTCGAGTTGACTACAGTATCCTGCTACCTTGGTTCAAGATATCATACAGAGAATCATAGGTACAGTAACTGCCATCTCAGGAAAATTTGAGGGTGAGTGACAAGGAGATGAGCAGATGGTAGCACAAAATGTCAATCGGAGGAAAAGCAGACAGCACCTACCGATCGCCGACCTCCCGACGTATTTAAAACGGCTACTGCTTCTTTTCCCGGTGGCGCACAATCACAGGGCGACCAGAGAGCTCTCGCGCAGCAATGAACTTCCCAATACCTTCCGGAACGGGAATCCATGACTGGAAACCCTCTAGGAAAATGGTTTGTAGTGCTGGTAAACCTTCCATTACTCGTTCCCCAACGAGCTTTTGCAGGGCTGGTGCGACAGAAAACACAGCTGATTCGTCTAGGACCAGAGCCTCCACGGTGATGAAAGGGCGTAAAAGTTCCATCCATTGTTTGGCCTCCACGTCCTGCCCTCCTGATGGCAAATATCCGGAAATGCCAAGGTGTTCCAAGCTGGGGAGGAGAGGCAGGAACGAGCTACAGCTCTGCGCAAGCGACGAAGTGTGTGGATCATGTGTAGAATAGAATATCACTAAGTCTAACACTTTGAAATCAATGTCCTCTTTTCGCTGAAAAAGGGTGATCTTGGCATTGCCAATTGAAAAGCATGCGTCTACTTGATGGGGTGCATCGAGTATTTTTGTGCGCCCGATGAAGTCGCGGAGTAGCGGAATGTCGAATACTGGTTGATCGAAAAGGGTCACGTTGATGGAGTCGAGAGGGGCATCAATTTGGGACACCATGTCCTCCAAGTATTCGCTATTAATGGAATAGTGAAAGGTGGTGAGAGCGGGGAGGACGACACGTGTGAGCGCAGGGGGACGTTGACTCGCTCGGTGGGTCCAAAATTGAGGGCTTTCGAAAGAACACAGGTAAAGTGATTTGAGCCTCGTCAATTCGGACAGGATGGCGACCATCGCCTCGGGTGAAATATATCCGGAAGGTGGGATGAATCCCAGGGAAAGGGTGACAAGATCACGGGTAGATAAAAGTAGTTTCCCTATTGCAGGAAATGGGATGCCCCACAAGGTAAGCGATTGCAGGCGTGGGACAGATCCACCCAAGAACGAATCGGGAAGGATCGGTGCTTCAGATGACGAGAGTTCCAGTTCGATCAGCTCCGGGAAAGGCTCAGTCATCGTCGCGACTTCTTTCAATAACGAGTTTGGACCATCGTCGATAGAGATTTTGCACACTCGATCGCGCCGCTGGAACACGGAAATGACGTCGGTGACACTTGGTGGTTGAACCATTTTCCCGTAATGGACACGTAAGACGATAGGTAACTCTGGCCATATATCCAGCGTTTTCACCAGTCTTCTGTTCACACAGGCAAGCCGTAGATCCAAGCTACATGGTGAGCAAAATACGAGATATCGCCATCGTCGGCACACGTGCACTAGCGTATGCCATGCGTCTTCGTAAGATGGAGGTGGAAGTGGATGAGCCATATGGAAGCCGAAGATTTCAAGGAGGGCTTCGTCGGGAAGGTCGTTAATGGTCACCCGTAGACATAGTTGGTCTGTACCGCCATGGCTCAGCAACCACCCTAGACGAAGCCTGCGATGATTACTCACCTACACAGATTCCACTTTCTCCAACCCACACATGTTCTCCCACGTCTGAACCATTGATAGGCAGCATGGCGATGTGTTGGAGGAAGGATGCTTTCACAACAGAGCTAGTGGTGACTGTCGGGAGTGATGATCGCAGCAGGGAATCAAGCTTAATCAAGTTGGATACTGAGAAGAATGAGTGGGTCACCTTCGCACAAGTGTCAGAGATGTGTTTTGTATCTGCTTGGGGATTCCCGCGCTAATGTTCAACGTTCATCGATCATCGATCATCTTCATCACGCGCTGGAAAGGTTGACTAGTAGGCAACTAGTCCCTCTCCTAATTGAGTCCGAAACACCATCGTTCATAAGATGTCTACAGCGCACAGGCCCACATGCCAGTGGGACCCAGCGCAAGGGTGCAAGCTGAAGGGCTGAAGTTCCGTGATGCACCACCAGGCTGAGAAGCCTGATCATGAATAAAGTACAAAGAGTGAGGCCTAGTGAGGCATAGTGACCTATGTCTCAATTCTGCATATGGAAATGGAACTTCTGCCTTCACCCCAAGTTCCATTGCATATGAGAAGTCTTGACCTCAACAAAATAGAATAGAACTAAGGGTATTGGGACTTGCTGTGAACAAGACATTGGGAGTGTTGGGCTCCTCTTGCCAGTAAAGGTCCAGGGTGGGTCTGGTGACTGGTCAGTATTTCTGTACATTGGTCTCCTGAGAATTTATTGATTTATCTCTTGGTCATTATCTTATCATGAAAGGCATGAAAGAAATAAATCTGAGCATCAGGTAGACTGTGAGTTACAGGTGACTGCCAATTATCCCACACACCATGCATGTACTTTGCAGAATCCTCGAGATGACGACAGTATCCTGCTACCACAGCCCATACTTGGTTCAAGATATCATACAGGGAATCAGATCACAGTACAGTAACTGCCATCTCACGATCAATTGAGGGTGAGCAACAAGGAGATAAGCTGATGGTAGCATAAAATGTCAATCGGACGAAAAGCAGACAGCATCTATCCATCGCGGGCCTCCCGACGTATTTAATACAGCTCCTGCTTCGTTTCCCGGTGGTGCACAATCACAGGGCGACCAGAGAGCTCACGCGCAGCAATGAACTTCCCAATACCTTCCGGAACTGTACCCGATAACTGGAAACCCTCTAGAAAAATGTTTTGTAGCGCTGGTAGAATGTCTGTTACTCGTTCCTCAACGAGCTCTTGCAGAGCTGATGCGACAGACAAAGCAGTTGGTTCGTCTAGGACGAGATCCTTCACGGTGATGAAAGGGCATAAAAGTTCCAACCATTGGGTGCTCTCCACCCCATCCTGCCCTCTTGATGGCAAATATTCGGACTTGTAGACGCCGAGGTGTTCCAAGCTGGGGAGGGGAGGTAGGAACGAGCTACAACTCTGCACAAGCGACGAAAGGGGTAAACCTGGTGTAGAATGGAAGATCACTAAGGCCAACACTTTGAAATCAATGTCTCCTTTTCGCTGAAAAAGGGAGATCCGGGCATTGCTCAGTGAAAAGGATATGTCTACTTGATGGGGTGAATTGAGTATTTTTGTACGTCCGATGAAGTCGCGGAGTAGTGGAATGTCGAATACTGGTTGATCGAAAAGGGTCACGTCGATGGAGTCGAGAGGGGCATCAATTCGGGACACCATGTCCTCCAAGTACTCGCGATTACCAGAGTAGTGAAAGGTAGTGAGAGCGGGGAGGACGACGCGCGTGAGCGCAGGAGAATGTTGACCCGCTCCGTGGGTCCAAAATTGAAGGAATTTGAAGAAAGACAGGTAAAGTGATTTGAGCCTCGTCAATGGGGACAGGATGGCGACCATTGCCTCGGGTGAAATATATCCGGAAGGTGGAATCGATCCCAGGTAAAGCGTGTCAAGGCGACGGGTAGATAAAAGCAGTTTCCCTATTGCAGGAAATGGAATGCCCGACAAGTTAAGCGATTGCAGACTTGGGACAGACCCACCCAAGAACGAATCGGGAACGATCGGTGGGTCTTCCTCAAATGACACGAGCTCCAGGTCGATCAGCACCGGGAAAGGCTCACTCATCGCCGCGACTTCTTTCAATAACGAATTTGGAATATTGTGGGTAGTGATTTTACACACTCGATCGTGCCGCTTGAGCACGGAAATGACGTCGGTGACACTCGGCGGTTGAATCATTTTCCCGTAAGTGACATGCATGATAATAGGCAACTCTGGCCATATATCCAGCGTCTTCGTCAGGGTTCCGCTCAAGTTCATACAAAGAAGCCTCAGATTCAAGCGACGTGGTGAACCAAATACGACATATCGCCATCGTCTGCACACGTGCACTAGCGTATGCCATGCGTGTTCTTCGTAAGATAGAGGTGGAAGTGGATAAGGATAAGCCCTATAAAAGCCGAAGATTTCAAGAAGGCCTTCGTCGGGAAGGTCGTTGATGGTCACCTGTGGACATAGTTGGTCTGTACCACCATGGCTCAGTAACCATCTTAGACGAAGCTTGCGATGATTACTCACCTACACAGGCTCCACTTTCTTCAACCCACACATGCTCTCCCATGTTTGAACCATTGATAGGCAGCATGGCGAAGTGTTGGAAGAAGAATGCTTTCACAACAGCTAGGGATGACTGTCGGAAGTGATAATCGCAGCGGGGAATCAAGTTGGATACTGGGAAGAATGAGCGGGTCACCTTCGCACAGTACGAGGCAGTGTCAGAGGTACGTTTGTGTTGTGTCTGCCTGGGGATTGCCGTTATTAAGTTACCCACGCTAATGTTTGGAAAGGTTGATTAGTCAGCATCTACACCCTCTCCTCGAAACCCCATCGTTCATAAGATGTCTACAGCGCACAGGCCCACATGGGACCCAGCGCAAGCGCGCGAAGTCAAAGGCGGGTCGCGCCAATATTCTGTGCGCGATATGGCGGCGCACACCAAGCTTAAATTCCGGTTTGTGACTGTGATAACACCTTGACGCTCTTTTCACACTCAACCGCTTGCCTCCAAACCCTAGACAACCCGGCCAAACCTCCGTGGCAGAAGTAAAGCGGAGCGACCTGCGCACGGAACTCATTGCGGCAGAGGCCGAGGCGCGGGCGAAGAAGCGCAAAGCGGCGGGCTTGCCTGTCGAGGACGAGTCACCAGCCGTGGCGGCGATTGAGGACGAGGACGCGAACAAGCGGCGAAAGGTTTTACAGGAGGCGTTAGAACTGGATAAGGATGCAGATAGCGACGGGGACTCGGATGGGGATGATCCCAAGGGAAATGCCAGGTGCGTCGCGCGTCCTCTCTCCGACTTGCAACTTATGCTCTAGCGTTCTTGAAACAGCGGAAGCCAAAGCGGTGAAATTGAACGTGGCGATGGCGATGGCGATGGCGACAATGACGGCGACGCGAATGGCGGGGATGACGATGACGATGATGATGACGACGAGGACGACACCGCAGAGCTATTTCGGGAGCTCGAGAAGATAAAGCGCGAGCGCGCGGCCGAAAAAGCACGCGTCGAACAGGCGGAAGCCACCGCGACTGAGGCCGAGCACGAAGCGCGAATAGCGACTGCGAACCCGCTCCTCAACCTTGCGGCGGCGCTGGGCACCCCGCAAGGCGTCAACACGACTGCGCCCGGTACCTTTGCCGTGAAGCGGCGCTGGGATGACGGTGCGTCATGAGAACCAAACGTCCTTTACGTCGGACAGGAATGACATTGAAACGACATGGGCTCTCGTGGTCCCCCTTTAGACCTCATTTTCAAGAATCAGGCGGTGAACGAGAAGGACAAACCCCCACGTCAATTCGTCAACGATCTTCTTCGGACGGAATTCCACAAGTGGGTTCCATCCTAAATGTCTTTCTTGTCGGTTTTGTGGGCTCATTTCCTTTTGAACAGGAAATTCATGTCTCGCTTCGTCAAGTAGTGTGTATCGTTGTGCACGGATGTGTTCGTGTACATACTCATTACACTGTTTTCACCACGCGTTGTGTCTATCTGTTTCACCGTATTCATGAGGCCGCTTCAGATTTAGAGGGAATAACTATTGACCCTGCCCGCTACTCTCATCAAGTCTTTCGGGTTTAATGACAAAACAAGATTACTCGGCCGCGAGCTCTTCTTGAAAGTTGTCCACTCACGTGACACTGCTCGGGCTCTTTCTCTTCGATAAAAAGTGGCAATCTCTGTTCGTTCCTTGCTTCGGCGAGACAAACGGGCAACTGAGGTGTGGCGTGGCCAATCTGGGCTCGAGTCGATTAGGACTTTTGCGACGATGACCGCAAACCAGTGGCGAACCATGGAAGCACCTTTCGCTGTCAAGTCAAGGCACCCGTCTAACCGCCCAATCAATTCTATTCCTTATTATACACTGATAGCTGGTCGTCCAAAATATAGGTACCGAGGGCGATATACGTGGCAGCCATAGGTATTAAGGGTTATAAAAAGGGACGTGACTTGCGCTCAGCAAAACTGTGCAACCACACGCACTCTTTCCAGCAATCACACGCACAGTCAACACCGTTACAAACGCGATGGCGACCACGTTCGAAACACCCAAGAGTCCCTCTTCGCAACTGAAGACGGTGCTCCGCTACTTTGAGTTCATCAGTGCCCTCGACCTCGTCGAACTCGACACGCTCTTCGCGGACGGCTTCGTCCAGTCGACGCGCCCACTCTCGCTCGGCGTGCCCTCGAGGACGAAAGAAGAAGACCTCGCGTTCTTGGGGGCCCTAGCCGAAAAGCTCAAAGGACGACGCGTCGAGGTGATTATCAAACCCCCGCCGGGGGGCATTTTCTCATCATGACTGGGAAAGAATGGGGTGACTGACGGAGTGCACACTATCGCGCGCGCGTTACACAGGTTACCGTGTATGACGTGATAGAGTCGCCAGGAAAGGCATGGGCTCACGTACGTAGAACCCTCCCCCACCTCCTCCCAAATCTGTTTGGCGCGCTGGCTTACAACTGGCGCCCACCCCTGAAAACAGGTGCTCCTGCACGGCGAGTTCGAGGACGGAAAGGCGTTCGACGTCGAGAGCATCTACCAATTCGCTCTCGTCGAGCACGCCTCCAACTTGCCCAAGATCCAAGCCATCGCCGACTTTGTGGACAGTGCCGCCTTCGCCGGCATCGGCGGGGGCGAGTGAGTCTGCGCAAACAACCACCAACGCTACCGAACCCCCTCAAAATTTAACTCAAAAGGAAATTCGAGAGGGGGTGGAGCTAGAGCTATGAGTGTCCGTGCCGATGAACGAAACGAAACTGAGATACGGGCTCCGTATGGTTATGTTATATTTTATGGCGACACAGACCTTGCATACGTCACGTTATCTCTTTCTTGAAACAAAAAAAGGCAAGGCCAGTCGCAAAATATTCGTTTTTCTGGGGAACAGTATCAGAAACGACCCAGTAAGGGTGGGAGAGTGGGAAAACGATGGGTTGGTAATTTTGCGGGACGCGGGACGCCAACCATAACTAGGTTTCGAGGGGTTTCCTTGATCGCAAATTCTCCTTCCACTAACAATATTGTACGTCGGGCTTCTGCTCGCCACCCACTGGCACGGTGACGGTGACGCGTCGGCGCAGAGGTGGCGCGGAATGCTGTTCGGGCCAACGTCACGAACTGGAGCCCGATACAATACAGCACGAGTAAGGGGTGGCGGTGGAGGGTGGATTTCACATTAATCGGTTCCGCGCAAGAACAAAGCTTTTGGATTGCCGAGGTGCTCAGCCGGCGGTTCCCATTTCGGGTGAGTGTGTACTACATAACTTAGTAACAGGGCGGGCGCAAGGTCCTTTACGCGTTACGTATTGAACAGGTGGGGCGAGCAACTGTTGGTGTTATAATAATAACCGGCGACAGTGCCTCGCCTAATGTCGATGTCGATATCGGGCGATGGAGCTCGACACCGAGCCGAGACGACATGCCAGCATTTCGATCAGAACCAGTACTGTACTGTCAAAGTTAAGTCATCCAATAAGGGAGTACGCTCGCAGGTCCACCCCTACTGTACCCGAATAGAGACGTGATATACTTGCTACTGCTCCTCACTAACTGACCCTCCGCCAGAAGCGCGCTGCCACTTCCATCCCTCCGCGGCCCACTCGGGCATATCGGTCTCAAAGACCCCAAGGCTCGTGGTATACCGCAGCGCATGCAAAAATATGTAAAGCCTCTCGGGCAGCGGATCCGGATGCAGCGGCAAATAGCACTCGCTACAGTACAGCGCGCCGTCGTTCTCCTCCATCACCGCGACCTGCGCGGCAGCCTGCTTCGCACGCGCGCTCTCGGTAGGCGCGTCTGGAGGCGGCGCGACTCGCAAGAGGGGATTTTCCGCTGGCCGCGAGGTTGGATCGAGGATCGCGAGTGCCTCCTCTTCTGTGAGGGGAACGGCCTCCTGCCGAGGTGAGGACTGTTCCGTGTCTGGAGTTGAATCTGTCGCAGGTCCTTTGGTCTCTGTCCACGCAGGTCCGCCTCGTTTGCGCCGATTCTGCGGAGGCAGCTTCTGCTTGGGCATACCATTCGGATGTAGCTTGCCCTTTGCCTTGAAGACAACATCACGCCACCGAGACCAGTCCTCGTCTTGGTCCTTTGCAAAAGCGATGAGTACGAGATAGGTCCTGGCTGTGAGTGGTGGGGGGTAGATTAGATGCCTACCTTCATGTTGCGTAGACGGGTGATTACGCCCACAGCCTCTGCGGACAGCGGTACTGGTGACCCCATGCCAATATCTTTCCCCGTTTCACGTGGGAGGGGTTGTGGCCGTGACAAAGGGGCGACCTGCGTGCCAGTGGCGGTGGCGGCGGTGGCGAGCGTTGAATCTGCTAGGTCGGTCCCGACCAGGTGCGGAGGCCCAACTGGTGGCGCACGGTGGTCGGATGGTGTCGTATCAATACCACCCTTGCAGAGGCTTGGACCCTAAAACAGAGTGAGATCCGAGTGGTGGAGAAAAAGTGGGACCGAACGTGCCCAAATTTTTGTTTCTGAGTAAACGGGATCATTAGCAATCGGGTGACCGAGGTATTGTAGATGGACGCGGATCTGATGAGCTGGCCTCTCCTCTGTCGGCGGTGCGATCGGGATGATGGGTCAACTCTGATGACGTACAACGACCGGTCAAAGGGCGACCTGCATGTGATTAGATTAATCGACGATCCGAAGACTACGATCAGGTTTCACTTACAATGAAGCACGGAAGTTTCGGTGCTTCTGTCATAGTGCAGCCGTTTGAAGACCGTCTTGGCCGGCTTGGCGAAGAGTCACCAAAAGTCAGAAGATATGTAACGATGAAACATGACCCACTTTGCCTTGCGGATGAACGATGTTCAAACCCATCTGACGGTCGACCGTGAGCAGCGGCTGGTCTACGACAACCTCTTCCGCCGGAAACTCGCCTGAGCAGCGCGCTATGTATTCCTTCTTGACCTCTCCCTGCACAAACTCCTGCGAGAGCGTACGCGCACAAGACGGCGAGAGGCCGATGATCATTAGCCCCGATGTGAGACGATCTAGTCGATTCACCGCTATAAGATGAAAATCCATTCAGCCGCCGTCCAAAGTGATCATTCGCCCCTCACTGTAAACCTTTGGGTAGCCAAACTCCCGCTGCAGGATCTCCACGAGAGAGAGATAAAAATAACGTCCTGTTGCGTGAACAGGCTGCAAAGCAAGCGCGCGGGATCAGGTCAGGTCCAAATCAGGGAGTCTAAGGGCCCTCCAAACGAGGCGTAACGCACAATACTGCCTGGCTTGTCGATCACGATGAATTCGCCCTCTTTGTCCTCATGCAGTATCTTGACAGGTTTGGACGTCACTGGGGGCTCATGGCGATGAACCACATTTTCGATGCGGTCCCCGTTGCGCACGATCGTGTCGGGCTTGGCGATCTTGCTATTGACAGTAGTCACGCCTGACTCCAACGCGTATCTCTACAGATAGGAGAGAACGCACAAATGCACGCGCCCAAGGGTGCGCCTCTTCAGGTCAACGTCCGACAAAAAAAGAACGCAAGATAAAAGACACACATAGTACTCGATCGAGCGGTCCCGAAACTCCGTGGACACGATCTCCAGTATCTCCCGGTTGAGCCAGCGACCTTTGGCCATTGTCGTGTAGGGGTACCAATATGGCGCGATCTTGCGCAAGCCCGGATGTGCTGCGGGCGCGGGGGCTAGCGCTGGCGCGGGGACGACATCCGGCGCCATGGCCGCAAGGAGCATGCGACGAAAGACGTGTCGAAACTGGTCCGCGGGCGGGACAAGGATGAGCGGGAGATGGACCTTATTGGTATAGAAGGGGAAGATGGGCAACGAGGATTCCAGCTTCGCGTTTGGACGAGTCAAGGTCGTGATCAGAGGACGCAGCTAGAGTCGGTCATGAACATGAGGGGGCATATAGCTATCCTTGTATGCTAGTCGATGACGCACCGCCAGTGCTTTGGAACACGTTTAGGGAATCGAACAGGTACAAGGAAAGAGCTGTAGTCCTGGCAAGTACGATGTTGTATAACACCAGTTGGCAGTCGCCACCCTCACGCGCACGCGATGGCGGTCTAAAACCGGTCCGCTTACTCCGAGGGCACGCCTTTTTTGTTTTACGCCCATCTCACGTCTATCTCACCTCGATTGTTATGTGCCCCGCATCTTCATCGATTTCCTCAGCTAACCGCTCTGGACTTGATCCAACTACTGTAGTGGTAAGCAGGGGAGTGAGATCGCTACGACCTCAAACCCAACAAAGGTCAACAACGTAGCAAAAAATTCCGTTCCAAGGACGAGCTCTAGAGTCGTCTTCGGAGGCGTTGGTTCGTCCGGAAGGATGCTCTCGTGAATCGTGTTCGTATGGTGTCCAAGCTACGCGCACGAGAGGTGGCCCAGGTGGGACCTCGCCCAACAAGTGAGAAAGCGACGCGTTCTGCCGATCTGAGGCAGGTAAACACCAATGCCCCGTCCATTTTTTGGAAGGGGAAGCTATTCCAGGTTCGAATGGTTCTCCAGAGGCGAATGGGGGCTGACACGCATCTGACAGGAGCAGTCACGCCATTCACAGACTTTCACACTGCTTACTTCAGGTTGACCTTTTCACTCGGTACTGTTTCGATCCTGCCATGTAGTTAATTGGCTGCACCGCACGTGCATATGAAAGTAGGGAGAAACGATGAAAATCGGAAATCAAGTTCGCACCAAGCCAATGGGGTATAAATTCTCAGGCTTGCATAAACTTGAAGCTTGAAGTCCTATATGCGTCTATATGCGTGTGTTCCGCCCTTGCAAGCAAGTCCGCTAAAATCAGATCCGCTTCCTCCGTGATAGGGACAAGAAACACATTTTCCGTAATACTACGATGACTACACAGTACACAGGATATTAACTCAGCCAGTTTAAATAAGACCAGAAAAGGCGTGCTTCTCTGAGGCCAATAGTGCCGGACTTCAGGACGAAGTCGTGGCGATTATCTTCACCCGGCCATGTTAGCCGCAATGATGAGCTCCTTCGCGCGGTCATCACGGGGTACGATGGTGCACTGAAAGCCTACTGGACGACTGGAAAGAAGAGTTGGGGAAACATTAGCGAGTTTTTGTTTTCCGCACCGACACCCGTCCTACGGTAGCAATGTGCGGCTTTTCGTACGTACCTCGAGTTGGCGCCACTGTCTTTCAGCGTAACGGGCATTTCATTCCCGTGCTCGTCTTTCGGCGGGCCGACGTGAAAAACGGAGAGGATGCACGAAAACGAGATGAAGAGGCTGGAATCGACAAAATGCCGTGCGGGACAGAGCCGCCGACCGAAACCGAACGCCGAGGTCAGCAGTGGGTCATCGCGAAAATCACCGCTGGCATCGAGGAAGCGCTCGGGCTTGAACGAGAAGGGTTCCGGGTATGCTGTTTGATCGTGAAGCATACCCCTAACGACAGTCAGAGGGACCAACTAGCGGAGAGGTCTACATGTGCCGCACATACCATGCATTTGCGATGACTATAGCACCTATATTAATTGGGCGTCAGCACGATCTCTCAAAGTTGAAGAAAGTAAAACCGAACCTTTGGGTATAAGGAAACCCTCATAAATGTCATCCTGAGTTGTTGCATGAGGAACGCCTGTGGAATCTGCCTTGACTTCCCACCACCACCAGCAAAAAGAGTATCACCAACCAACAGGCGTCGCCATACTCCACCGCATGACCTCTCTACACAAAGCATCAATATATGGCAGGCGTGGACGATCGTTGTAGTCTGGGAGGCGCAAGCCTCCTGTGACCGCATCTAACTCCTTCTGGGCACGCTTCTGGACTTCCGGGTACAAAACGAGGATGCGGAAGAACGCAGTTATCGTCAGAGCACTCTGATACCAGAATATGAGAAACGTCAGGCGTGTGGGCCGTTGCGTGATCTGTATAGGTTTCACGCACCGAATCCGAGCCCGCTTTGCGCAGTAAGGGGCAAATTTCAGGGGAAAAAACAAACGCTTTTAATCGGTGCCAGTGGAAATCAGACTCGTGAAGCTGCCGCTCACCAGTGTACATCGACCCCAGTACTCCCCTCAACGCAGCCTCTGCGTTGTCTCTTTGTGAACCCCGCATATTCTCTATGTGCTGCAGATTTTCTAGTGCCAGAGACGGGCGGGCTGTGCCGTCCTTCTGCTCAGGAAGGTGGTGTTCGTTCAATTGTACTTTGGCCTCCGAATAAAGACAATACTCACGATTCTATCCTTAACGAATTCTATTGGATAACGGAGCACGTCCTTTCCTGCATCGAATCCCGCCTTCGCAGCTGGTTTGTAGCTCACCCACGGGATCCACGCGGGGATGTGTTTCACTGTATTGGGCCCTTTGAGTCAGTCGTCCATGGCGCATGTAGTAACGAAGACTTACAAAATGGTAGTTCATTGACTAGAGTACTCCCAGGCAGAACCGCGCCCCCAAGCTCGGCCATCTTCCGGGCTACAGCAAGTAGGTGGTCGTCGTAACGTTTCACCTCGTACCCATAAACCAGTGACATCAACAGCTTTGCTTGATACCTGGTAGAACCCCCATAACGTAAGAACTTCGGCATTAGTCGGCGGGTTACCTACAATTCGATCTGGCGATGGAAAGACCCGGGATCAGAAAGGAGTTGGTAGAGGAGGTCGTGTGTTTTCGCGAGTTGCATCGGACGGTATTGCACGACAGCACTTGCCCGGAGACTACGATCGAGGAGCTTGCGCCCCTCACGCCAGTAGTCACCATACGGTGTAGTCGGGTGAAACCACTCCCATCCCATCCTGGTCGAACAACAGATCCGTTAGAGAGACAGAAATGGGGAGATAAGGCACATACATCTGGTAGAATGGCATGAGGTGGCGATCTGAGTAGATGTTACCACGCTTCTCGAGCAAGTCCTTGGCTGCCTTCGGCGAATTGAGAATGACTATTACTTGTCCCAAAATCTTGACAGACACGACATCTCCTGTATTCATCCAACGTCAGCCAACAGAATGTTGTGAGACTGGCATTCCGTACCGTATTTCTGGCCCCATTCAGTGAAGGTCAGCCAAACAAAATTCTTCGGAAAAGTCAGGAAGTGACCAATTATGGGGAACCCTTGAGGTCCTGGAGGATAAAGGAGTCGAGTTCGTTGTCGTTGATGGTAGAAGGAAGTAGCGAGTGCCACAAAGGTTGCAGCTGCGAGGGCATCCAAGACTGTGATGGATGACACCAAATGCATCTCCTATTGAATGGATGAGGAGGCAACAGATATGTCTACTGTCTCATGGGGAACAGCGACCCGCTATATAATGAAAAATAGTAATCCCATATAAGCATCACTATAGGAAGCTCAGAGCCAGGAGGATGATCCGAAACAGGCCAAATTCGCCGCACAAAAACAAAGAAAGATAGGAATTATGGCATCCGAGAGGAGGCTGTAATACCCTTGACGAGATGGTGAGTGAGATATATGAAGTTCGCTGGGGGAGCTATATATATCACGTGGGAGGCTCCTTTGTACTTTGGCGCCTTAGAGGCTTAAGGGTATTCCGGGAAGCGAATACCTTTCGAGATGATGTTTCGTGATAACAAAACTACAGTCTTAATGAATAAGTGTGAACACACCCGCGCTTGCCAATCCAGATCAGGTAGGTATGGTGAAGTGCGTGACCATGTCGTCATAGACTCATAGTTTCCAGTTTCCAGCCAGAGTCCTGTCACGTTCCGAAAATATCAGCGAAAATGGGAACCATTTAATCCAGATGATGAAAGAATCGGTGAAAGACCACTAACCTGTTCATGTTCATAGTATCTGGAGGGCTTAGTACTTGAGTATTGGAGGATTAAGGTGGGGGGGTGAGTGAGGAAGAGGGAACTTGTTACTGTATTCCACACGAGTCACGGAACTAGCCATGATTGCAGCTTTACGATCGGTACAACTATGGGCACACTTCGAGTTTGGTGTCGGCGGCGGTGCCATCGCTTGTCATAAGAAAGATTGGCATGGGCTATAAGTTACTTGACGTCACAATTAATGTGGCCAGACGTGTCTGCATACACAAATTCAAACTGAGATCGAATGTATGCATTAACCTCATGACCTCTCGCCTCTCGGATCCAAATTTCGTCCACCATCACCATTTTCATAATGAGCAATAGTGCTCCTATCGAGGTTCTACACGATGAAACCTTCCATGGAAAGTGGTACATGGAACCACAAGTTTACAGTATGGGCAATTGTCCCAATCTATTGGGTTACCTCGAGCACCATGGTCCTGATACCGACGGAAGTTTCAAAATTTGCGTTGCAGGTGGCAACGTAACTCTAGTCAAAAAGGTGGGTAAAGCATGACTTCGTCTTTCTATGAGTGTTTCTCAGCAGATAGTTTGCATTCAAAGGAACTCTACGAGTCCATTCCCGAACAACACCGTCCTCCCCTTGACACCAACGGCGCCTTGAACAAAGTAGACTTCGCAGTTTCGGGTGGCTCTCAAACACCCCTAGGAAGCACCATCATGCCCATAATTCTCATTGATGCGACTACAGGACAAAAATTCTGCATCAAACTCTATGCGCTTGTAATGGAATCTCTGTTGATGGGCATGTTCATCGGGGACGGTGGCATCGACTTCATCGAAAGTACGCTTTGGGGAGGAGGAACCGTGACTTATAATATGAGTTTCGGGAATGGTCGTAAGGCCCAGGTGGTGTATAGACGCTAGTTTGAAGCTGTTGGACGAAGGCAAATTCTCGAACTTTGGGCTGACCTCCATCGCGCTTGTACTGTATTGCTTGGGTGTCTCATCATAGGAGATCGTGTAGGTCTAGGGAACACGCTCGCTGGTTCGTGCGTACGACGCTGTCCCATCTAGGATGTACGTCCGCAAATATTTGCAAGTCTATGATAAATATCCGGAGTTTGGGAATGGGAATAAATATACATTCGCAATTACCCGGAGGGGCACTCTGTGTCGAGACGAGCCTTCATCGAGCTTCATCGCTTCGACAGGCGAAGCCTGGTGCACTTTTTTGATTGGCTTCCGCACTCCAAGAAACAGCACAGGCGATCGTAGAACGTGGTGTAGTCCAAGACTGAAACCTTGGATAGGAAATGTTGATATTTGCGACACAGAGTAACAAGTGTCATATTCTAATTTCTAAACAAGACAACGACAACTTGAAGCTATTTTCCAACGACACAATGCCCACCGAGTAAGTGTGAGATGTCCACTTAAACGCACTTTGAGACATTGCAGCGTGCATCGTATTATACAACCATGGTGTGTTAGTGGTAATCAGTTCCAAGACGCGGATACCAAACATTGGAATCTTGGTCTGTCTGACGAACGAGAAAAGTAAAGCAGTGGAACAAGCCCAAACAACCGTAAGGCGCGCGTTTGGATACGACTGCCAGAAGCTCTTTCAGCGACCTTGAGGCTCGGACGTGGTACCTGAGATCCCTTGGCAAGTGGACTACGACAAGATTCCCACCTACGACTTGAGTTAGACATCCTGTACCAAGTGATGACTAGACGCAGTGCAAGGAGACTAGAACGGCCGTCCTTCAGGGTTCTGAATATTAGATTGTCACAGAATTTCTACACCTGTCCGTGGGACGCCTTACTGTACCCGCCAACTGCGGTCATGACTTAATGGAACACTAGATCCCGGTGATGTGGCACGATGTAACACGCCGGAGCGTGTGGGGTAAAGATGGGGGGTGAGACTAAAACTTCCTAAGGGCTTCACACAACAGGACCGGCCTAATCTGCGGGTGTATTGTGAAAGTCAACGTAAGGAAAAATGTCTGCTCCTCTAGAACTGAGGAGCAAGGCTTAAATACAAGCAATTTACTATCCATCTATTTATGTACTGGTCCGATGAACACCTGATTGTCTGCACAACCGATCACTCAATTTCCTGGGGTGCTAACACCCGATTGCTTTGATCGCGCATGATATTGATCTGAGGTAAGGCAACCGGTTGCCTTACAGTGACCCTCAGCTTAGGGCCCATCAGGCTGGCTCAGCATGTCCTCCACCATCTTTATAGTTTCGAACGAAATGGTGACGAAGGATAAGAGGACGGCGAACCCGGCGTTCTAGCAACGCCTTTATTTTATCGCACCCTCAGCTATGTTTCAGAGCAAGTTCCCCCCATCCGTCGGGTATCATCCTGCTGATTGTATACACCGCGAGGACACAGTCCCAAGGAGGCGCCTTCCCCGACAAGGCAGTC